>JGI26528J50254_1001401_pt1 | contig 13230 bp, 19 predicted proteins | sample ThiBiot_300_plan_FD_50254 | JGI IMG/M metagenome (IMG submission 50254)
CTCCTCTGTGAATCTCGACTTCTTCATCGCTTCTCCTTTGCCTCTCATGAGGCCTTGGAAGCAATCCTACCTCCAGTTCTAACCTGTACCGATTTTCCGGGGAAACGTCACAGCACCAAAGGCTCCAGGATGCGGTCACCTTCAATTTGCTGCGAGACAACATAGACGAGGAGCTGAAAAGGTCTGGCACGCTTCTGGCAAAAATTGAAACCGGCTAGGACCAGATAATGATCAGGGACAGCACTTTATTGATGTGTGAAATCGTATTGAAACGCTATCTGGATGTTCTCTCGGAGCACCCGGATAGCGTGACCGCGGAATTCCGGGCGTTGGTATCCAGCGCGGCGGCGGACGTAGGACGTGAGCGAAACGATCAGTTCATGAATCTGTCCCGCCAGATTCTTGAGGTTCCAACGGAGACTGACCAGGCCAGCCTCTTACAAGCAACTGCCAAAAAATAACATCAATCGGTCAGCAGATCCACCGGAACTTCCAATACGCGTGCCACGGCTGACAGTACAGCGATTGATCCGACTCTTTTCCTGCTCTCTATCTGGCTGAGAAACGCCTTGCTGATTCCGGCTCCATCCGCCAGCTTTTGTTGAGTCAGCCCACGATATTTTCTCCATGCCTTGATTGGCTGCACGCCATCGAGGGTGGCGTACAAAACTTCTGCGGGAATACGGGTGCCGTCATCAGCCGCCTTAGCCGCTTCATAGAGAGCAATATCATCCATGTCTTCTGCAGCGGCCATCAGGCGTTCAAAAACCTCAATGGGTACTATGGCGTATTCCCGCTTGCCATCCCGTTCTATGAATTGGATTCCGTTCATTTGTAAGCACCTCCACGGGGAGAAACCGCTGTGATAAGTATTACCAGGCGGTCATCGTGTATTTCATAAATCACCCTCCAATCCCCCACGCGCAACCGAAAGCCGGGGAGGCCCTCAAGTTTCCTGACATTGTTGTTCGATGCGAAGGGATCAGCGGCCAATTGTCCAATCTTGCCGCGAATCGTGGCCGCTACATTGCGCGGCATCGACTTCATGCTTTTTGCTGCTTCGCGGCTGAATTCAATCTTGAACATGTGGCAATATTAGCACAACGCTAACATGAGGATGAAATTCTATTGACAGTCACTACTGACTTATCTTAATCTACCCCTGCCCGTGAAAACGGGTGGAGACCTAAACTCCATAGATGCACAGGCGGAATCCCGCCCCACACCCGTCAGCTGTGGATTTTTTTCGCCCATCGCTCGCCCCGATGCGCCCTAATTCCATCAATGGCCGGGTGTGCGGCTAATACAAGACCCGCAAGGGGAATACGCCCGCTGCACCCTGTGCGCAGTTTAGGACTCCCGGCCGCCCTACGGGGCAATTGACCCTAAATCAAGCTACAGGAGTAATAACATGAACGAAGTAACTCCTTTCCACTGGGGCGAGATCGCCCTTTCCGAGACTGTTTTCATCGACGGCGCACCCCACGCCAGCCGTTTCGCCATCGGCGAGTGGCTGGAATATGCCGATCCACAGAATGCAATCGATGTAATTCTAGGCAGAAATCCGTACATCGAAGCGCACTCAGTACCTGTCAAACTGACAGGTACTGACGGCAAAAAATACGACACGAAGGTCTACCATCCCATCGGTTTTTTGCTGATCGTGATGGAGTCCGGCCAGCCGAAAGCGAAGGAGATGAAGCAGGCGGTGGCGGAATTCGTGTGGCACTTCGCCGGGCCGCGGCGCATGAGCTTCAAGGAGCGCACGGAGCTGCTCAAACTCTCGCGCGTGCTGCTGAACGATGTGGCGAAAACACGGGATGCGTTCGTGCAGAACGGGCTGGTCACGCACCTGCGCGAGGTGCACCTGGCGCTTGGCCAGCCGCTGCCGGATATCGCCTCCCTGGGCAAGGATGCTGCCCAGCTTCCGCTGAAGGGAGTGTAGCCATCATGCCTATAACGACCCCCAACGGGCGCTCGACCTGACCTATGCGCCGCTGAGACAAGCCACCCGTGCAATGGAATCCCTGATGCAGATGCTGTCAGGAGCAAGAAACGACCTCGACCCGGAAAACCTGTACTGGCTGATACTGCCGATACAGGAGGCGGTCACTTCGGCGCTCGACGAACTCGAAGCCGGACTGCCGCCCAAGCCCAAAGAGGACGAGAAGCACTAGCACTTACATCTCAGGCGCGCTTGCTCATCCTGATGCAGCCGGCGTGCGCTTCCTGCTTTCCCCTGCGCATCCCGAGCCTGACATATGTGACCTGCACGCCGCCGCCAATCTTCATGGGCTGGGACCTGGCGTCTACCCGAATCGGGAAAAATGCCCCTGGCCCGCTCACCCGAATACGCTCTCCTACGTGGAAGTGGTATTCAAGGATGAAATCACGGATGCCGATCGGGCAGGCAAGGAAACCGTAAATGAAGCGCTGGCCAGATTGACTCCCGAGCAGCGCAAAGGGGTGCTCGGGGTGAACAAGGCGAAGGTATTCGAGGCTGGAAAGCTCAAGCAGGGAATGGTCAAATCATCCTGGCGGTCAGTCCAGAAACGCGTTGGACAGGGCTCAAACAGGGGTGCTAGACTCAAACCGAGCATGGTTACCGCTTATGAGATAGCAAAAACTGGGGGCAAGCACAGCGGGTGGTATGATACGCAACGCGAACTTACTGAAAAACAACTGTCGAAAGGAATACGAACGCTTGAAAAGCAGATTGCCCGTCATGAAAAATGGATAGCTGACCCATTCTCCAAAATTCCAGACTACGACAATTTTGACCAGCGCCGGCAGACGGCGCTGATTCTCGGATGGAAACAGGATATCCAGCGCCACCGGGAGCTTCTCGAGATATTGCACGGCATTTTGAAGGAACGTAAAAATGGATGATTCACAGGGCTACAGATCTATAGTAAATGCAATGGTCGAGGTCGCGAAGGAGCGGGGTATGCTCAATCGGGACAGTGATTATGCGTTGGCCTGTTATCAATTGCTTGAAACCGCTATATCCGAAGCGGAAGTGTGGGATGTGCCACTCGACAAGATCGGACTGAAAGAATTCGATACCTCAGTCTTGCTTAAATCCGATCGCAAAACTGCCTGATTGTTACCTTCAGTCCGTGGCAACCTGCCACGAACTCTACTAATCAAGGAGCCCGCCTTTATGCGGGCTTTTTTGTTGCCGCCATCTATCCACATTTTCTGTGGATAACCCTGTTCGCATCAGCTTCACATCGAGCTATTTCAAGCCGCGGCATTTCTGCCTGTTTTTTATACGCCGTAATCCTCCCTGTTTGTGTCTTGCCCTTTAACTGATTATCCCGCTCAGTCCACCGCGGGCAATTAAAAAGGGTTGCTCGCCCTCTTCCTCAGTTGCCCGCAGGCGGACCCCCATGAGAGGTCAGCATGCGAAAACCGCGAATCATCCGCTTATCCGATACCCGCTCCGGCACAGTGCGATTCCTGTCCGGACTCCATGTGACGCTGGAAGAAGGGAAAACGACGAGCTGGGTGACAGTGACTCGCACCGGAGTATTTCGTGATCCACGCTACGGCGAATTCGAGATCAGCCGCCAGATGCTCGGGCAGATGGTCGAGAACTTCAACGCGCGCGCCTTCGGCCAGGACATCTTTTATGACGTAGCCCACAAGCCCGCGGATGGAGCGGCAGGCAAGGTGCTGCAACTCAAACTCGAAGGCGACAGGCTGCGGGCCCAGGTCGAATGGACTCCATATGGCATCGATGCCATCACGAGCAAAGGTTACGCCTACAGCTCCATCAAGTACCACGACAACTACCAGGACAACGAAACCGGCCGGAAATATGGCCCCGTAATGATGGGTGCCGCGCTTGTGACACGCCCCTGCGTCAAGCGGCTTGACCCTATCCAGTTAATCGACGGCAACACGTTCAACGGCGGAACCGGTGGCGGTGCCGGAGCGGCTATCAGCTGGTGGCCACAGAGCACGAATACCACCTATCACGAGAATCTCAAGATCACGAACAACACCTTCAATGGATGTTCTGCGGCCCAAGGCGTGATTGTGCTTCTGGCAACCACAACATCGGCATCTACTGTCCACATTTACGACCTGGAAGTTAGCGGAAACACCTTCACCAACTGCGGCGGAACCGCGATCAAGGCGTACGTCCCGTTGACCGGGCAAAACAAGGGCGCGAAGGTTTTCGGGAACACCATAACAAACCAAGGAAGAGTCGGGGATCTCGGGGGTGGTATTGTCCTGGGTGGATTCACTCAGACAACTACAGCCAACTTCGGGCAAAACGTAGTCGAACATAATTACGCAGATGGGCTGCAAGGAACGACAGGGTTCGCCAATATCATGTATGGAAGCTACATCATCAGACATAACGTAGCGAAGAACATTTCTTCAGTTATCTACGATGGCTGCGGCCTCCTGTTCGATCATAGCGCGGACGGGTGTACCGCCTACGGAAATTATTTTGAGAACTTGTCCGGCCCAGCTGATTTCACTGCCGGGGCCGGGATCGGAATCATCTTTGAAGCCACCAACATTACGTGCTACGGAAATGTAATAAAGAATTGCTACATGGGAGTTTTCTACGGCAACCAGACTTCCGGACGCGTGAGCAACATTTACAACAACACGTTCATAGATTGCGTGCTTGCCGGGATCCACGGAAATGCTCGCAGCCGCCCCAACACCGCCAGCGCAAGATAGTGAAAATGCTGTGCGGGAGTTGATGGAGCAGGCTCAGGTTTTTGCAAGCGCCTGGGCATTGATTGGAGGCAGGTTCGATTCAGGGAATGCTCTACCCGAAGCTGAAGAGGCTAAGGCAGAACTTGAGGAAATGCTGCGCAAACGACTGACGCCCCCAGCGCAGGTCGCTGACCCCCGCTTTGGCTCAGCCGCGATGATTATTCGGGACATCTGTGAACTGGATCAGGATGATCCAAATGATTCACAAACAATCTGCATAAACATTGATACGTTGGAGCGGATCGTGGATGAACACGTTCAATCTGAGTCAGCGCAGGAGCCGGTGGCGTATCTGCTGAATGGCGCCCGTTTCAAAATGAGTTTCAGCGAATCCGGGAAGATCTCCTGTTTTGCCAATTACCGCGCGGAACTCGATGGCCGATGGGTTGCGTTGGTGGGCGCTGAGAATGATGCGCACCTCTACACCCGTCCGGACGGACTGCGGAAGGCGGCGGAGGAAGTAATGAAGTGGTTGGACGTTCCCATTATCGTTGACAACATGGGTGATAGCAGAAGAAGCGATGTCGAAAACCTCCGCGCCGCGCTGGAGGGGAAATCGTGAAACCCGCGCTTTCTATCCGCCAGCCTTGGGCGTGGCTCATCGTTAACGGCTACAAGGATATAGAGAACCGGGACTGGTCCACGAATTTCAGGGGCACGGTTCTAATTCACGCCGGGAAAGCTATCGATCATAAGGCTGCAGCAGATCTGGCGCTGGGCCTGCACCCGGTCACCGGTAACAGCATCATTCCTGCTTACTCAATACCTCCTGCATACGAAACTGGCGGGATTGTGGGTGTTGCTGAGATTGTCGATTGCATCACCAGCTCCTCTTCAGAGTGGTTTGTCGGGCCGTACGGATTTCTGATCCGTAATGCCCGGCCCTTACCAGAATAACTGCACGGTTTTGAACTCCGCGCTGGTCGGAGAAAAAAAACGTGACCTACGGCTGGATGAATTGCAGAAAATGGGACTCCAGCGCAACTGGGTCGACATTGGAGAAAAAATAGGTGTCGATAACGTGCTTATAGTGTGGCGAATGCTGGATTCCGACGAGGCCAATCACGCTGATGATGGCCGCCTGCTGATTCCTATCCGGCGATATCGTACATACATACGATATCAGCGGAATAGGTATATCGAATCCCTGGTCGAGATGGGACTTTCGCCGCGGGAGATCAAGGAAAAGATCGAACGGCAGTTATGTGAAAAAATCAGCGTTCGTAACATATTGCGGATCGCGAAACGGGGTTAAGATCAGCGCATGGGCACCGCAATCATATATGCACGAGTTTCAACAAGCCGCCAGGCTGATGACGGGCTACCGATCGAAAGTCAGATCGAGCAGGCGCATAGGAAGGCAGCGATCCTTGGTGTCACGGTGGCGCGGGTATTCACCGATGCGGGTCTTTCCGGACGAACTGACGAGCGTCCGGCATTCCGGGACGCGATCACGTACTGCAAAACCTATGGTGTGGACTACTTCATTTGCTGGAGTACCTCCCGCTTTGCCAGGAACAAACTGGATGCGGCGCTGTACAAGCGCGACCTGGAGAAATCCGGAACACGGGTAGCGTACGTCAGCGTAGACCTGGATAACCGCACGGATTCCGGCTGGATGATGGAATCCATGTTGGAAATCTTCGACGAGCACTATAGCCGCCAGGTGAGTGCAGACACGCTACGCAGCATGGTGAAAAATGCTCGTGATGGATTTTTCAACGGTGGCCGCGTACCCTTTGGGTATGTGGCGCTTCCGGATGGCAGAAGAAAACGCCTGTCTGTTGTGGAAATCGAGGCACAAGTCATCCGGGATATTTTTTCACTCTACCTGTCAGGGATGGGCTGCAAAGCTATCGCGATGACCCTGAACGAGGGTGGCCGGCTTAAGCGTGGCTCCAGATGGAATAAAAACAGGATTTCGGAGACGCTTAAAAACGACGTCTACACCGGCAAGATCGTCTTCAACCGGACGAATAAACAGACTCGTCAGCCCAGGCCAAGGACGGAGTGGATAATTGCACAAAGTCATACTGCGATCGTAGAGGAGGAAATTTTCATGACTGTTCAGTATCTGTTCGGCGATCGGACCCCGCAGGATGGAGGCGGATCGCCACATAGTGGGTTTGTCTTTACTGGCCTGTTGCGCTGCGGGAAATGCGGACTTGCAATGCGCTCGGAAAATGGCACGGGCCGAAGCAAACGCTATTACTACTACAACTGCCAGACCGCGCAGAAAGGTGCTGGTTGTGAAAACAGGCGTATATCCGCGCCTGATCTTGACCAATGGCTGATAGAGGCGATCCTGGACAAAATGCTGACCAGAGAAAGGATGATCGAAACAATTTCAGAATTGCACGCTATCACCGGCGAATGGGTGAAAGACCGGGCTCGTCGCCGTGAAGAGCTCGTAAAAACCCTCCGTGACGTAGAATCGAGATTAAAAAAGCTTTTTGATGTCCTCGAGCTGCACGGCAAAGATGCGCCGAATATGGGAGATCTGACAAAACGCCTGCGCGAGCTCAAGCAGCAGCGGGACAGTCTTGACCTTCAGCTGATCGCGCTCGAGGAAGAAGAAATGCCAGAGATCCTTATTGATGAAGATGACGTTCAGGAGATGGCCGAACTGCTGCGGGATATCGTCCGGACTACTGACGATAAGAAAAAGCTGAGATTGTTTTTCTCATCCTTCATAGACCAGATCGTGGTGAACGATTCCGGTGTAAGGATCGAGTATCAGGCTGAGAAACTGGTAAATCCGAAGGGATTCGATATGGTTCGTAGTAAAACTGGATGGCTCCCCGACCAGGGCTCGAACCTGGGACCTGCGGATTAACAGTCCCGCTGAAACGGTATTTATCCCTGTTGATCTCCATCCTTTAATTACTACTGTTTTCTTTATAAACAATCAGTTGAGTCAAAATTTCCCCTTTATTGTATTGATCAGTATTCCGCTATATACTGAAAACCGGGTTACAAATCGGTTACAAATTTTATGACAAAGGCAAGACTTACCGCTGGCAGGATAGAAAGATTCCATTGTCCTGAAGGCAAGCGACAAGCCTTTCTCTGGTGTGACGAGGTTCAAGGCCTGGGGGTGCGCGCCACCACCGGCTCAGATCGAAAGCGGTACATCTTCCAAGCCAAGGTTAACGGTAAATCCATGCGCGTTACAATTGGTGACGTGAGCGCCTGGAGCATTGCGGAAGCTCAAAAGAAAGCACGTGAGCTAAAAGTCACCATAGACAAGGGCGACGATCCCCGGCAGGTGAGGGCCGAAAAAGAAGCTGCCAAGAAAGCAAAGGTGGCGGCTTTGAAAGCACAAAACCTGCGCGAATCGGTAACGCTAGGCATGGCATGGGAAGAATACCTGACCGCTCGAAAGCCCTATTGGTCTGAGCGCCACTATCAGGACCATGTGGCCGATATGCATCCGGGCGGCGTGAAAAGAAAAAGGAGCAAGATACCGCTGACCATCCCCGGCCCCCTCGCCTCACTGTCTGCCGTTCGCCTGGTAGACATCACCCCCGAACTGGTGGAAGAGTGGGCACGGCTTCAATCAGCGCAAAGGCCCACACGTGCCCGCCTTTCATTGCGATTGCTGAAAGCTTTCCTGTTCTGGTGCGAGAGCCACCCTGCTTACAAGGAAATCGTCACCCGTAACGCTGCTAAAAGCAAAACCGCACGTGAAAGCCTGGGCAAGCCATCAGTGAAAAATGACGCGCTGCAGCGTGAGCAATTGGCCGCATGGTTTGCCGCGGTAAAGCAGATCGGGAACCCGGTAACGAGTGCCTATCTGCAAGCCCTGCTGCTGACTGGCGCAAGGCGGAATGAACTGGCTACGCTTCGATGGGAAGATGTGGATTTTCAGTGGAACAGCCTGACCATACGCGACAAGGTAGAGGGCACGCGCATTATCCCTCTTACGCCTTACGTGAGGCTATTGCTGAGCGTTTTACCGCGTCGGAATGGTTGGGTATTCAGTAGCCCTTCTGCGGCGTCTGGAAGGCTTGTAGACCCGCGCATAGCCCATAACAAGGCCTGTGCAGTGGCAGGGCTTGAGATGACCCTACACGGACTCAGGCGCAGCTTTGCAAGTCTCTGTGAATGGATAGAAATGCCATCCGGAATCGCAGCCCAAATCCAGGGACACAAACCCCAAGGCGTACGGGAGCAAAACTATATTCGCCGTCCGCTCGATCTGCTTAGAATGTGGCACGTCAAGATCGAGGCATGGATCCTTGAACAGGCAGGAATTGAATTTATAGGAGAGAAACCCGGCTTACAGGTGGTGAGAAACACCTGACGATCAAGCTCCAGACTATCCCGACGGGGAGAAAAGCGGAAACCTTCACCGCCTGTCTGGCGCCCTTATTTTGAAGGACACCAGAAGGGGTGTTATTAATATCGATGCCATTATACGAATGGTGCTCTTTGCAGGATGCCGCGGATTATCTAACCGATAAACTGGATGAGAGATGGACGAAGGATGATGTTCTAGGTGCTGGCGAGAAAAGTGAGCTTTTTGTGAAAGCTTCGCTCGTTCGCAGCAAGAGTTCTTCGGCCTATTATTATTCTTACAAGGTGGAGGTTGAAAGGCTTAAAGAATACGTAGGCAGGCGTATAAAAGACAAAAAAAATAATCCGGTTAGCGCCTCACAAATTACCGCTAACTGGCAAATGGCTATCCAAGTTCAGGCCGCTGTGATCTGGCGAAAATATAGAGCAATGGCGGCAAACCCTACGAAAAACAGCATTAAAGTGGAATTGGCACGGTGGTGCCGGGATAATAAAATTATCACCGGGACAGGGATAAACCCATCTGAAGATTATATCTACCGGCACGTTTTAAGGCATTGGACACCTCCCACTGACTAGGCAAATTAGGCAAACCACATTGGGCAAGACTTTGCCTAATGCTGTCATCTCCAGAAACCCGCATGGCTACTCGATTTGCGGGTTTTTTTATTGTTGATTTACTTTCCGTCTTTGCCCAATCGTGATGGAGCCATCTCAACAGTGCCGAAAGGCGAAAGGTGGTTCAACATGCAATCAGCAGCAAATCAACGTTTCACTCCCCTTGAAAATAAGACCCGCGCAGCAATCCCTACAGCTGCCGCGCATCACTTAAATTTCATCCCGCTCGAACTTGAAACCCGCGCAGCAATTCCCACCGATGCTGCCGCGTATCACTTAAACCGTAAACCCCAAACCCTCCGCGCGTGGGGATGCCTTGGGCATGGCCCTATCCGGCCTATCCGCATAAATGGCCGGTTAGCATGGCCTGTTGCTTCGATTCGGGCTCTCCTGAATGGTGGCGCGCAATGATCTGCTTGACATCCTCATTCTCCCGGGATTATGCTTTCCATACCTCTGCAAATTCAGAGGCCGGGATTGGCATCTCGGAAAGTAAGGCGGACACCGCCTTGAGCGGTTTTTTTACGTCCGTAGCGCGCTTGTTATCCTCTATGGGTGGCTCGTGTGGGGGAGTCGAAAGACTCGCCGGTCCTTACTCCGGTATGCCAACCTCACACGAGTCCGCCCACCCAATTGGCATTGGGAGCGGTAATCTAAACCGCATAGTAAGGAGAAAGAGCATGTCTCATTCCAAAGGCGCGCCCGCGTCAGTTTCACCCACCCTTCCCGATCAGTTGTTACAGGTAATTACTGAACTGTACGAGGTTTCATACCTTGCCGAGTTCCTGTGTACGTCCGCTATGCGAGTGCAGGATACTCAACAAGGAGAATTTTCCCTTTCACCTGGGGAAAGCTCTGCGCTCATCAGCCTAATGCAAACCCTTACAGATCGTATGGTTAAGGCAGCTACAAACTTGGAAGAAATCAGGTTTGACCTCCAAAAGGAGGTGTCAAGCCATGAGTAAGAATAATCCAACTAGAGAGCTAGTTAATGCGTCAGACCTTCTTTTAGAAGCCCGTCTCATTGCTTCATTCATTCACTCTATTGGGCTCGGTCCGGCTGGACAAGGGATTGAGCTTAATGAGGATCAGACATCAGGATTTTGCTATGTGATGAGAGACATGATGGATCGCATCCAAAAGGCTGAAGAACTGACGGGGAGCGCGCTTGACTCCCTTAGGGACAGTCGGGAGGGCGAATAATGGCGAGACAGAAATTTTATCGTGCTGGCCCGATAAAACGTGTAAGGCGCACAGCAGCCCGAGTTGCGCAGCTCGACAGGCAGATTATTGAGGTCTTGCGTCAAGAGCCCCGGCAATCGGTTCGGCACATTTTCTACCGCATGACCGATCCCCGACTGCCTGAGCCAGTGGAGAAAAGCGACCGTGGATACAGGCATGTGCAGGAACGCTGCGTGGCTCTGCGACGCTCTGGCGCTATCCCTTATGCGTGGATTGCCGATATGTCGCGGCAAGGATATTACGTGGACACTTTCAGAGGCGCCAGCGACTTCGTAGAAAGAATGGCGGGCCTATATCGGGCTGACATTTGGGCTGATGCTGATTATCGATGTGAGGTGTGGACGGAATCCAGATCGATTGCAAGCGTACTGCTGAAAGATTGCCAGAACCTTGCAGTCAGTCTCTTCCCTTGCGGTGGATTTTCCAGCCTGTCTTTTGTTCATGAAGCGGCAAGACAGCACAATGATTCGGACGACTGGCGGCCACTTCAAATCTTTTTTATAGGCGATTACGACCCGGCTGGAGTCCTGATAGACCGCAGCCTTGAGAAGGAAATGAGGCAGCACCTGAGCGATGACATCGAGCTTAGATTCGAGCGCATAGGGATCAACCTCGAACAAATAGAAGAGTTCAATCTGCCTACCAAGCCGCGCAAGGAATCCGATGCGCGCTCTCAGCATATAGCGTTCACGGTGGAAGCCGAAGCCATGCCAGCGGGAATAATGCGGCAGATACTTCGCGAGAAGGTCGAAGCATTGCTGCCGGAAAATGCGCTTGCAGTTGCAAGAGTGGCGGAGCAATCAGAACGCTCGCATCTTCTGAAGATGGCTCAATTCCTCCATGGAGGATCAGCATGAGTCAAAACCGTGAAGCTCCCGCTTATCAAGAATACGCCGCGGCAATGATGGCGAGAATCGAATACCGAACCATGACATTACAGGAGCGTGGTCTACTGTATGCCATGCGGCTTGAATGCTGGGCGAATAAGAGGCTACCAGAAAAACCGGGTTTGCTTGCCAAAGTATTAGGGTTTTCTGAGCAAGAAATCATTGACTGTCTGCCTGCCGTAATGCCTTTTTTCAGGGTATCAGAAGGCTTTATTTTCTCTCCTGAATTGGAAGACTACAGAAAGCACTTGGACGAGCGAAAAAACAGGAAATCAGAGGGTGGAAAGCTTGGCGCAGCTATCACAAACGAGAAAAAGAGAAACGCTAAAAACCGCCCAAATAAAGGAGATACGCCTAACCTGACGACTACCCCGTCGGGTATGCCGACGACTAACCCGCAACAACCCCGACGGGTCAAGGTCGGGTCCTTAGTACAGTCAAGTACAGAAAAGCAAAGTCCAAACCAGCCATTAAAGGAAGAAGTAGCTAATGACCCATGGTTAGATGACTATGAGGATTCTGCTGACTCCAGTTTCACTGATGACATGGAAGCGGAGGAAGAACGCATGATGGGAGCGGAGATATGAACCCGGCAATGATCCTTGAACAGATTGCTGCTGATGGCCTGAAGCTGTCGGTTTCTGAAAGCGGCAATCTTTATCTTTATGGAAAAGGAAGTGCGTTCAACCTCTGGATGGAGGTGGTAAGGGAGAATAAGCAGGCGCTTCTTTCAGAGCTTCAGGCGAAGAAATACGTAATCCGGGTTACTGACGCGAGCACTGATCCTGTAATAGTCAATGTGAGCATTAAGGGTATCGGCACTTTTGATATGGCGATCCCGTACGCGCATTATGACGGGCTCGCATTGCTTGAGGTAATCGAGCAGCACAGTCTGGAAGCGGAAAGAAAGGCTGGAAGCAACGTCTACCCTTTCCCCGGCAAAAGGAGCGTGGCGTAACGCGTTACCGTAACGTTACTGAAACGTTACATCCCAAAAAGGTAGTGAACGTCATTCCAAAGGCAGTGAACGACGTTCACCCACCCCTGCAAATTCTGCACCCCTGCAAATCCCTCCAGCGGTACATTTTTATCGTGCCAGCACGGTAAAACATATGCAACGTTGATTATTATTCATCTTTATTCTATCTAATTGATTATAAAGAATAATGGTTGCAATGGCTGTAACCCTGTGATAAAAGTTAGCTAAGTCTTTTATTACAGGAGCATTTGATGATTCACGGTATCAAGGAACAACGGGCTCAGGCAGTTGCAGAAATGCGCGGCCTGGTGGAGCTGGCACAAGCTCAAAAAAGAAATCTTTCTGCTGACGAAGAAAAAAAATTCGACAGCCTGAAAGCAAAGATCACCTCTTTGGAAGAAGAAGAAACCCGCGCAACCTTCCTGGCAGAAGCCGAGCGGCGCATGAGTGGAACCCCGGTAA
>JGI26528J50254_1001440_pt1 | contig 12949 bp, 10 predicted proteins | sample ThiBiot_300_plan_FD_50254 | JGI IMG/M metagenome (IMG submission 50254)
TCGGAAGTGAGAGCAGTCGCGGCGGCGGGCGAGGTCCTCCTAACAGCGTGGCTGGCAGCGCCGAGCATCACCGCGCTAGCGCCGCGCCTCGCGGCCGCCGGGTTCAGCGCTGGCACGCCGTATCAGGTGGCCGTAGCTGACGGCGGCGCCAGCCACCGCGCCGCCGCGCTGATACGCGAGGCGGGAGAGGACTACTTCCAGCAGCGCGGCGTCGCCGTGCTGGCAGGCAGCGAAGGCGCCACGGCAACGTTCGCCTTCAGTGTCCCAGGCGGCCAACCAAGCCACGAACAGGCCGAGGCGCTGATCGAAGCCGCCAACGCCGCGCTAGGAACGGCAGGCGGCGCGCGCATCGGCCTGAGCCAGGTCCACTCGACCCTCGCGGAGGTGGCAGAGGCCAACGAGCAGGCGCGCCTCGCCCTGGAGGGTGCGCCGCCAGGCGGCGGCCTCTTCTCGTTCGACGACGTTGACCCGATCGACGTGCTGCTCTCACGGCAACAACCCGGGCTCGGGCCACTGCAACGGCGCATCCTCGCCCCGCTGCTCGAAGCTGATCACCACGGCAAGCTCCTCGCCACCCTCACCGCCTACCTCGCCGCCCCGAACGACTTGAACGCCCTCGCCGCACAGCTCGGCTTGCACGTGAACACGCTGCGTTACCGCCTGAAGCGCATCGAGGAGCTAGTCGGCGCGCCACTCTCGAGCCCGAAGAACCTAGCGCGCCTGTGGCTGGCCACGCGCTACGTGGCGCACGAATAGGCCGCGCGCAGCGCCGCGAACTGCAGGGGCTATAGTCGCATCACATGAGCGGGCGTTGGAGCGCAGGTGGTGCGGTCGTCCTTGGCGGCGGCACGATGGGCCGCGGCATCGTGCAGCTACTCTTGCAGGCCGGGGCGCCGGTGTTGCTTGTCGACCCTCTGCCTGGCGCGGCCACCGCGGCTAAGGCGAGCCTCGAAGAGACGTTCTCCAAGCTCCACGCGAAGGGCCGGCTTGAGGAGCGCCCAGAGCGACTCCTGGAGTGGCTAGCGGTTGCCGAGGAGTTGCCGCACGGCAACCGTGCGGAGTGGGTGTTCGAGGCGGCCCCAGAGGACCTCGCCATCAAGCGCGCCCTGTTCGCCGAGGTGGAGCGGCGCGCGCCAAGCGCTTACCTCGCTACGAACACGTCGACTCTCTCCGTGACCGCCGTGGCCGCGGCATGCAAGCGGCCCGAGCGCGTCGTCGGCGTGCACTTCTTCAACCCAGCCCCGCTCATGCAGCTCGTCGAGGTCGTGCCTGGCGCGCATACGCCGCCGGAGCTGACGGCGGCGGCGGTCGCCATGGCGCGCAGCCTCGGGCGCAGCCCGGTCGTGGCGCAGGACCGGCCGGGTTTCATCGTCAACCGCCTCGCGCGGCCTTACTACCTCGAGGCCATCCGGTTGGCCGCGGAGGGCGCAGACGTCGCCACCGTCGACGCGGCCATGCGAGCAACGGGTTTCCGCATGGGGCCATTCGAGCTCCTTGACCTCATCGGGCTCGACGTGAACTTGGCCGCCAGCACCAGCGTTTACGAAGGGTTCTATCAGGAGCCGCGCTACCGCCCGCACCCCATGCAGCGCGCGCTGGTGACGGCGGGCAGGCTCGGGCGCAAGACGGGGTGGGGGTTCTACCGCTACGAGGCCGGAGAACCCGTTGCGCCCGCGAGGTCGGAGCCGGGCGCGGCGGCCCTGACGGCGCCCGCCGCCAGGCTCCCGAGCGCGCACGTGCTCGGCTCCGGGCCGGTTGCCGCGTGGCTACGCACGCGCTTCCTCGCCGTGCCGCCCTCTGCCGCAGCTGACCTAGTGATCGACGCTCGCGTTGCAGCGGACTCGACCACCCCTGAGCGCACGCCCGACCTCACCCTGTGCTGGGCAAGGACGGCGCCGGCGGAGGGCGTAGGTTTCAGCGTCGTGCCGCCGCCCGCACGCCTAGCTGCCGAGAGTACGACCGTCGAGCTCCTCGCGCCCACCGGGCCAACTGGCGAGCGGGTACGTGGGTTGCTCAACGCCGCCGGACTCGTCACGCTAGTGGTCCCGGATCAGCCTGGCGGGGTGGCGTTCCGGCTGGTCGCTGGGCTCATCAATGAGGCGTTCATCGCCCTAGCGGAAGGCCTGGCCGACGCCGCCACGCTCGACCTCGCCATGCGCCTCGGCGTGAACTACCCGGAAGGACCGCTAGCGTGGGCGGTCGAGTTGGGCTTGGCAGACGTGATGGCTGGGCTCAGCGCCCTGCAGCGTGAGTTCGGGATGGAGCGCTTCGCACCTAGCTCGCTCCTGCGGCGGCATGTGACCCACGGCACAAGCCCGCTGGGCGGCTGACATGCGGCCGCTACCGCCAGGCTTCGAGGCTAGCCACGAGATCCTCGTGACCCCCGCCATGACCGTCGATTTCGAGGACCGCACGGACGCGCGCCTCGGGCAGCTCCACGCGGTTTACGCCACCTACTGGCTGGTCAAGCACATGGAGTTGACGAGCCGCAAGCTCATCCTGCCGTTCCTCGAGGAGGGTGAGGACGGCATCGGCCACGCTGTCAGCGTGCGCCACTTGGCGTCCGCCCTGCCAGGCATGCGCGTGACGCTAACGGCGCGCTGCGAGCACGTGACAGGCAACCGGGTTCACGCCACCTGCGTCGCCGTCAACGAGCTAGGCGACGTCGTCGGGGAGGGCACCACCGTCCAGGTAGTCGTGCCAACCAGTGTGCTCGAGCGCGGCTTCGCGCGGCTGCGGGAGCGCTTCGCGGCCGCACAAGCCGCCGCGGACGAGCGAGAACGATGATCGGGGCGCGGCATGACTAACGCGCGCGTTGTGTTTCCGGTTGTGCCGCTCGCCGCACGCTAACTGCGTGGCAGCCGTATAGTCGCGACCAGGAGGTCCAGGTGGGCAGAGTACATCTACTCGGCACGGGCGCGGCCCTATCCGGCAAGGAGAGGACGACGACCATGCTTGCCCTCGAGGGCGACGCCACGCTGCTAATAGTCGACTGCGGCGGCGACGCCGCGCAAAGGCTGCTGGCGCAGGACCTCGACCTCACGAAGGTCACCGGGTTGATCGTCACGCACGAGCACGCGGACCACGTCGGCGGTTTCGCACTTCTGATGGAGCGCCTGTGGCTGGCGGGCCACAAGGGCGACTTTCACGTCTACGGCATTCAGCCGGCGTTGGACCAGGCTCGCAGGGTTCACGACGCCTTCGACACCTCGACCTGGCCCGGCTACCCGAACATCGTTTACCACTCAGTGCCGCTCGTCTCAGGAGCCAAGGTCGTGACCACGCCCGACTTCTCGATCACGGCAGTCCCTGGCGACCACTCGGTGCCGTCATGCGGCATCAGGGTGACGGACCTCGGCAGCGACGGGGTGCTCACCTACTCAGCGGACTCCGCGCGCTCCGAGCGAGTGGTCGAGGCGGCCCTTGGCTCGGACCTGCTGCTGCACGAGGCGAGCGGAGCTCACCCCGGCCACTCCAGCGCCGCGGACGCCGCCAAGGTAGCAGCGGCGGCGCGAGTCGAGCGCCTCGTGCTGGTTCACTTGCCGCCGATGGCGGACGACGGCGAGGCAACGCTCGCAAGCGCCCGCGAGCTGTTCCCCGCCACGGAACTCGGGCGCGACGGGGCCGTCTACTACTTCTAGGACCTCTACTTCTAGGACCTCGCGGGCGGACGCCGCGTGCTAGTAGCCCGCGCCCGGTATTAGTTCGGCGCCAGGGTTAGCCGCGGCGCGTTGCCGCTGCAACGCCTCCAACGCCGTGAGGCTCAATCGCAGTAAGTCTGACACCCGCGTCTCAGCCAAGATGTCAGGCACCCGCCAGTAGTCGAACCCGGCGCCCTCCGTAAGCGTCAGGCGCTCTAGCGGCTCATCGATGGCCGCGAGGTAGATGTGGAAGCGTCCGCGCCAGCCGTCGAACACGAGCAGGGGACGGTAGTGGCGCACCGTGAAGCCGATCTCTTCAGCCACCTCGCGCAGCATGCCCGCCTCCGGCGACTCGCCTGCGTCCATGCCACCGCCGAACAGCGACCACTGGTCAGGGGCATCTATTCCCGGTTTATCGTCCCGCAGCTGCAGGAGGACGCGCCCGTCGGGGTGGAGTAGCACTGCTCCGGCCAAGGCGCGACGCCCGTCAGGCAGCCGGTGTTCGGGCTCGGGAAACGCGCTCACAAGGCTTCTAGGTATGTGTAGCCGACGAGCTCGCGGTCGTACATCTCGAGGAACTCCTTGACTTCCTCTGCCGAGATGGCCCCCGCTGCCCTCAACTCCTCAGCTTGGCGCTGCACCGCCGCGTGAAGTTCCGGCGTCTCGTAACCCATGTTGTGGATCACGCGCCTTGCCTTCTGCCCCTCGATGTAAAGCTCGAGTTCGGCGCCGTCTGAACCGAGACGCACGTGTGCCTCGTTGACGCGCCCGAAGAGGTTGTGGGCGTTCGCCAGCACGTCCTGATAGGCGCCGGTTAGGAAGACACCGAGGTAGTACGGCTCACCCTGCCGCAGATCGTGCACCGGCAGCGTGGAGCGCACGTCGCGCAAGTCGATGAACCTCTCGATCTTGCCGTCCGAGTCGCACGTTATGTCTACGAGCGTAGCGTTGCGCGTCGGCCGCTCGGCGAGGCGCTGCAACGGCACGATCGGGAAGAGCGTCTTGATGGCCCAGTGGTCGGGCAGGCTCTGGAACAGCGAGAAGTTGACGACGTACTTGTCGGCCAGCATCTGGGGGAGGAGTTCGAACTCCTCAGGCGCGTAATCGAGGCCGCTGACGACCTTGGCTACGCGCTCGAGGATGCGGTTGTAGTGCTGCTCGAAGTGCGCCCTCTCGAGGAGGCTCAGGTAGCCCAGATCGAAGAGGCTGTGCATGGTCTCCTTGTTGCTCACGGCCTCGTTGAAGACCTCGCGGTAGGTCTTGACGGTAATGGCGCTGTCGAGTTCCTGCATGTCACGCAGCAGCGCGTTGACCTCGCCGGTGAGGGGCGGCAGGTTGACGGGCTCGCGCGTTGGCCCGAGCGCGTCCACGACGGGCACGACGATCACGGAGTGGTGCGCAGTCAACGCACGCCCCGACTCGGTGACGATGATCGGGTGCGCGACCTCCCACTCCTGGCACGACTCCATGATGGTGTAGACGACCGTGTCTGCGTACTCGCGCAGGCCGTAGTTGGCGGAGGTGTAGTAGGTCGTCTTCGAACCGTCGTAATCGACCGCGAGGCCGCCACCAACGTCGAGGTACTTGACGCCGACGCCCATCTCGGCCAACTCGACGTACGCCTGCGCCGCTTCGCGGACCGCGGACCTAATGCGCCTGATGTCGGTCAGCTGGCTGCCAACATGGCAGTGCAGCAGCACGAGCGCGTGGCCCAGGCCCTCTTCCTGCACCCGCTGCGCGACGTGGATGAGTTCAGAGGCGGTGAGGCCGAACTTGGCGTCGTCGCCGCCCGAGGCCTCCCACTGCCCGCTGCCCCGCGCGTGAAGCTTGAAGCGCACGCCGAGCAGCGGCTCCACGCCCACTTCCTTGCTGATGCGCAGCACCCGCTCGAGTTCGCCTGCCTTCTCCAGCGTGATGATGGTGTTGCGGCCCAGCTTGCGGCCCCACAACGCCAAGCGAATGAAGTCGTCGTCCTTGAAGCCGTTGCAGCAGATGAGGGCGTCATCGTGCGTGTCGTGCGCGAGGCACAGGGCCAACTCTGCCTTGCTGCCAGCCTCGAGACCCGTGCGGTACTTGGCGCCGTAAGACGCGATGGTCTCGACGACCACGCGCCGCTGGTTGACCTTGATGGGGTACACGCCCTGGTAGCGGTTCTGGTAGCCCGCCTCTCTTATCGCCGCAGCGAAGGCGTCGTTGATGCGGTCGAGCCTGTCCTCCAGGATGTCAGGGAAACGCAGGATCAGAGGAAGCGCGTGCCCCTCGTCAAGAAGCCCGTCGACGATGCTCGTGAGGGCAACCGCAGGCGAACCCTTGAGCGACACCGTGAGCTGACCCTCTTTAGACACCCCGAAGAACCCGGCCGACCACGCCTTGATGCTGTAAAGCTCGTCGGCGTCTGAGATGCTGAAACCTGGGTCGAGGGTGGGTCTGGTCACTTCATCGTCCTCCACTTGGCGAGGCGCTCCGCCGTGCTACTTCGGGCCGCGCGGCCGACGGACGGGCACGGCTTGGGGTTCGGTGGGAACGCGAGCGCTGTCTCTTGGAGCGCGTACCTCGCCGAACGGACTACGCTAGCACTTCCACGTGCGGAATTTCGTCTTGACGCGGCCGTAGTCCCGACAGCACCGTGCCGGCATCATCGCGGCGGATAACGAGCGTCGAAGCCCTCAAGCGCACCAGCGCGTGGCAAGGCAGCCTCACACGAACCGCCGCGCCCTCCTCTCCGGCCTAAACTGGCAAGAGCATGACTACGACCTCGTACCCCACCCCAGCCTCGCTTGGCTACCGCATGCCCCCCGAGTGGGCACCCCACGCCGCCACCTGGACGTCATGGCCGTTCGACGACGAGCTCTGGGTCGGCCACCTGGAGGGTGTCAGGCGCGAGTTCGCCGACCTGGTAGCCACCATCTTGCGTTTCGAGCCCGTGGTACTGAACGTGAGGGACCAGGAGTCGGAGACCGACGCGCGTGCCCGCATCGGGGCCGCGGCCGCCAAGCTGCACGGCGCCGGCGCCGATGCGGCCCTCGGTAAGCTGCGTTACAACCTCATGCCGCTGAACGACGTGTGGTTCCGCGACAACGGCCCACTCTTCGTGCAACTCCCCGCCGAGAACGGCCAGCCCGGCCGCGTGGCCCTCACCGACTGGGGCTTCAACGCCTGGGGCGAGAAGTACGCCCCGTGGCAGGACGACGACCGGGCGCCCGCCACGGTTGCTTCGCGCATCGGCATGAAGCGCTTCGCGGTGCCCGCCATCATGGAGGGGGGCGCGCTCGAGATCAACGGCGCGGGCGTCTGCCTCACGACCCGGTCCTGCCTCCTCGAACCCAACCGCAACCCCGAACTCAGCGCCGCACAGATCGAGCTGCTGCTGCGCGACCACCTTGGCATCCGCGAGCTGGTGTGGCTGGAGCGAGGCCTGGAGGGCGACCACACGGACGGGCACATAGACACCATCGTCCGCTTCACGAGCGACGACACCATCGTCTGCGCCGTCGAGCCACGCACCGACGACCCTAACCACGCCACCATGGCGCACAACCTGAAGCAGTTGAGGGGCCTGCGCACGGCAAACGGCGCACCCTACCGCGTGGTAGAGCTGCCACTGCCACAGCGCCGCATGGAGCTGGAGGGTCAGCGGCTGCCGCCTACCTACGCCAACTTCTACATCGGCAACGGCTTCGTCGTGGTGCCGCAATACGACGACGTGAACGACGAACAGGCCCTCAACATCCTGCGCCCCCTCTTCCCCGGCCGCGAGGTCATCGGGCTTAGCGCCTCGAGCCTCATCACGGGCGGCGGCGCCTTCCACTGCGTCACNCAGCAGCAGCCCCTAGGAGCCACCGAGCATGCCTGACTCCCNNAANGACCCCGGACTCGTGCGCCTCGCGGTCGTGCAGATGAGTTGCTCGCACGTGCTAGACGAGAACCTCGCCAAGGCAGAGGGTTTCGTGCGCCAGGCCGCCGCGGGCGGCGCCAACATCATCCTGCTGCAGGAGCTGTTCGAGAACCTTTACTTCCCGCAACTCGAGCGCGAGGAGTTGTTCGGGCTGGCGTACCCCGTGGCCGGGCACCCGTTCCTGGAGCGCTTCGCGGCGCTCGCCAAGGAGCTGGGCGTGGTGCTGCCCATCTCGTTCTTCGAGCACGCCGGGCAGGCGTACTTCAATAGCCTTGCCATGATCGACGCAGACGGTCGCGTGCTCGGCCATTACCGCAAGAGCCACATCCCGGACGGGCCCAGCTACGAGGAGAAGTACTACTTCAACCCCGGCGACTCCGGCTTCAAGACGTGGCACACCCGCTTCGGCAACGTGGGCGTTGGCATCTGCTGGGACCAATGGTTCCCGGAAGCCGCGCGCATCATGGCCCTCAAGGGCGCCGACCTGCTCCTCTACCCCACCGCCATCGGTTCCGAGCCCGACGAGGCGGGAGCGCTCGACACCCGCGACCTGTGGCGCCGCGCCATGCTCGGCCACGCCGTGAGCAACGTGGCATACGTGGCGGCGGCCAATCGCGTCGGCACCGAGGGCAGCACGACCTTCTACGGTTCGTCGTTCATCTCCGATTACGCGGGCGAACTGCTTGCCGACGGCGACCGCACCTCCGAGACGGTGCTTTACGCCGACCTCGACTTCGCCAAGGCCCGCACGCACCGCGCCGGCTGGGGCTTCTTCCGCGACCGCAGGCCAGACCTGTACGGGGCTTTGCTTACGCTCGATGGGGAGGAGTAGGCGGGAGGGCCGGCTAACTGCGTGGCGGCTCTTCTAGTACCTGCCGCAACTTGAGCCCTACCTCTCTCCCAGCCCGCCGAACGTGTCACGCGGATACTCCACCCACTCAACAGCCGGATCGAACGGCGCGTGGGCCTTAGGGTCACCAGTGGCAACACCTGCGGCGCGCCTGAGGGTGTGGTCCTTAGTGCGCGCCTCCCGGCCCCAGTAACCACTGGGAGGCTCCTCCCCGATCGCTCCAATACGATCGAGCACGCCGGCGGGGCCCCTCAGCACCACGGCGTCGTTACCGTTGAACCACCCGAAACCGCTGCGTTGGCTGAAGGGCAGGTCCGCCACCGCGGCCAGGAGCCCCGCACCCGCCGCCTCGTGCCACAGCACGAACGCGGCGCCGGGCGGCAACTCCCCCACCAGNGCCACGCCGAAGCCCGCCGTGGTGGCGCCATTGAAGTACATCTCTACCGTCAAGCAGGCTAGGTCAATACTCGCTGCCGTGCCGTTGTAGACCTCGAGAGCCTTGTTGTTCCCGCTGCCCTCCACGTACTCACTGAAATACACGCCGGACGTAGGGCAACTATCGGGCCCGGCGGCAGTCAAGACGCCTGCCCACATGCCCCGCCCCTCCTCACGGGCGCTGCGCACGGCGGCCACGTACAGGTCCGCGTAGCGGCTGTTGGGTTGAATGGTCATGGGTTGCGCCAAGCCCGCCTGCGCTACAGCTAGGTTGACCTGCGAGTAGCGCCTGCCATCAGGTGCCAGCCACGCGCCGGCCGCGTCCCGGTAATACACGTACGCGAGGAGCCGCTCGTAACGATCGTATGCGTCCAGGTCGAGTTCGAGGTAGACCTCGCGGCCAGCAAGCAAGTCCACCACGAACTCAGTGGCCTCGGGCCCGTACGCCTGCACGGCCGCGCCGGGCTTCCTGGTCTCGGGCGTGTCTATGCCGACCAGCCTCACGGGCAGGCTGTCTCTAGTGGCGCCGGTTGCCCCGAGCGTGCCGGGGACCACGAGCACGCGGAGGGTGTCGCCATCCACCACGCGGTCCACCCGGTAGGGGCCCTGCAACTGCCCCTGCACCTCGTATGCGGCGGCCACCGCCCGAGGCGGCACGCAAGCCACCAACGCGAGTCCCAACAGGACGGCGAGGAGAGGGAGTGGCCTGAACTTCAGACCGCCACCCCCGCTGGCAGCACCTCGATGAACAGCGCCCCTTCCGGCGCGGGCGCCTCGTCGTACAGCAGGCGCAGCACGGCCGCGTTGTCTGCCACGACCTTGTCGCGGCGGACGCTCAACTTGGGGGTCACCGAGCCGTCTGCCATGCCGAGCTGCTTGACGAGGGCCGCCACGCGCTTGACCGACGACCAGTCCGGCATGCCAGCGTTAGCGTGCCTCACAACCTCGCGGAGCTCGGAGGCTAACCCAGCTTTGCGCAGCACGTCGGCGGTGGCGACGCCGTAGCGCGCGGTTAGGGTCTCGTGGTCGAGGAAGAGGAGCGCTGTGCAGTACTTCTCCCCAGACCCGGCGATGATGGCCGTGGCGATGAGCGGGTTGGCCTCCAGCCGCTCGACGATGGGGTCGGGCATGACGTACTTGCCGGTCGAGAGCTTGAAGATGCTCTTGAGGCGCCCAGTGATCGAGAGGTAGCCGTCTTCGAGCTTGCCGAGGTCGCCAGTGTGGAACCAACCGTCATGGTCGATGACCTTGGCGGTCTCCTCGGGGTTGGCGAAGTAGCCCAACATGACGTGCGGGCCGCGCGTGACGATCTCGCCCTCTTCGGTGATGCCGATCTCGACGCCCGGGATGGCTTCCCCCACAGTGCCGGCGCGGTTGCGGCCGGGCCGGTTGAAGCTGATGACGGGGCTCGTCTCCGTAAGGCCGTAACCCTGCAGCACGACGATGTGCGCCGCACCCAGGCGGTTGACGAGCTCGCCACGCAGCGCGGCGCCGCCCACGATGATGGTGCGCAGGCGCCCCCCGAGGGCCTCCCGCCACTTGGAGTAGACGAGGCGGTCGAGGACCCCGCGCTGGAGCGCCGCCAGGCCCGTCGGCTCGTGGCGCACGTCGAACTCGGCCGCGAACTCGAGCGCGCGGGCGTACAGCGCCTTCTTGACGCCCGTGAGCGCGCCGCCAACGGCTTCCATGCGCTCCCACGACTTATCGAGCACGCGCGGCACCGCAGCCATGAAGGTCGGCTTCACCTCTTGCAAGTCCTCGCGCACCGAATCGGTGGTGCCGAAGTAGACGGTCGAACCGAAGTACACGCTTGCATACATGAGGGTACGCGCGAAGATGTGGCTGAGGGGCAGGAAAGACAGGACCGTTTCGTCCGGGCCTTCGAGGTAGGTGGGCAGATCGGAGAGTGACCCGATGGCGTTGCTCGATAGGTTCTCGTGGCTGAGCATCACCCCCTTGGGCGCGCCGGTCGTGCCGGAGGTGTAGATGATCGTCGCAACGTCGCTGGCGTGTTGCTCGGCGGCGTAGCTCGCGATCAGGCCGGGGTCCTTGGCCAGGGCTTGCTCCCCGCGCGCCACGAGGGTGGCGTAGTCGGTGACGAGGGGGCCACCCTCGCCGCTGCCGCTCGGCCGGCCGTTAGCTACCGCGATCAGCTTCACTCCCGCTAGGCCGCCTGCGACCTCGAGCATCTCGTGCAGCAGCGCCTCGTCAGACACGAGCACCGCGGCGCTGCCACTCTGGCTGAGGATGAAGCGCATGGCGTCATGCGTGTGCGTGAGGTAGATGGGCACGTCGACCAGGCCGGCTATCAGGCACGCGAAATCGGCCAACACGAAGCTCATGTCTGAGTGAGTGAAGAGCGCAACGCGGTCACCGCGCTCCAGGCCCATGGCGCGCAAACCGGCTGCCATGGCTTGCGCGCGNCGCTGGAACTCGGCGTTGGAAAACGTGATCCACGGCAGGCCTGGCCCCCCAGGTTTGCCAGGCGTGGTCGAAAGCCGATCGTTGAACGCTTGCTGGTTAGGGCGTTGCCGCACCGCCTCATCGAGCAAGCTCGGAAGCATGCGCCCAAGCTCGAGCCTGCCTGGCCCGGGTGGGGGTTTCGCGGTAGTGACGATCATCTCGACCCCTCCTTGCGAACGGGCCGGCTGGCGTGCGGCTAGCTCCTTGGCGCGGCTCCAGCGTGCGCGCTGGCAGCGCGCGAAGCCTTATCCGCGAAGTCGCGGGCGAACAGCTTGATCTCGCTAGCCAAGCCGGCGTCGTTAGTTGCTCTGCGGTAAGTATCGGCCATCGAGAGGAACGTTTGGAAGAAGAAATCGTTCATGTCGTCCACAGACAACTCCTTCACCCACATGTCTATGCGCAGCGAGTTGCGCTTTTCCATGTCCCAGAGGGCGAGGAGCATGGCTCCGGCGTCATGCGTGCCCGGCTCGGGAGAGTCGTCGGCTTGCCAGCGGATGGCCTCGACGCCCTCGTCGTCCATATCGACGGTCAGGCGGATGTCGGATGAGGTCAGCATGGGTGCATGGTACCCGCACGGGGGTGCTAGTCGCGGTATCTTCGACTCAGTACCATCGGGCCCTTATCGCCTTACCGGCGTGGGGGCGCCCAGACAGAGAGGGTAGTCATGAAGGGACTGATCCTGGCGGCCGGGCTGGGGACGCGCTTGCGGCCGATCACTAGCCTCAAGCCCAAGCCGACGATCGCGGTGGCCAACAAGCCCCTCATCCATCACGCNGTCGACAACCTGGTCGAGGCTGGCGTTACGGACATCGGGGTAGTGGTCAGCTACCTCACGCTCAACTCCATCAAGGAGACGCTCGGCTCCTACTCCGGCGCGCGTTTCGAGTACATCATGCAGAACCCGCCCCAGGGGCTGGCGCACGCCGTGAAGGTGTCACGCGACTTTCTNGGCGACGACACGTTCGTCATGTACCTCTCCGATAACCTTTTCGAGAACGGCATCACGGAGTTCGTCGACCGCTTCAGGGCCGGGGGCAGCAGCGCCGTCATGGCCCTCGTGCCGGTCACGTACGACGCGGCGAAGTCGCTCGGCGTGGCCGTGGTGGAGAACGACCACATCACGAGGCTGGTCGAGAAACCCACCGACCCACCCAGCACCCTGGCNGTGGCTGGTGTGTACGTCTTCAACCCCCGCATCCACGCCATGATCGAGGGGCTGCCACCCGGCGCCAAGGGTGAGTACCAGATCACCGACGCCATCCAGCGCCTCATCGAGGCAGGCGACGTCGTCGTACCTGTGACGGTGCGAGGCTGGTGGAAGGACACGGGCCAGCCAGACGACATCCTCGACGCCAACCGCCTGCTCCTCACCCGCCTAAAGCGCGACGTACGCGGTGAGTTGACCAACGCAACCCTGGTCGGTGAGGTCGTAGTCGGGGAGGGCGCTGTCGTCAAGGACACCACCGTCTTCGGGCCGGTCATCATCGGCGCGGGCGCGCGCGTGGAGGGCGCCTACATCGGGCCTTTCACGGCCATAGGTGACGACTGCGAGGTGCGCAACGCCGAACTGGAGTACTCGGTGGTCGGCAACCGCAGCGTCATCGCCGGAGTGAAACCCCGCATTCAAGCCAGCCTGATAGGTGAAGACGTGGTTATCACGGGCCA
>JGI26528J50254_1001446_pt1 | contig 12904 bp, 13 predicted proteins | sample ThiBiot_300_plan_FD_50254 | JGI IMG/M metagenome (IMG submission 50254)
GGTGTGGCAGGGCTCGTACAGCCAACCACGCGCTCCTCGTTCGGGGTCGACGTCACCTCGTACTCGCTCGACGAGACCATGACCATCGAGACGGCGTTCGCTGGCGGCTACCTACTCATCGCCACCACCCCAAGCGGCATGGACGCCGCCCTGGCCGCCAACTCCACCAGGCGCTCCGGCCTCGTCGGCGCCCTCGCACCACTGCAGCAGGGTGTGCCTGCGGGAGCGGCGAGCATGTCGCTGTCCAACGACCAGGCCAGCCTGCGCACCCTCGCGGACACCGTCCTCTCCCAGTTCGGCCTGGTGGCAGGAATGGCAGGTAGCGAGGACCTGGACTTCGCCGCCGTTGACGAGGCAGGCCAGGCGCTCACTGAGTACGTCAATTTCGTCGCAGACAAGTTCGGCGGCTCGTACTCCTACCAGGTCGTAGACGGCGGCGCGTTGCGCGGCTACGCCCTCTCGCAGGTCGCCTGGTAAGGTTCTAACTCCTCAAGCGTCCCCGGGTGGCGCACCGACTGGAGAGCGAGCGACCAGCTCGTCCCAGAGGTGCGCCACCTGCGTTTCTAGGTTCACCTCGGCTCCCCCGTTGTCGATGACGAAGTCGGCCAACGCCACCTTGTCGTCGAGCGGCATCTGCGCCGCGTCGCGGGCGGCGGCGTCCTCGCGGCTCAAACCAGACCGCCGCGCCAAGCGGGCCGCGCGCACGTCGAACGGCGCATACACCACCACTACAACGTCGAACGTCGGCATCCAAGCCCACCTCGTAAAGGAGGGGAACGTCGTGCACCACCACGGCAGGCGGCGGGCGCCTCGAGGCCGCGGCGGCCTCCAACTGCAAGCGGCGGCGCGCCACCCACGGGTGAACGATGCCGTTGAGCAGCTCCCGAGCCTCCGGATCGTTGAACACGCGCTCCGCCGTAGCGGCACGGTCAAGGACCCCAGCGACAACCAAGTCAGGGCCGAGAGCCGCCGCGACCTCCTTCAATACTCCTGGGTCGGAAGTAGCTTGCCGCGCCAACGCGTCGGCATCGATGACGACGGCGCCGCGCTCGGCCAGCAGCCGCGCGACCGTCGACTTGCCTGAGCCGATGTTGCCGGTAAGGCCAACACTCAACGGCCGCGTCGCTCCGACTACAGTAGGGGGCGAGGAGGGCACAGACTTGCGCGTACCGCGATCACTAGACACGAGCCAGTTTATGCCGTGGCCGGCAGGTGCCGTCCTAGTGGGCGGCGCGGTGCGCGACGCGCTGCTCGGCCGCGGCGCCACCGACCTCGATTGGCTGGTCAAGGACCCAGAACTCAGCGCCAAGCAGCACGCCGAAGCTCTGCACGGTTCGCCCTTCCTCATGGACCCCGTTCGCCGCCACTGGCGCGTCGTACTCGCAGGCGGCGTCACGCACGACTTCGTGCCGCTGCGCGCGGGCGCCAGCAACATAGAGGAGGACATGTGGCTCCGCGACCTCACCGTCAACGCCATTGCCCTCCCACAGGATGGCGCGGTGTTCGACCCAACGGGTGGCCTTGAGGACCTGCAGCGTCAACGCGTGCGCATGACATCCCGCGACAGCCTGCGCGCCGACGCCGTCCGTCCCCTGCGCGCCGTGCGCTTCGCGGCCACGCTAGCGTTCGAACTTGACGAGGAAACCAAGGAGGCGGTCGTCGCGCAGTTCGAAGCGCAGCGCACCGGCTCAGCGCCGCTACCCGCTTGGGAGCGCGTCAGCGCCGAACTGCAAGCGCTGCTCGCCGCACGCAGCGCGGCGCGAGGCTTTACGTTGCTCAAGGCGCTCGGCGGACTCGCGCTCTACCTCCCCGAACTCGAGCTGGGGCGCGGGGTCAAGCAGGGGGCGCTCCACCACCTCGACGTGCTCGACCACCAGCTAGAGTCCCTCAACCAGTTGCTCAACGGCTTCCCGGACGCCGGGCCGGCGCTGCGCTGGGCGACGCTGATGCACGACGTCGGTAAGCCAGCCAGCGTCGGCCGCACGCCGCTCGGCAGCCCAACGTTCTACGGTCACGACAAGACGGGCGCCGAGATGACGCGTGAGGCCCTCAGGCGCCTGCGTTGCCGAACGAGGTCGTTGACCACGCCAGCGCACTCGTGCGGTACCACATGCTGCCGTTGCCCCGCGAGGAGCGCGCCGTTAGGCGCTTCGTGCACCGCCGCAAGGCGCTGTTACCTGACCTACTCAAACTGATGCTTGCCGACCGCGAGGCGGCGAGAGGCCGCGCTGCGAGCGTTGCTGGGCGGCAGGCTTACCGCATCTCCGTCTCTGGCGTGTTGGCCGAGATGGAGGAGCAACCGCCGGTCGTGCCGCTACTGAACGGCGACGACGTCATGCAGCTCCTCGACCTAGATCCGGGACCGAACATCGGCGAGGCGCTGGCGGTGGTGGCAGAGGCCCAGGCCGTTGGCGACGTCAAGAACCGTGAGGAAGCAGCCGCGTTACTGCACCGTTACGCCGCCGCGCAGGGCTGGCAACTCGCCCAGCGCTCTTGACTTCGGTTTCAGACTTTCGTTGCGCGCCGTTGAGACTTAGCTGGGGTGGCCAACTGCTTCATGAGGTTAGCCATCTCGACAGCGGTCGCGGCGGCCTCGGCGCCCTTGTTGCCCGCCTTGCCGCCGGCCCGGTCAAGGGCCTGTTCCATGGTGTCGGTCGTGACGACGCCGAAGATGACGGGTACGCCCGAGCTTTCACTGGCGTGCGCCACGCCGCTAGCCACCATGTTGCAGACGTGATCGTAGTGGCTCGTCTCGCCTCGTACGACGGCGCCGAGCGCGATGACGGCGTCGAAGTTACCCGAGGCGGCCAACTTGGCGGCGACCAGCGGGATCTCGACGGCCCCAGGCACCCAGGCGACGGCGGTGCCCTGCTCGGTGGCGCCGTGGCGCCGCAGCGCGTCCAGCGCGCCGTTAAGCAAGCGGCTGGTGACCAGTTCGTTGAAGCGGCTGACGACCACGCCTATGCGTAGGCCGCTGGCCGCGAGTGTGCCTTCGTAAAGAATCATGTCTACCAGCTTAGCCGTGAAGGGCGAATCATTGCAGTACTACGTCTAGCACGATGTCATCGACCGCAGGCACGACGGCGTAGGTGGCCTGCTCGTCTGGGAAGCGCACGGTGAACACGTTCCAGCCGGGGTTGAGCTTCAGTTCGCTGCCGCCGCCCGTGATGGTGGCCGCCTTGTCGACGTACAGCAGCGTGAAGAAGCCGACCGGCGCCTCCAGGCTAGCTATGCCGATGTAGAAGCGGTCGACCACGCGGTCGAAGAGCCCGTTGCCGTTCTGGTCCACGTACATGTTGAAACGGGCGACTGCGACGTTGACGTCTTCTGGGCCAACGCGGTACTCGTTCTGCAGGCCGGGAAGGATGACGCTGCCTGAGCGGAACGGCCTGAGTTGGTCGGCTGGTATGGGGCCGGGTGTAACGCGGAAGGTGCCACCGACAGGCGCAACGGACGCTACCTCGAGGCCCCAGACGTTGTCGTTGTCGACCACGTGGATGGCCACGCGGGTACCTTCCGCCAGCGGACCCTCGCTCTGCACGATGCCGCTCATTACCGCTCCCGACTGCGCCGAGGCCACCATGACCAGGGCAAGCAGGGCGGTGAGAACTAGTCGCTTCATTGCACACTCCAAGTGAGAACAAGAGTAGCACGGCACTTCTGCGCGGCCCGGAGCCTTCCGGCGACTGTTCGCCAGCGGCCCTTAGTTTCCGGTCCGGCTAGTCCGGCTGTGCGCGCGTGCGGCTCCTCGCCGCTCCGCGCCGTGAGTGACGCCCCCACGCCAGCCGTGGCAGTGGCCATCACGTCGAAACAGGTCATATCACATCTTCGGCGACGGCCGGTGCGCGCTGGGTGAGCGCCGAGGGACAGTAGTTCACCTGACCCTCACACCCGAGCAAGCGCGGCGCCTAATGCCCGCCGTAACCGTCCGGGTGCGCGCGCTGCCACTCCCACGCCGTGCCAACGAGCACGTCGAGGTCGTCGAAGGCGGGCGTCCACCCGAGTTCGGTGCGGGCCTTCGTGCTGTCCGCCACGAGGACGGGCGGGTCGCCTGCGCGCCGGCCCACCGCGACTTCATCGATGGCCTCCCCCGTTACGCGCCTGCACGCCTCGATGACCTCGCGCACGGAATAGCCCGTGCCGCTGCCGAGGTTGTAGCTCCGCGCTTCGCCAGGCTTCAGCGCCTCTAGCGCGAGGAGGTGAGCGTTCGCCAAGTCGCTGACGTGAACGTAATCGCGGATGGCCGTGCCGTCTGGCGTCGGGTAGTCGGTGCCGAACACCTGGATGGATGGGCGCTTGCCAGCAGCTACCTGCAACACGAGGGGGATGAGGTGCGTTTCGGGTCGGTGGTCCTCGCCCAAGGTCGCCGTTGCGCCCGCGGCGTTGAAGTAGCGCAGGGAGGCCGACGCGAGGCCGGTCGTGCTGGCCAGCCAGCCGAGCGCCCGCTCGATCATGAGTTTCGACTCGCCGTAGACGCTCTCCGGGCGCAGTGCGGCCGTCTCGGGGATGGGCACGGCGTCCGGGGTGCCGTAGACGGCGGCCGTCGAAGAGAGCACGAAGCGCCCGACGCCGCGCCGCACGGCCGTGTCAAGCAGCGCGAAGGTGGCGGCCGTGTTGGCGAGGAAGTACTTCGTCGGTTTGGCCATGCTCTCGCCGACCAACGAGGCGGCAGCGAAGTGGATGATGGCCTCGACGCCGTGCTGTGCTATGGCGTAACCAACCATGTCCTCGTCGGCCACGCTGCCGTGCACGAACGGCACGCCGTCCGGCACGGAGTCGCGGTGACCGGTCGAGAGTTCGTCGAGGACCACCACCTGATGGCCCTTCGCTAGGAGCGTCGCGACCGTTACCGAACCGATGTAGCCGGCGCCGCCGGTGACAAGGACATTCATGGCGCAGAGTCTAACTTCTCGCCCACCACGCCCCCGCGTGCGCGATACTGAGGAACCGAAGGCTGGAGGGCAGAACCCATGAGCACCCAGACAGGGGCGGCGCGCCCCACGACACTAGTCAACGACGCAGGCCTCATCTGGTTCGACGGTGAGTTGGTGCCAGAAGAGCAAGCCAAAGTGAGCGTCCTCACCCACGCGTTGCATTACGGCACGAGCGTGTTCGAGGGCCTGCGGGCCTACGAAACGCCGCGCGGTGCGGCCGTTTTCCGCTTGCGCGAGCATGCGCGGCGGCTGCTGGACTCGGCAAGATCCTAGGGATGCAGCCGAACCTCACCGTCGAGATGGTGGAGGCGGCCGTCGTCGACACACTGCGCGCCAACGGTAGGAAGCACGCCTACATCAGGCCGCTGATCTGGTACGGCGCCGAGACGCTCGGGGTCAACCCGCAACGCAACAGCCTGCACTTCATGGTCGCTACTCTGCCGTGGGGCAGCTACCTCGGCGAGGAAGTCATCCGCAAAGGCGCGCGCCTCATGACGAGCTCGTGGCGGCGCTCCGCTGGCGACATCCTCCCAACCAAGGCCAAGGCCGGCGGCAACTACGTGAACTCCGTGATGGCCAACCTCGAGGCCAAGGCCAACGGTTTCGACGAGGCGCTGCTGCTAGACAAGCAGGGTTTCGTGGCAGAGGGCTCGGGTGAGAACGTGTTCCTCGTGAACGGCGGCGTCCTGCAGCCGATAGCTCACTCCGTGAACCTGCGCGGCATCACGCGCGACAGCGTCGTGCACATCGCCGAGGCACTCGGTAAGCGCGTTGAGCCCATCATGGCGACCCGCGACGAGCTGTACACGGCAGACGAGGTCTTCTTGGTTGGCACGGCCGCCGAGTTGACTCCGGTTGCAAGCCTCGACCGCAGGCAGATCGGCAGCGGCGAGGCGGGGCCGGTGTCCCTCGAACTGCGGGCGCAATACCTGGAGGTAGTGCACGGCAGGGTGGCTCAGTTCGACCACTGGTTGACTTACGTCGACGGTTGAGCGGCTGAAGACCCCGTGACCCCGCTTGCGCTTGCGCTGGTCGGCGGATCGGCGGTGCTGCACGCCACCTGGAACCTGCTCGCGAAACGCGCGCGCGGTGGCGCGGAGTTCGTGTGGCTGTTCGCGTGCCTCACGGTGCTCGTCTACGCGCCGCTCGTCGTCGGTTACGTGTTGGTGGTGCGGCCGACGTTCACGTGGCAGCACGCGGCGCTTGCTGCGGCCTCGAGCGTGCTGCACGTCGGCTACTTCATCTGCTTGCAGCGCGGCTACCGCGTGGCTGACTTGTCGCTCGTGTACCCGACGGCGCGCGGCAGCGGCCCAGCCATCGCCACCCTGTTGGCCATCCTGCTCTTGGGTGAGCGGCCGGGGGTGCAGGCGCTGGCTGGCACGGCGCTGGTCGTGGCGAGCGTGTTCGTGTTGGCTGGAGGTAAAGGCGGCGGACCTGGCGCGCGCAGCGGGCTGCGCTACGGGCTCTCGACCGGCCTCTTCATCGGTTGCTACACGGTGTTCGACGGTTACGCCGTTGGTCACGCCGGCGCGGAGCCGCTGCTTTACACCTATGCAGGCGAGTTGGGGCGCACCCTGCTCTTACTGCCGTTGGTAGCGCGGCGACTGCCGCAACTGCAGGTGGCGTGGCGAGCTCACCGGCGCGAAGCTTTCGGTATCGCGCTTCTCAGCCCACTCGCCTACCTGATGGTGCTGACTGCCATGCAGTTCACGCCTGTCAGCCTGGTGGCGCCGACGCGCGAGATCAGCATCCTGCTCGGCACCCTGCTCGGTGCGCGGCTACTAGCTGAAGGCGACACTCGGCGGCGCCTGACCGGCGCCGCCGGGATGGTCGTCGGTGTCACGCTGCTCGCGCTCGCGTGACGCGAGCCGACTCAGCGCTCAGTGCGGCGCTTGCGCCAGATGCGCGAGTGCGCCTTGACGGAGCTTGGCTGGTTGGCCCAGTGGTGCTTGACGCGCGGAGCTGGTTCGCCGTCGTGGTAGCCGGCGCGGCGCAGGTCGGCGGCGCTGCGGTTCGCGCCCGTGCGGTTGAAGGTGTTGAAACCGGAGGTCGTGTACATGCTGTATCTCCTTTGTAGGGGCGAGTGGCGGCACCAGGCCGCCTGGTTAGTTGAGGCGCACTGTGCAGTGAGCCTGGCGAATGCGCACCCGCTTGCGCGGATCCGTGACCGAATTAGGTTGTCTGGTGGGCCGCGGGGTATTCCGCGCGGTTGCTTACCCGGGCGCTTGTTGAGGTGGGCGTGCGGGGCGTAGCCAGTCGGGTGTCGGGGCCATGCGGCTCCCGAGTCGGATAGCTATGCTACCAGATCGGGGGAGGGTAAGTCCAGCCGCCGCACACGCAAGTTCTCGGCTAAGGTAGGGCAAGGCCGGAGGAGGCTACGGTGCCACAGGGCCAGCAACGCGAGGTAGTGATCGTCAGCGCCGTTCGCACGCCGATCGGGCGCCTTGGCGGCGCCCTTGCCAGCGTGCGCCCAGATGACTTGGCGGCGGTGGTGCTGCGGGCCGCGATCGAGCGCGCAGGCATCGACGCGGATGAGGTCGAGGAGGTTTACCTCGGCTGCGCCAACCAAGCGGGTGAGGACAACCGCAACGTGGCGCGCATGGCCACCCTCCTGGCGGGTATGCCGGAGGCCACGCCCGCCGTTACCGTCAACCGCCTGTGCGCCAGCGGCCTTACCGCCGTGAACTTGGCTGCGCGCTCCATCCTCGCGGGCGAGGGTGACGTCTACGTAGCCGGCGGCGTCGAGAGCATGACCCGCGCGCCGTACGCCTTGGCCAAGAACTCGCGGCCGTTCGGTCCGCCAGGCAACCAGACCGCGTACGACACCACCCTAGGTTGGCGCTTCCCTAACCCGCGTCTGGCTGAGCTGTACCCGCTCGAGGCCATGGGCGAGACCGCCGAGAACGTCTACGAGCTGAGCTGTGCCGGCGGCGTAACCGGCGGGCCGATAACGCGCGCGCAGCAGGACGCCTTCGCGCTCCGGAGCCACGCTCGTGCCGTGGAGGCCATGAACGCCGGGCGCTTCGCTAACGAGATCGTGCCAGTGGCGGTCGGCGTCGGCCGCGACCAGACGGCGCTAGTTGAGCGCGACGAGCACCCGCGCTACCGCGTCGTCGGCAACCAGCTCGAGCTCGCCACCGACCTAGCGTCCCTCGCCCGCCTCGAACCAGCCTTCCGAGCTGGCGGCAGCGTAACGGCAGGTAACGCATCCGGACTCAACGACGGCGCCGCCGCCCTGGTGCTCATGAGCGCCGAGCGGGCACGCGAGCGCGGCGTGACGCCGCTGGCGCGCTGGCTGGCTTCCGGCGCCAGCGGCGTTAGTCCGCGCCTCATGGGGCTAGGCCCGGTTACGGCGACGCGCAAGGCGCTGCAGCGCGCAGGCCTAGGCGTGCAGGACCTCGACCTCATCGAGTTGAACGAGGCGTTCGCCGTTCAAGCCTTGGCCGTCATGCACGAACTGCAGCTTGGCGAGGAGTTGGTGAACGTGAATGGCGGGGCCATAGCCCTCGGTCACCCGCTCGGNTGCTCGGGGGCGAGGATCCTCACCACCCTCCTTCATGAACTCAAGCGTCGGGGTGCCGCGGCGGGGCGCTACGGGCTCGCTACCCTCTGTGTTGGGGTCGGCCAGGGCGAGGCAACGGTGATCGAGGCGCTGCATTAGCGGAAGCTGAGGAGCGCTTCGCTGCCCACGGCCGACAAGAGTACTTCACACCATGCGGCCCGCCAGAACCCTAGCCTTGCTGGATGGCGCCACGCTATCTCCTCAGGTCTGCCCTGCTGTTCTTCTGCCTCGTCGGCCTATCTGCATGCGGGTTCGCGCCGGGCGGCCAGGCGCACGGCTGTTCTGGCAGCGCATGTTGCCGCCACGATCACGCGCGGCCAGCCGCGCTCGGCGCCCTTGGCGCCACGCTTCCCACCACCCTGCACCCGACTCCGAGCGCAGCGGTCCCCACCCCAACGAGGCGCTGGTCGGACGCCGCGGGCTGGCCAGGCGGCGAGGTCCCCGCCGCGAACGCCGTGGTGACGATCCTTGATGGCGAGGTCGTGCTCCTCGACGTCTCGCCGCCGCCTCTTGGCGGGCTGACGATCGCGGGTGGGCTCGTGTTCGACCGCAGCGATCTCGAGCTGACCGCAGACCACATCCTGGTAACTGGTGGGCTCTACATCGGCTCGGAGCAGGAACCGTTCGCGGAGCGCGCGGTCATCACCCTCACGGGCGACAAGGCGCCTGACGACGGCTGCCTCGGCGGCAACTACCTCGCGCTACTGGACGGCACGCTCGAGCTGTACGGCGACCCTAGGGGGTCGAGTTGGACGCGCCTGGCTGCCGACGCGGCGGCGGGAGACGATCACATCGTCGTAGACGACGTGACCGGCTGGCGCGTTGGCGACCTGCTCGCCCTCGCCTCGACCGACTATTACGCGGCCGACTACTCCACAAACACCGTTTACGACAAGCAAGTCGAGCAACGCGGTGTGACCGGCATCGAGGGCAACCGCCTCTACCTCGACGCTCCCCTCGCTTACGCGCATCACGGCACCGCGCAGACGTTCGCTGCCGGCAGTGGCAAGGCGAACACGGTGTTGCAGTCGCGCGCAGAAGTCGCGCGCCTCACGCGCAACGTAACGGTGCAAGGCAGCCGAGAAACTGCCGACCCGAGTAGCAGCAACTACCGGTTCGGCGGCCAGGTCATGGCCATGGGGCAAAGTCGCGTGAGGCTCGACTCGATCGAGTTGACGCGCATGGGCCAAGCGGGAATCTTGCTGCGCTACCCCGTCCACTGGCACCTGATGGGCAACGCTGGCGAGGGCAGCTTCGTGCGCAACTCCAGCCTGCATGGGCTGTACAACCGCTGCATCACGATCCACGGCACCAACGGCGTGCTGCTCGACGGCAACGCCGCCCACGACACGTTCGGGCACTGCTACTTCCTCGAGGACGGCGCGGAGACGGGCAACGTGCTGCGCGGCAACCTGGCGTTGCAGGTGCGTTCGCCTGCCGCCGCCGACGCGCTCTTGCCAACGGACAGCGGTCACATGGGCCCGGCCGCGTTCTGGATAACCAACCCAGCCAACTACCTGATCGGTAACGTCGCCGCCTCCTCACAAGGTTCGGGCTTCTGGTACTCGTTGCCTGAGCACCCGACGGGCCCGTCCTACGCCATGTTCGACGGCGCCAACATCTGGCCGCGCAGGACGCCCCTTGGCATGTTCGCGGACAACGTCGCGCACTCCAACAACGACGACGGCCTGCACGTCGACCGCGGGCCGCGCGCCGGCAGCTTGAGGGCCGAAACGGCGTCATACACCCCGCGCGTCAACCCGGCGGACCGCGACTCCGCGCCCGTGCAGGCGGAGTTCACGGGCTTCGTGGCGTACAAGCAGCGCAACGCCGGCGCTTGGTTCCGCGGTGACTCGACCGTCTTGCGCTCCGCGCTGCTCGTCGATAACGCCGTTGGCGTGACGTTCGCGTCCCGCTCGTCCGGTCTGGCAGACAGCGTGATCGTTGGTGAGAGCTCCAACCTCGGCACGCCGGAGAGCTGGGAGCCCGTCGGCGCTGACGGCCGCACGCTGCCCAAGCCGTGGGACCCGGATGTGGCCATCCGCGGTTTCGAGTTCTACGACGGCCCCGTGTACGTGACCAACACGCACTTCGAGGCGTTCGTGCCTAACGGGTTGCGCCAAGCCGCTGGCATCAGCGTGCTCGATTACACGAGCTTCTCGCTGAGCCCGCTCTCCTACGCCTCCGGCCTCTCGTTCGGTAGCGCCACGAACCGCGTGTGGCTCGAGACGCGCGACATGGCCACGTACGACGCGGCCACGACCGACTCGGGCGAGGACGGCTACCGCAGCGCCGTGTTCTTAGACCAGGACGGCAGCGTGACGGGCACGGCCGGGCGTTACGTGACCGTCATGAACCCCGTGTTGGCAGCGGCTAGCTGCACTTACCGCGCCGCGTGGAACGCCAACGTGTGCGACGGCCGCTACGCGAGCCTGACGCTGTCTGACGATGGCGCTACGGGGCAGGGCTTCGCTCCTCTGAACCTGAGGCGCGGCAACGAGGCGACGACGCACGCCATGTACGGCAGCCCTAACGGCGGGCCAGCGGAACCTAACCGTCATTACCGCAGCATCATCCGCCTAGGCTCCGAGTACGCGTACGAGCACACGCGCGGCACTCCGGCGGAGTTCAGCATCGGCTTGGGTGAGGTGAAGGCCGGGGATCGGCTCGTGGTTAGCGTCCCTTACCGCGGGGTGGAGAGCCCTGCGATCTACCGCGACTGGTGGATCGACTCACGCAGCCTCCTACCGCCTTACGGCAGCGTGGCCTCGTTGCGCACAGGCACCGAGACCGGCTACTACCTGGACGCTGGCTCGGGCCGCCTCTACCTACTGTTGATGGTGCAGCCAGGTCGCGATTACGCGCGCGTGACGGTCTGCCAAACGCCAGGCTGCTGAAGCGCGTGGCTAGCGTTGGCTACTTGGCGCGTCTTGGTCGAGGAGACGCGCGCCTTCCTCGTCTGTCGCGACCTGCTGTAGCCGGCGCCTGAGGTGGCCGCGGCGTTCCGGACTGCGCAGCGCCTGCTCGTCGAGGCGCTCCATGAACACGAGCAGCAACTCGAAATGCTCACGCGCGAACGTGCTGCGCAGCACGTGCAGGTCGAACTCGAGGGCGTCATCCAACGCGGTCACGACTTGGAGTACCGCGTCGCGGTCGCCCTTCAGGAGCACCATGGCCACGTCGCTGGCGCGGCGCCCCTCACCGAAGCTGACCCGCACGCCGTTGCGCAGCGCCTTCTGCAGGATGAGCGCCTGCGCGGTGAGGATGCGCCCTTGCAGGTCGTCGGGTGCTGGCAGCTTGGGTGCTCGCGGCTGACGCCTGGGATCGGAGTCGGCTGCTACCACCTTCAGTACGCCTTGGCGAAGATCACTTTGCGCGCGTAGCCGCTTGGGCGGCCGGTGTGCACGCACACGGTGCCCTCGGCGCTCGGAGCCTCGAAGGGGATGCAGCGCACCGTGGCCTTCGTCTCCTCCTGGATGGCCTTCTCGCTCTCCGGGTCACCGCAGTGCGTGGCGTAGACGAAGCCCAGCTCGACCATCTCCTTGAGTTCCTCGTAGGTGTTCGCGTGGTAGATGTGCTGCTCTCTGAACTCGCTGGCGCGCTGGAAGAGGGCGTCATGGAACGCCTCCAGTTCGCGCGGCACCCGCACGGCGAGTTCGCCGAGCGGAACGGGGCGCTTCTCGCCGGTCAGGCGATCCGCGAGCATGCCTACGCCCTGGTCGAGATCCTTCGGCCCGATCTCGATGCGCAACGGCACGCCCTTCTGCTCCCACTCGTTGAACTTCCTGCCGGGCGAGAGGCCGTCGCGGTTATCGACCTTCACCCTCACGCCTTGTGCTACCAGCGCGGCGCGTAAGGCTTCGACTTCGCTTAGCACGCGCGCGGTCGCGTCCGCGTCGTTAGCGCGGTAGATGGGCAGGAGCACGACCTGGTGCGGTGCGAGCTTCGGTGGCAGTATGAGGCCCTTGTCGTCGCCGTGGGTCATGACGATNGCGCCGATGAAGCGCGTGCTGAACCCCCACGACGTGGTGTGCGCGAAAGCCTGCTGGTTGTTGACGTCGTTGAACGAGATGTTGAACGCGCGNGCGAAGTTCTCGCCCAAGTAGTGGCTCGTGCCTGATTGCAGCGCCTTCGCATCGCGCATCATGGCCTCGATCGTCAACGTCGACAGGGCGCCAGCGAAGCGCTCGCCCGCCGTCTTCTCACCCTTGATCACCGGCACGGCGGCGAACTTCTCGGCGAACTCGGCGTAAACCTCGAGCATGAGGCGCGTTTCGGCGAGCGCCTCGTCGGCGGTGGCGTGCGCAGTGTGCCCCTCTTGCCACAGGAACTCCGTGGTGCGCAGGAACGGCCGCGTGCGCAGCTCCCAGCGCATGACGTTGCACCACTGGTTGTAGAGGAGCGGCAG
>JGI26528J50254_1001470_pt1 | contig 12743 bp, 10 predicted proteins | sample ThiBiot_300_plan_FD_50254 | JGI IMG/M metagenome (IMG submission 50254)
AACGGCCCCGATGGCCAGGCGTCGTTGACGTCGAACTCCAGTGGCGCCGGGGTATTCGGCAGCGCCGCCTCGTCCAGCCAGGCGCGGATGCCGGGCAGGTGCTCCGCGCGGTCGGAGCTCTGCCAGCTCAGCTGCGGCAGCGCGGCGGCGAAGTGCGCCGCGTGCTGGCCGCTGCCGCTGCCGATCTCCAGCACGTGCCGGCGGTCGGCGAAATGCGCGCGCAGCACGCCAAGGATCGGTTCGCGGTTGCGCTCGCACGCGGGCGAGTGCGGTTTTTCCACGTGCCGGCGCGGCTTTAGACCGGGCGCCCGCGCAGCACGCGGGCGGGCAGCATCAGCAGCGCGCCGAGGAAGGCGAACACCGCGCTTACGGTGATGCCGACCAGCCGCAGCGGCAGCAACAGCAGCCACACGATCGGGTACAGCACCAGCGCCAGCAGCGCGAGCGGCCAGCAGAACACCAGCAGCAACAGCCAGAGCAGGAAGGCAGCCATGCGGCGATCCTCGCGAAGGGTTGGACGGCGCCCACTGTAGCGCAGGCCGGCGCCGCCGCGCAGGTGACTGCCGACACCCCCGGCGGCCGCTGTTCAGCCCATCGGGCTCATGCCGATCAGCCACAGGTGCAGCCAGCGCGCGAACAGCGCCCAGGCCGCCACGCCGATCACCACGGTGAGCACGCTGCCGCGCAGCGTGCCGGCCGGATACACCGTGCCGGCGCGGCGGTCGCGCCGGCGCGAAACGACGAACAGCACGATCGCCCACAACAGGAAGGCGCCGAACAGCACCACGTCGTGCAGCATGCCGGTGGCCAGCAGGTGGCCGAACGCCCACACCTTTACGCCCAGCAGCATCGGGTGGCCGAAGGCCGCCTTGAGGTGGTTGCGCGGGACGTAGGCGGCGGTCACCAGCACGAACGCGACCAGGGTGAACAGCGCATTGAGGTGGCGCAGCGCCAGCGGCGGCACGTACAGCAGCACCGGCTGTTGCCGTGCCAGGCCGAAGCCCCAGCAGATCAGCACGAAGCCGACCAGCGAGACCAGCGCGTACAGGCCTTTCCAGCGCATCTCGCCCAGTCGCGCCAGCTGGCGGCTGCGCCAGTCGTCGGCAAAGACGCGCAGCGAATGCACGCCGAGGAACAGCACGAGGCCGAGGATCAGCACAGGCATGGCGGCGACTCCGTTAGCGGCGGGGAACGCCGAATATAGGAGGCCGCCGGGTGGCGCCATAGTGACAATCGTCAGGTAGCGGCCCGGACCCGCACCACCAGCGCCAGCGCACCCGGCGCGAGGGTCAGCGCCGTGGCGGCGGGCGGCGGCCGCCAGGCGTCGCCCGCGTGCAGCATGCCCTCGGCGCCGTGCAGCGCGCCGCGGGCGCAGTACACCAGCACGGTGGCGGCATCGACGGCGCGGGCACCGGCCTCCTGCCACACCTCGATGCCGCCGTGCACGCGGCCGCGGCGCAGCATCAGGTTGAAGTCGCGGGTGGGCCCGCCGGCCAGCGCCACTTCCACCCGCGCTTCGCCGGGAAACGAGAATGGCGCGAACGGCGTGGTCAGCGCGTGCGTGCGCGCGCCGTCCAGTCTCATGCTGAAGCCGGCGCCGTCGAGCAGCGCGATCACGCGGTCGATGCCGGGAAAGGCGGAGAACGGCGCGGCGCTGTCGACCTCGGCCACGCTGACCCGCCACAGGAAATCGTCCATGCCCGCGCCCGGTGGCTCGACCGCGATTTCGCGGGTACGGCCCAGGCCGTTCTTCCACGGCTGCGGCGGACAGTCGGCCAGGCGGATGATCATGCGCTTCTCTCGATGACGCGCTGGAACGGCGGCAGCGCCTTCAGCATGCCGGCGCCGTAGCGCTTGGTGACCACGCGGCGGTCCAGCAGCACGATTCGCCCATGGTCGCTCTCGTTGCGGATCAGCCGGCCGCAGTACTGGGTAAGCAATCGCGTGGCCTCGGGGATGCTGACCTCGATGAACGGATTGCGCCCGCGCGACTCCAGCCACTCGGCGTAGGTGGCGCCGACCGGGTCGGTGGGCACGGCGAACGGCAGTTGGGTGATCACCACCGTCTCGCACAGCTTGCCGGGCAGGTCGAGGCCTTCGCCGAACGAGGCCAGCCCGAACAGCGTGCTGCCGTTGCCGGCCTCGATGTCGGCGCAGTGCTCGGCGACCAGCTGCGACTTGCCCAGCGAACCTTGCGCGCGCACCTTGCGCACCTGCGCGATCGGCAGCTTCTGCAGCACGCGGTCGAGCTTGGCGCGCGAGGTGAACAGCACCAGGTTGCCGGCGTCCCAATCGAGGTTTTCCGCCAGCCACTCGCTGATTTCCTCGGCGTGCGCCTCGCGCGCGTCGGGCAGCGTGCGCATCGAGGGCACTTCCAGCCGCGCCTGTGCGGCGAGGTCGAACGGCGAGGGCAGGCTCATGGTCGATGCGTCGTCCGGCAGGCCGACGGCATCGGCGAAGTGGCGGAAATTGCCGCCGGCGCTCAGCGTGGCCGAGGTCAGCAGCACGCCGCTGGCGTTGCCCCACAGCNCCTCGCGCAGCAGGCCGGCGGCAGACACCGCCGAGGCGTGGCAGACCAGCTGCTGGTCGGCGCCCAGGGTGACCCAGCGCGCCAGCGGCGGCGCGCCGTCCGGATCGTCGCCGGACCAGGCGCGCCAGCAGGCCACCTGCCGGCCGATGCGTTCCAGCGCAATGCCCAGCTCGCGCGACAGCGCCTCCTGGGTCGGGCCGCCGTCGGTCAGCTCCACCACCGCGCGGCGCACCGCGCCCAGCCAGCGCTGCACCTCGCCGGTGAGCAGACCGAGCTCCCGCGCGTGTTCCACCCACGGTTCGGGCAGCTGGCCGAGCGAGCCGCGGTACATCGGTTCGGTCTCGGCCGGGTCGGGCAGCCAGCCCAGGCGGATGGCCTTCTCCAGTTCTTCCAGTGCATCGCTGAGCTGCTGCAGCTTGGCGTCGCCGGCGTCCAGCGAGAGCTTGCCCAGGGTTTCCTTGTCGGTCAGCGAATAGGCCGCGTGCACCTGCCGGCCGAGCCGGCTCAGCTGGCGCACGCTGGCGGCCAGGTGGACCTCGGCCGCGCCGCGGTCGATCGCCTTGCCCGGCAGGTGGTGGGCTTCGTCGAACACGTACAGCGTCTCGTCCGGCCGCGGCAGGATCACCCCGCCCCATGCCGGATCGGAGCCGCCCTCGCCCTCGCCCGGCATGGTGAGGTCGGCCAGTACCAGGTCCTGGTTCGCCACGATGATCTCGGCGTCGTCCACCGCGCGGCGCGCGGCGAAGAACGGGCAGACCATGAACTGGCCGCACTTGCGGTTGGTGCAGCCGCCGGCGCTGGTGGTGATCATCGGCCGCAGCAGGTCGCTGACCGGCGCCGGCGCGCTGTCCATGTCGCCGTCCCACTCGCGGCGGTCGAACGCGTCGCGCAGTTTCGCCAGCGCCTGCTTGTCGCGCGGTTGCGGCGGCTTGCTCCACAGCATCAGGTCCGCCTCGAAACCGGCCAGGCCCAGCTGGGCGTCGTGCACGCTGTTGGCCGCCATCAGCAGGTTGCGCGGGCACAGGTAGCGGCCGCGGCCCTTGGCCAGCGCCACCTTCGCCTCGATGCCGTTGAGCCTGAGGTAGAGCGGGATGTCGCGCTGCACCAGCTGTTCCTGCAGCGCCACGGTGGCGGTGGCGATCAGCAGCTTCTTCTTCTGGAAGCGCGCCACCTCGACGCCGGCGATCAGGTAGGCCATCGACTTGCCGGTGCCGGTGGGCGCCTCGATCGCCGCCACGCCGCCGCTGCGGCCGAACGCCTTGGCCGCCTCGGCGATCATGCGCCCCTGCGAGGCGCGCGCGCGGAAGCCGGGCAGGCCGTCCTTCAGTCGTGCATAGGCGCTGCGGATGGCATCCTTGGTGGTGTCGGCGAGCATGGACGGAAGCGGGGACCTGCGGTGCGGATGACGCGGAAACGCGGCGGCCGCCGACGCATGACGTGGCCGGCCGGAGACAATGGGCAGTTTATCGGTATTGCGCGCCGGCCCGCATGAGGGCAGGCTCCGCAGTGTCCGACGCCGACGGTGCCGCGGGGCTTCGATGGGGTACGCCGGCACATCGGCGTTGACGGGCACGGGCCTTGGGGGGCTCCATCGATGAAGCATGCCGATGCTGTGGAGTCGACGCCGCATGGCGGATCGTTGCAGCCGGGCTGGCTGGCCCGGCTGATCGTCGCGCATGCGCCGGAGGAAGTGGCCGCGGCGATCGTCGCCCTGGTGCAGACCCGGCCGGACTGCCTCGCGGCCAGCGTGCGGTGGGGGCTGGGCGAGGCGGTCGGCGCACCCGGCAGCGCGCCGACGTCGTTTGCGCCGGCCGATGGACCATGGCTGGCGGCAGCCGCCCGCACGGACGGGCCGCTGTGGCACCCGGATCGGCAGCGCGTGGCGATCCGCCTGTGCGTGCAGCCCGAGCCGGCGTTGTTGCTGCTGCAGCTGCAGCCGGGCCATGCCGACGCCGGCTTGCTGGCGGAACTGGAAGCGCCGCTGCAACTGGCCGGACAGCATCTGCGCCGGGCGCTGGAGTGGGCCGAGCTGAAGGATTCGCACGAGCAGCTGGAACGCTCGGAGAACCTGCAGCGCGCGTTGTTCGCGATCTCCGACCTGGCCGGTTCCGAGCGCGACATGCCGGACATGCTGCGCGGCATCCACGCCATCGTCAGCACGCTGATGTACGCGGAAAATTTCTTCATCGTGCTGCACGACGCCGAGCAGGACACGATCCGCTTCCTGTACTTCGTCGACGAGCAGGAACCGATCCCGCCCGGCGGCGGCCAGGACATGCCGCTGAGCGCGATCGAGCACACGCTGACCTGGTACGTGATGCGCGACGGCAAGGCGCGCATGGGCGATGCGGAGGAATTGCGCAGCCAGGTGGCCGGGCCGGTGACCCTGATCGGCCCGGACAGCCACGACTGGCTCGGCGTGCCGATGCTGCGCGGCAGCCAGCCGCGCGGTGCGCTGGTGGTGCAGAGCTATCGCCGCGACGTCGGNTTCACCGACGAGGACCTGGCGTTGCTGGAGTTCGTCGGCAGCCACATCCTCACCGCGCTGGAGCGCAAGCAGGGCAAGGACGAACTGGAGCAGCGGGTGCGGTTGCGCACGCTGCAGCTGGCCGAGGCGAACCACGGATTGCAGCAGGAGATCGTCGAGCGGCAGCGCGCCGAGCNCCTGCAGGCCGCGCTGTTCCAGATCGCCGAGCTGGCCACCGCCGACATCGACCAGGGCGCGTTCTACCGGCGCGTGCACGCGGTGGTGGGCGAACTGCTGAACGCGGAGAATTTCTTCATCGGGCTGCTCTCCGACAATCGGCTCAAGCTGATCTTTCCCTATTCGGTGGATGCGGTGCTGGCGCCGCCGGCCGAACGCGTGCTGGCGCGCGGCCTGAGCGAATACGTGCTGCGCCTGGGCCGCGCGCTGCGGGTGGACAACGCGGACATCGAGGAACTGGAGCGGCGCGGCGAGATCGCGCCGGGGCGGATGAACTCCCCGGCGATGTACTGGCTGGGCGTGCCGCTGATCGTGGGCGACGAGGTGATCGGCCTGGTCGCCGTGCAGAGCTACCGGCCCGACGTGGTGTACAGCGCGGCCGACCAGGAACTGCTCAGCTTCGTCGCCTCGCAGGTCGCCAACAGCCTCACCCGGCGCCGCTCCGCCGAGTCGCTCCGGCGCGCCTACGAGCAGCTGGAGCAGCGGGTGGAGGAGCGCACGCTGGCCCTGCGCAAGGAAATCGGCGAGCGCGAGCGCATGCAGGACCAGCTGCGTCACCAGGTCATGCACGACGCACTGACCGGGCTGCCGAACCGCGGCTACCTGCGTGACCGCATCGAGCGCGCGCTGGCCGCGATGCGGCGCGAGCCGCAGCAGCAATGCGCGCTGCTGTACCTGGACGTGGACCGGTTCAAGATCATCAACGACAGCCTGGGCCACCTGGCCGGCGACGAGGTGCTGAAAGAGGTGGCCGCGCGACTGGCCGGCTGCGTGCGCCATCCGGACCTGGTGGCGCGGCTGTCCGGCGACGAATTCGCGATACTGCTGGAACAGGACGAGCTGCCGTCGGCGGCCACCGCCGTGGCGCAGCGCGTGCTGGATACGCTGGACGCGCCGATGCCGATCGCCGGCAAGGAACTGCAGGTGACCGCCAGCGTGGGCATCGCGATCGGCGACGGCCACTACGCGGCGGCCGACGAGCTGCTGCGCGACGCCGACGTCGCGCTGTACCGGGCCAAGGAACTGGGACGCAAGCGCTACGAGCTGTTCGACGAGCGGCTGGCGCAGACCGTGGTCGACGTGCTCGCGCTGGAGGGCGAGCTGCGCCAGGCGTTGCTGCATGGCCAGTTCGAGCCGTACTTCCAGCCGATCTGCGCGCTCGACGGCAGCAACCGCACGCTCGGCTACGAGGCGCTGATCCGCTGGAACCACCCGCAACGCGGCGTGCTGCGGCCGGGCGATTTCCTGAAGATCGCCGAGGACAGCGGGCTGATCGAGACGATCGACTGGCACATGTTCGAGCTCAGTTGCCGGCTGCTGCTGCAGCATGAACACAACGACAGCTTCATGACGGTGAACGTGTCCGCGCTGCATCTGCGCCACGCGCATTTCGATCGGCGCCTGATCCAGTTGCTGGAGCGCATCGGGCTGCCGCCGTCGCGGCTGGTGGTGGAGGTCACCGAGGGCGCGCTGCTGGACAATCCCGAGCACGTGCGCGCCACGCTGGAGCGCCTGCGCGCGATCGGCGTCGGCGCGGCGCTGGACGATTTCGGCACTGGCTATTCCTCGCTCAGCTACCTGCACTCGCTGCCGTTGCGCATCCTGAAGATCGACCGCGCCTTCGTGCAGGAGCTGGACAAGGGCGCCAACACCTCCAGCACCACGGTGGTGGCGGCGATCCTGGCGCTGGCCCGCGCGCTGAACATCCAGGTGATCGCCGAAGGCATCGAGACGCCGACCCAGCGCGACGCGCTGGTGGCGATGGGCTGCGAGATGGGACAGGGCTACCTGCTCGGCCGCCCGGCGCCGATCGCGCACTGGCGGGAACCGCGCGCCACCGGCGCGTGAGCGGCCTCAGGCGCCGGTGGCGATCTGCCGCAGCGCCTGCTCGAATGCCTCCGGCGGCTGCCCGCCGGAAATCAGGTGCCGGCCGTTGACGATGGTGGCCGGCACCGAGCGGATGCCGCGCGAGGCGAAGAACTGCTCCTGCGCGCGCACTTCGCCTGCATATTCGTCGCCGGCCAGGATCTGCCTCGCGCGTTGGCCGTCCAGATCCGCCTCGGCGGCCAGCCGCAGCAGCGTGGCGTGTGCGCTGACGTCCTCGCCGTCGGTGAAATACGCGCGCAGCAGGATCTGCTTCAGCGCCAGCTGGCGCCCTTCCAGCCCCGCCCAGTGCAGCAGCCGGTGCGCGTCGAAGGTGTTGTAGACGCGGCTGCGCCGGTCCATGTTGAAGGTGAAGCCCAGCGCCGCACCGCGTTCGCGGATCGCCGCGCGGTTCGCATCGATCTGCTCGGCACTGCTGCCGTACTTGCGCATCAGGTGCCCGGTCGAATCCTCGCCCTCGGCCGCCATCTGCGGGTTCAGCTCGAACGGCTGGAAATGGATCTCCGCGGACACCTCGCCATCGAGCCGCGCCAGCGCCTGCTGCAGCGAAGCCAGCCCGATCGCGCACCACGGGCAGGAGACGTCGGAGACGAAGTCGATGCGCAGCGGCGCGGGCGTGGCGGAAGCGGGCATGGCGGATCTCGGTGTGGGCGGGCGAACATGCCGGATGTGGGGGCGGTCGCGCGCCGGTCAATGCGCCGAGGCGGCGATCGCCAGCGCTACCGCCTCGGCCACGCGGATGCCGTCGACCGCCGCCGACAGGATGCCGCCGGCATAGCCGGCGCCCTCGCCGGCCGGGTAAAGCCCGGCGGTGTTGAGGCTCTGCAGGCTGCCGTCATGGCGCCGGATGCGCACCGGCGAGGAGGNGCGCGTCTCCACGCCGGTGAGGATGGCGTCATGCATCGCGTAGCCCCTGATCTGCCGCTCGAACGCGGGCAGCGCCTCGCGGATCGCGGCGATCGCGTAGTCAGGCAACGCGCTGTCGAGGTTGCCCGGGGTCACGCCGGGCTTGTAAGAGGGCTGCACGTCGCCGAATTCGCGCGAGGCGCGGCCGGCGAGAAAATCGCCGACCCGCTGCGCCGGGGCGCTGTAGTTTTCGCCGCCGAGCAGGTAGGCGTGGCTTTCCAGCGCGCGCTGCAGTGCGATGCCGGCCAGCGGGCCTTCGCCGTAGGGCGCGAAGTCATCCGGGTCGATGCCGACCACCACCGCCGCGTTGGCGTTGCGCTCGTTGCGCGAGTACTGGCTCATGCCGTTGGTGACCACGCGGCCGGGTTCGCTGGTGGCGGCCACCACGGTGCCGCCGGGGCACATGCAGAAGCTGTACACCGAGCGCCCGCGTCCGCCCTGATTTCCCTTGCCGTGATGCACCAGCTTGTAGTCGGCCGCGCCGAGGATCGGGTGGCCGGCCTGCGGACCGAAGCGGGCGCGGTCGATCACCGACTGCGGATGCTCGATGCGGAAGCCGATCGAGAACGGCTTGGCCTCCAGATGCACGCCGCGCGCGTGCAGCATGGCGAAGGTATCGCGCGCGCTGTGGCCGAGCGCCAGCACCACGTGGTCGGCACGGATCTGCTCGCCGCTGGCCAGGGCGACGCCGCGGATGCGTCGCCCGCCGTCGGCGTCGGTGTCGATCAGCAGGTCGTCGACGCGCTGGCTGAAGCGGATCTCGCCGCCCAGCGACTCGATCGTGGCGCGCATGTTCTCCACCATCGTCACCAGCCGGAACGTGCCGATGTGCGGCTTGCTGACGTAGAGGATCTCCTCCGGCGCGCCGGCCTTGACGAATTCGGCCAGCACCTTGCGGCCGTGGTGCTGCGGGTCGCGGATCTGGCTGTACAGCTTGCCGTCGGAGAACGTGCCGGCGCCGCCCTCGCCGAACTGCACGTTCGACTCCGGGTGCAGCTGGCGCTTGCGCCACAGGTCCCAGGTGTCTTTCGTGCGCTCGCGCACCTGCTTGCCGCGGTCGAGGATGATCGGGCGGAAACCCATCTGCGCCAGGATCAGGCCGACGAACAGTCCGCAGGGGCCGAAGCCGATCACCAGCGGGCGGTGCTCCAGCCGCGGCGGCGCCTTGGCCACGAAGTGGTAGCNGGTGTCCGGCGCGGGCTGCACGTGCGGGTCGTCGGCGAAACGCGCGAGCAGCTCGGCTTCGCGCGGGGTGTCGATGTCCAGCGCGTAGATCAGCATGATCGCGCCGCGCTTGCGCGCGTCGTAGCCGCGCCGGGCGATGNTGTAGCCGGTAAGCGCNGCGGCGTCGATGTCCAGCCGCCGGAGGATCGCGGCGGTGAGCGCGGCCTCGCCGTGGTCGAGCGGCAGCTTGAGGTCGGTCAATCGCAGCATGGGAGGCCCGGAACGGTCGGTCGACTGGGTGGGCGTTGGCCCGGCCGGCTATTGTCGATGCGATGGCGCGTACCCGACAAGCGCGCCTGGCCTGCGACATCGTGTCCGGTCCCCGGCAGGCGCCGCAATCCGCGCGGCGCGGCCCCGGAGTGACACGACGCGTCAGTTCATGCCGCCAGCATGGTCAGGATCTGTTCGCCGGTGGCACGCGGGTGCAGCAGCAGGTAGTGCGGACGCATGCTGCGGTCGTGCCGGCGGGCGGCGGCGACGCATGGCTCGCCATCGGCGGCAATGACGCACAGTCGGGTCGGGCGGCGCTGGTCCCACGGGCGACGGAGCACCAGGCCATGTTGCGGGCCGCCGACGATGATGCATTTGATCTGTTCCATGACGCTTGCTCGAAATCAGGGAGGGGACGGTGGAGGTGTCATCTCCCTGCAAGCAGGAGGCAGGCCACGGATCGGCAGCCAAATGCGGTGTGCATCACATTTTGGCGATCTGGCCGCGGCAACCCTTCCGTGGGCCGCCGCCGGCCCGCTTCTTCAGGCGTTGCCGAGGAAGTCGGCCTTGCCGATGTCGGTGCCGGCCTGGCGCAGCAGGTCGTAGGCGGTGGTGCAGTGGAAGAACAGGTTCGGCAAAGTGAAGTGCAGCAGGTAGGCCTGGCCCTCGAAGTGCAGCTCGCCGCTGCGCATCTTCAGGTGGATCGGGCGGGTCTCGCTGCCGTCGATCTGCGCCGGCGTGAAGCTCTTGATGTAGGCGATCGAGCGCTCGATGCGGTCGTAGGCCTGCTCCAGCGTGGTCTCGTTGTCCTCGAAGCTCTTGGGCTCCACGCCGGCCAGGCGGGCGGCGCCGCGGGCGGCCGTGTCGCAGGCGATCTGGATCTGCTTGATCAGCGGCAGCATGTCGGGGATCAGCCGGGTCTGCAGCAGCACCTCGTCGCTGACGTTCTTCGACTTCGCGTGCTGCTCGCCCTTCTTCAGCACGTGGGCGAGGTTGTCCAGCGCGCGGACGAAGACGGGAACGGCGACCTGGTACATCGAAATGCTCATGGATGATCTTCCTGTGGTGGGTGGGAGGGTTCGGAGGGACGGGCGGCGGCAAGCGGCAGTCGTCGCGTCACCCGGGCCGCGATCAGCAAGCCGAGCAGCATCAGCGCGGCGGAAAGCACGAAGGCTACACCGGGCAGGTGCACGGACGAAGACGGGGCGATCGACAGCGCGAAGACCTGCGCGAACAGATACGGCCCGAAGATGCCGGCAAAACTGCCCAGGCTGCCGATCGCGCCCTGCAGGCGGCCCTGCTCGGAAGGGTCGACCTGCTGGGTCATGATCGACTGGATCGGCGGCATCGCCAGCCCCCACAGCGCCAGCAGCGGGACGCCGAACAGGAACGCCCAGCCGACGTCGGCCACGCCCATCACCAGGAACGCGCCCACGCCGAACAGCATGCCGGCCAGCAGCACGCGGCGTTCGCCGAAGCGCGGCGCGAGCTTGCCGGTGAGCACCGCCTGCACGAAGCCGTCGCAGGCGCCGACCAGCATCAGCACGTAGCCGACCGCTTGCGGACCCCAGCCGTAGCGGTAGTCCGCATACAGCACGAAGACCGTCTGCAGCACGTAGTGCGCCAGATAGACCAGGAACAGCACCACCGCCAGGCCGAGTACCTGCGGGTAGCGGCGCAGCAGCTTCAGCGAACCGAACGGATGCGCGGCGTGCAGTTCCAGCCGGGCCGTGCGGCGTTCCTTCGGCAGCGACTCGGGCAGGATGAAGCAGCCGTACAGGAAGTTGCACAGCGCCAGGCCGGCGGCAACCCAGAACGGCAGCCGCAGCGCGATCCCGCCGAGGAAGCCGCCCACGCCGGGGCCGATGATGAAGCCCAGGCCGAACGCGCTGCCGAGGACACCGAACGCGGCCGCGCGTTTTTCCTTCGGGACCACGTCGGCGACGTAGGCATTGGCGGTGCTGAAGCTGGCCGCGGTCATGCCGAGCAGGATGCGCGCGAGGAACAGCAGCCACAGCGTGGGCGCCAGCGCCAGCACCACGAAATCCACCGCCAGGCCCAGGTTGGAGACCAGGATCACCGGCCGTCGGCCGTAGCGGTCCGACAGCGCCCCCTGCACCGGCGAGAACACGAACTGCACGATGGCGAACACCGTGCTGAAGATGCCCACCCACCACGCGGCCTTCGCGATGCCGCCGCCGGCCAGTTGCTCGATCAGGTGCGGCAGCACCGGGATGATGATGCCGAACGCCAGCATGTCCAGCAGCACGGTGACGTAGATGAAGGCCAGCGCGGCCCGGTGGCGTGGTGCGGGAGGAGGCGGCGACGGGACCATGGGCATGGCAGGGCGATGGGAGGGGCACGATAGCCGAACGCCGGCGGCGCGACATGTGCATCCGGTCAGGGCCTGTCCGCGGCCGTCGCGGCACCTGCGACGCGGCGCACACGATCCGCTGCGCGCAGCGCCGCCGGGATGCTGGCGCGATACCATGGGCGATCCCTTCGCCGAGGAATCGCCATGCTCCGACGTCTGCTTCCCGCGTGCCTGCTGCTGGCACTGGCCGCCTGTTCCTCCAGNCACGACGCTCCCGCCACGGCGCCGGTGTCGAAGGAGGAACTGGCGCCGGCCACCAGCGCATCCGTCGCCTCGCCCGTCATGGCGGCAGCCGACGCCGGCACCAGCGCCGCCGTGCAGCAGCACCTGGCCGACTATGCCACGGTGAAACTTGCCGCCGACCTGTCGAAATTCGACGCGCGGCAGAAGAAGATGATCGCGCTGCTGGTCGAGGCGGCCGACAGCATGAATGCGCTGTACTGGAAGCAGGCGTGGGGCGACAAGGACGCCTTGCTGCAGAAGATCGCCGACCCGGCCACGCGCGAGTTCGCCGAGATCAACTACGGCCCGTGGGACCGGCTGGACAACGACAAGCCGTTCGTCGACGGCATCGGCGCGCGCCCGGCCGGCGCGCAGTTCTATCCGGCCGACATGACCAAGGAGCAGTTCGAGCAGTCGCCGCTGAAGGACAAGACCGCGCTGTACACCCTGCTGCGCCGCGATGCGCAGGGTGCGCTGGTCAGCGTGCCGTATCACGTGGCTTACAAGGCCGAGCTGGAGAAGACCGCCGGCCTGCTGCGCCAGGCCGCGAAGCTGGCGAAGGACCGCGACTTCCGCAAGTACCTCATGCTGCGCGCCGACGCGCTGCTCAGCGACGACTACCAGGCCAGCGACTTCGCCTGGATGGACATGAAGAACAACCCGGTCGACATCGTGATCGGCCCGATCGA
>JGI26528J50254_1001483_pt1 | contig 12681 bp, 8 predicted proteins | sample ThiBiot_300_plan_FD_50254 | JGI IMG/M metagenome (IMG submission 50254)
GCGCCGGCCAGGCCCACCTATACCGACATCTTCAGCGACTGGCTGTGCGACCAGGCCGCCGCCGACGAGCGCCTGCTCGGCATCACCCCGGCCATGCGCGAAGGCTCCGGCCTGGTGCGCTTCTCGAAGGAGTACCCCGAGCGCTACTTCGACGTGGCGATCGCCGAGCAGCACGCGGTGACGCTGGCCGCCGGCATGGCCTGCGAAGGCGCCAAACCCGTCGTGGCGATCTACTCCACCTTCCTGCAGCGCGCCTACGACCAGGCGATCCACGACGTGGCGCTGCAGAACCTCGACGTCACCTTCGCGATCGACCGCGCCGGCGTGGTCGGCCCGGACGGCGCCACCCATGCGGGCAGCTTCGACCTCACCTACCTGCGCTGCCTGCCGAACATGGTCATCATGGCGCCGGCCGACGAGAACGAGTGCCGCATGATGCTCTCCACCGGTTTCCGCCATCCCGGTCCGGCCGCCATCCGCTACCCGCGCGGCACCGGCCCCGGCGTGTCCATCCACCATGAACTCGACACCCTGCCGATCGGCAAGGCCGAGCTGCGCCGGCGCGGCCACGGCCTGGCCCTGCTCAGCTTCGGCGCGATGCTGGCGCCCGCCGCCGCGATCGCCGCCGAGTTCGACGCCAGCCTGGTCAACATGCGCTTCGTGAAGCCGCTGGACGAAGCGCTGATCGTGGAGCTGGCGAAAACCCACGACGGCTTCGTCACCCTGGAAGACAACGCGATCGCCGGTGGCGCCGGCTCCGCCGTGGCCGAGTGCCTCGCCGCGCACGGCATCGTGCTGCCGATCCTGCACCTGGGCCTGCCGGACGCCTATCTCGAGCACGGCAGCCGCGAGGAAGTGCTGAGCATGGCCGGGCTGGACCTGCCAGGCATCCGCCACGCGATCCGTGCGCGCTTCCCGCAAGCGGGAACCCTGAGTCAGGCCAGCGCCTGAGCCCATCGTCTGCACGACGGCAGGCCTGCCCTCCTGCCCGCCCCGACCACGATTCCGCCTACACGGCGGCGAAGGACGATGCCGGAAGCGCCACCGGCCTGCGTCATTTCCGTGAACAACTGCGGAGTATCGGTCGAAGCCGCCGGGTTACCTTGCGGCCCGGGCACGTGGATCGTGCGCACAGGGAGTGTCGANGGGCGGGATGCTCGACTCGTGGCAGCAACTGGAACGCTGGGCCGACCGGCACACCGTCGGCATCCGCGGCAAGGCCAGGCTGATATCGGCACGCGCCGACAGCGTGCAGCAGGCGATCAGGCTTTCCGANGGGCTGGCGGTCTACTGGATCCTTCGCGACTTCCGCGAACTGGACCTCCAGGGTGTCGCGAACGACATCGTCGCCGTGTTGCGCCAGTGCCTCATTGTGATGCTCACCACCACGGGTGGCGGCGCGCTGATCGGCGGCATCGCCGGAGGCATCGGCGGCGTCGGGGTCGGCGCGANCCCGGGTGTCGTCGTCGGCGCCGGCGCGGGTGCGCAAGTCGGCGAGTGGATCCTCATCGCGATGGGCCTGAAGGCGCTGGCCGAGTACGTGGTCAAGGACATGCCCGACATCGCCCGCGACTACTGGGCCGGCATCAACCAGGCCTGGCTGGCCGCCNCCCCGCCACCGCTGCCGCAACAACCGGTCCACGTCGACCGGCTCGCCGTCCACCACGCCGCCGAAAAAAATCGCCCGCGCCCACGTCGCCGTCTTCGTCCTGCTGCTGATGGGCATCGTCGCCTACCTCGCCAAAGGCCGTGGCAGCATGGGCGAACTCGCCGAAAGCGTGCGCGGCAGCAAGGTCGGGCCGAGGTTCGCGGAGTGGATGGTGAGGAATGAGGGCAGGCTCAAGGCCGAGTCGCGGTTGCGGGCTCGCACCGCCGATATACGGGATATAAACAAGGGCGGGTCGTCTGCGACACTTCCTCGACGGCGGAGCCCAAAAGAGGCACTCAAGTCCGAGCCAGTCAAACCACCACTCACCATCGCCCAGAAGCAGCAACTTGCACGTGACTTCTATCTGAAGCAGGGCTATAGCCCGAAACGTATCGACTCACACTTGGCTGGCATCGACTTCAATCAACCTGTTGAAACTGTGACGCCACCCCAAGGTACGAAGGTCGTGCAATGGCAGTTGCCAGGAGCACCTCAAGGCAACTATTACGCATTCCCCGGAACAACACCGCAACAACTTGGCATTTCGCCCATTGCGCTGAACACCACTGACGGCACGATGGTTAACAAGATACCTACGGCTTACATCACCAACAGCGAGGTCGAAGTTTTGAAATCCACGGCCGCGGCAGTCAACGATACATGGTCGATTCCGGGGCGGGCGCTCGCCACACAGGGCAAGGGTACCCAGATGATGAGTGCGTACAGCAGCGCTTTCGACGCTATGGGGGTCAGTCCATGATCGACCGGGATGAAGCGATATGCACGGTCAGGAAGGCACTGACACTACTTNGTGNGCGTATAGCAAGAAACCCAAGCTACGGTGTCTATATTCACGCCAACGAGCAGCTCACCCGCATGCTGGTGGATCTGGGNTACCCCCACCTGCCGACCACACGGGAACGCGANTGGGTGGATATAGGCCTCATGGCGGCAAAGGAACTTGAGGCCGCGGATCCCGAGTTTGCCAATGCGCTCATGGATGCCGACTACGACTTCAAGCACACACGTTGAGCGAGGTCTCACGGCAATGATTCAACCGCCTATCAGGCCCGCCCACCACTCACCCGATCTCGCGATTCCAAGTCCNGCGCCGTGAANACTTCGGCGTAGCCGGCCTCGGCGAGCAGGTTGCGCGACGCTTCGCCCTGGTTCCAGCCATGCTCGAACAGCAGCCAGGCGTCGGGATGCAGATGGGCGCGGGCGTCGCGCACGATGCGGCGGATGGCGTCGAGGCCGTCGGGGCCGGAGGCGAGTGCCGCGGGCGGCTCGAAGCGCAGGTCGCCTTGCGCCAGGTGCGGGTCGGCGGCTTCGATGTACGGGGGGTTGGAAACGATCAGGTCGAAGTGCTGGCCGGCCAGCGGCGCCAGCCAGTCGCCGTGCACGAAGGCGACGTTGCCGATGGCATGGCGCTGCGCGTTGCGCCGGGCGACGGCGAGTGCGGCGGCGCTGGCGTCGGTGGCGGTCACCCGGGCACGGGGCCGCTCGCGCGCGATCGCCAGCGCGATCGCGCCGCTGCCGGTGCCGAGGTCGGCCACGCGGCAGGCGGCGTCGGAGGGCAGGCGCTGCAGCGCCAGTTCCACCAGCAGCTCGGTTTCCGGGCGCGGGATCAGCGTGGCCGGGTTCACTTCCAGGTCCAGCGACCAGAAGCCGCGCCGGCCGGTGATATAGGCCACCGGCTCGCCCGCTGCGCGGCGATCGACCAGCGTCGAGAAAGCCGTCTGGACGTCCATATCCGGTTCGTCGTCGGCGTGCGCAAACAGCCAGCTGCGCGGCCGCTGCAACACGTGCTGCAGCAGCGCCTCGGCGTCGGCGCGCTCGCCGAGGCGCTCGGCGGCGGCGGTCAGCATGCTGCGGACGTCAGGCATGCGGCGGCCCGGTGGTCACGGGCGGCAGCTGCGGCGGGGTTGCGCTCGGCTTCGGTGCGCGCTTGCGCCAGTAGCCGCCGCGGGTCCACGCCTCGAACGCCCAGCGCAGCCAGTCGATCAGCGACCACGCCAGCCACAGCGCCCACGCCAGCATGGCCAGCTTGTAGACCCACAGCGAGACGCTGAACACGCCGGCGACGGGCAACGCATTCGCGCTCTGGTCGGCGAACCAGCGCAGGTTCCACGCATTGGATGCGTTGCCGGCCACGTGCATGTCCGGCAGGCCGAGCAGGCCCCTCGGCACCGCGCCGATCAGCACCGCCAGCGCCAGCACGGTGAGCAGGGCGAGGCCGAGCTGCATCAGGTNGAACTTCGTGCTGCCCAGTTGCTCCGACGGCGCGCCGCGCGCGCGCAGGCCGAGCAGGATCAGCCACGCCACCACCAGCGCATAGGCGCTCCAGGCGAATGCGGAGAAACCCAGCCCGAGCAGCAGCCAGTGGCGGAAGCGCAGCGGCGTCGGCGCGTAGCGGGCCAGCAGCCACGCGGCGAACAGCAGCACGACCAGCTGCGACCAGTACAGCACGGCCGGACCGGTGGTCGGCCCCCATGTCCACAGCACCCAGCGATCCTGCGGCAGTTGCAGCGCGAGGTCGATGTTCGCCACCGGCGCGTGCAGCGCGAACGATGGCGTACGCGTGCTTGCGGCGACGCCGTGCGGCTCGCGCAGGCGCAGCGTGTAGCGGTGTTCGCCGGGCAGCAGCGGCAGGCTGAGCTTGCCGTCGCGCACGGCCAGGTTGACCGGTACGCTGTCGCGGCTCGCGTCCAGCAGTTCGGCGCCGGCAGGCAGGCCGATCGCGTGCTCGCCGCCGCGGGTACTGCGCGCACGCAGCTCCAGCGTGGTCTCGGTGGCGCGCTCGCCGGCGCGGCCATTCACCTGCACGCCGTCGAACGCCAGGCTGTCGCCGGCGACCGCCACCGGCTGGCTGAAAGCCAGCTGCAGCTTCTCGCCGGGCAGCGGCAGGTACAGCAGCCCCTCGCCGCTGGCGCTGGTCGGCACGCCCTTCGCGTCGACGTGCCACATCGGCGCGGCGTGGACTTCCCACACCTCGGCACGCTCGCCCAGCGCGGGCGCCTCCAGCGACAGCGTGGCGGCACGGTCGAGTCGGCTGCTCCAGCTCGCCTCGTCGACGTTCGCGTTGAAGGTGACGTGGATGCGGCCATCCTTCACCAGCACGCCGTCGCCCAGCGGATGCTCGCCAGGCAACAGCGGCAGCGCGATGCTGAAGCCGCCGTCCCGCGGGGCGATCCGCTCGACCGTGTTCTCGACGGTCCAGTCCACGCCCAGTTGCAGGCGCCGGGTCAGTCGTACGTACGGCGGGAAGCTCTGCGCGGGCGGCAGATCCTTGCCGTCGCTGGCCGTGCGCAGGCGCTGCAGCGCGATGCTGTCGCCCAGCAGGCGACCATCGTCGACCCCGGCCAGCGACCAGCCCTGGCCGCCGAACACCACGTGCTGCGGACGCAGCGCGAAGCGCAGGCTGGCGCTGTCCACCGCGCCGATGCGATAGCGCAGGCCGATCCGGTGCACGCCGCGCTCCAACCGCAGCAGCAACTGGTCGCCGCGACGACCCAATGGCGCGTTGGCGTGGCCGTCCACGCCGACGTCGAGCAACTGCAGCGCGTCGTCGGCCTGCGGCAGCGGCAGTGCCACCGGCGCGCCGACGTGCGCTTCCAGCACCACCTCCAGCGTGTCGCCGCCGGCCTGCAGCTGCGCCTGTGCCAGCGCGGCGCAGGTAGGCGCGCACTTCGGCGCCTCGGTGAGCCGACTGCGCAGCTGATCGAGCAGCGCCTGGTCGGGCAGGCTCTGCGCATGCGCGCCGCCCGGCAGCAGGGCGATCGCCAGCAAGGCCGCGCTCGCCACGCCAGCGCCACGCCTGTCACGCCAGCGGCCGCGCAGCGGCGCCAGCAACAGCGGCACCAGCTTCGCCAGCAGCAGCGCCAGCAGGCCAACCATGGTCACCCGCAGCAGCCGCACCAGCCACGCCGGCGCGATCACCAGCCGCGTACCCTGCTCCGCGGTCACCGGGCCGGACCAGCCGAGCCGGTAGTCATTGCCCTGGTCCCAGTGCGGCGTGCCGGCACCGGCCTGGGTCACGCTGCGGCTGTCAATCTGGTTGTTGCTGGCGCTGCCGAGGCTCGGCATCCTCGTTCCCATGACAACGATCGAAGACAGCTCCTGACTCGAACGGCCGCTTGCTACCAAGCCGGAATCTCCCCGCACTTGCCTGTCCTTCATCGCGTCGGCAGCCGACGGTGCGGCTGCGGCCATCTCTTCGACGGGCGGTGGCGCCGGCGCCACCTGCTGCTTCATCTTCATTTGCGCATTCGCATAGGCCTCTTCCCGCGCAGCCTGCTCGGCATAACCCGCCGAGACGATCCGCCCCNGATTCCCGCCTTCCAGTTGCGGATGCAACGCGTACTGCAGCTGCGTCGCGGCGAACGGCAGCGTCCACAGCACCGCCAGCGCGAAGACCGCCACCACGGCCGCATGCGCCGCCAGGCGCAGCCGCCCTTCCGGCAAGGCNCGCAGCAGCAGCGCCAGTGCCAGCGTCGCCGCCAGCGTCCACAGCGGCGCGGCGGCCTCGTGCTGCGCCAACGCGAGGTAGCCCGCGGCGACCAGCGCCCATGGCCAGCCGAGCAGGCGCCCGGCCAGCAGCGCGATCAGCGCCAGCACGAACAGGTCGAGCAGGCTCCATTGCGCCACCCACGAATCGGGCGAGCGATCCACGCCGGTGGCGCCGAGCAGGCGATAGCCGTGCGGCAGGTGCAAGGTGGCGTCGATGCTTTCCAGCGGCAGCTGCCAGCCGGCGCTGGGAATGGCGCCGCGATGCGTGGGCAGGCGCAGGCCGGCGTCCAGGTCTAGCTGCTGCTCGCGCACTTCGACGCCGCTGCGGCCGCGCTCGCCCTGGCTGACCAGCAGCGGTTCACCGTCCTGGCTGGCCCGCTGCAACTGCCACGGCGGTGCCACGTCCAGACGCTGGTGACGGCGCAGTTCGCCGCTGAGCCGGTCGGCCACGCTCAAGCCGCCGCCGTCGAAATCCAGCCATAGCTGGCGCTGCAGGTGCAGCTGGTCGCCCTTGCCNCCCTCGTCGCCGCGCGTGCCCTGCTCGACAGCCAGGCTCCCGCCGTCGTCCAGCACGAACGCCGGCAATTCGCGCCACTCGCCCGGCACGCCGGCTTGCGCCGCGTCGGTGGCGCGGCCTTCCACGCGGGTGTTGCGCAGCGCCGGATCGTCGGCATAGCTCCAGATCTCCTGCCGCGGCCACGGCGGCCCCGGCAGTTTCAGCGCCAGCTTCGCCAATGGCGCGACGCCGCGTGCTTCCAGCGTGATCGTCCATTGTCCCGGCCGCAGTTGCACGCGCAGCCGGCCGTCGCTCTCCAGCCGCGCCGGCAGCTCGCCGGACAAGGCGGTGGCCACGAAACCGTCGGGCAACACCGGACCGAGCGACAGCTCGCGCGCGCTGCCGGCGACGTTGAACTGCAGCTGCGTTTCCAGCGTGGCCGGCAAGCCGTCGGCCAGGCGCCGGTACACGCGCAGCGCCAGCGCATCGGCGGCGCGTTGCGCGGCGGCGGCCTCGCCCAGGGTGAGCTGCTCGCCGTTGCGCTCGATGCGCGTCACCGCTGCACCGTCGACGCTCAGCGCCACCAGCCCGATGCTCATCGGCACGCGCAGGCGCACCGGGCGCGCTGTCCACGGCAGCGTGCCGCGCAACTGGTAATCGCCGGGCGCCAGCCACAGCATCGGCTGCCCGCCCCGCTGCAGCACGGTCGCCGGTTGACCGTTCGCGCTGGCTTGCTGCGGCCAGCTCTTTGCATCGCCGGGCAGCGCCACCCAGCTCGGCGCGTCCACGTGCACGTCCAGGCCGAAGCGGCCGCCGTCCTTGCCGGCATCGAGCAGCAGGCGGCCGGGCCAGGCGCATTGGCGATTGCCGGCACTCGGCGCCTGGGTGGCGAGGAACGGGCAATCGTGCTGCGGCACGTCGTGCAGCACCCAGTCCTGCCAATCGCGCAATGGCGGCGGCACTTCCTGCGCCGGCAGCGGTAGCGGCAGCGCCAGCAGCAGCCACAGACCCAGCAGTCCGAGCGTTCGAGCAAGCATGCGTTTCTCCCTGTGCGCCGTGCGGCCGGCACAGTGTAAGTGGAACCTCGCAGGCGCACAGCCCGGCCCGCTTCCGGCAACGGGCCGCGGCAAACGGGCCCCGTCGGCGATGCAACGCCGCACAACGCACAATGGGGTTACGGCACGCGGCAACAGGCGCAGGGCGGCGGGATCCGCAACGGCCGGCACGGCCGGGGCAAGCCTTGCCGCCGGGCCGGTGCCTGCGTCTACGGCTCAACCGCGCCGGAAAAATTCCGCGAACGCCGTGGCCGTGCGCTCGATGCCATCGTCGTCGATGTCCAGATGCGTCACCAGGCGCAGCGTGGGCAGGTAGCCGATGCTGATGCGGATGCCGGCCGCGCGCAGATGGACGTCCAGTTCGCGCAAACGCACGGCGGGCACGTCGATGAACACCATGTTGGTGTACTGGCCGAGCAGCTCGATGCCGGCGATCTCGCGCAGGCGGCCGGCCAGATAGGCGGCGCGGCGATGGTCGTCGGCCAGCCGCGCCACGTGATGGTCCAGCGCGTACTGGCCCGCCGCGGCGAGCATGCCGGCCTGGCGCCAGCCGCCGCCGGCGACCTTGCGCCAGCGCCGCGCCTTGTCGATCAGCGCGTGCGAACCGAGCAGCACCGAACCGACCGGCGCACCGAGGCCCTTGGACAGGCAAACCGAGACGGTGTCGAAGTGCCGCGCGATCTCGCGCGCCGGCACGCCGCAGGCGATGGCGGCGTTGAACAGCCGCGCGCCGTCCAGGTGCAGGCCCAGGCCGCGCTCGCGCGCCAGGTCATGCGCGGCCTGCAGGTAGTCCAGCGGCAGCGTGCGGCCGTGCCAGGTGTTCTCCAGCGCCAGCACGCGGGTGCGCGCGAAGTGCGGATCGACCGGCTTGATCGCCGCCTCGATGCGCTCCAGCGGCAGGCTGCCGTCGGCCGCCTGCACGATCGGCTGCGGCTGGATCGAGCCGAGCACCGCGGCGCCGCCGCCCTCGAACTTGTAGGTGTGCGCATCCATGCCGACCAGGTATTCGTCGCCGCGCTCGCAATGGCTCATCAGCGCCAGCAGGTTGGACTGGGTGCCGCTGGGCACGAACAGGCCGGCGTCGAAACCGAGCTCGTCGGCGAGGCGCTGCTGCAGCGCGTTGACCGTGGGGTCCTCGCCGTAGACGTCGTCGCCGACTTCGGCCGCCAGCATCGTCGCGCGCATCGCGGCGGTCGGCCGGGTCACCGTGTCGCTGCGCAGATCCACCCATTCCACGGTCCACCCCCTCGTTGCCGGCAAAGAACGCCAGCTTGGCCGCATCGGGCGTTGCCGGCAAGTGCGCGCGCCGGCGGCAGTGCGATCAGACGCGGCGACGGAAATACAGCCAGGCCGCCGCCACCAGGATCAGCGCCGGCAGCAGGTTCGCCAGCAGCGGCGGCATGCCGTATACGGTGCCGAAGTTGACCATCGCCTGCTGCAGGAAGTACCAGCCGAGCGCGAGCAGGATGCCGATGAACATGCGCTTGCCCAGCCCGCCGGAACGCAGCGAGCCGAACGCGAACGGCATCGCGCACAGCACCAGCACCAGCACGTTGAGCGGATACAGCGCGCGCGCCCAGAACGCCACCGCGTAGGTGCCGGGGCTCTGGCCGTTGCCCTGGAGGTAGTCCATGTTGCGGCGCAGGTCGCGCATGGAAAGGTATTGCGGCTGGATCACCGACTGCGCCAGCACCTGCGGATCGAGGCTGGAGCGCCACGGCAACGCGGCCGCGGTGCTGGCATGGGTGCCTTGCGCATCCAGCGTGGTGACGCGCACGTCATGCAGCACCCATTGCTTGCCGTTGTGCTCGGCGGTCTTGGCCCACACGAGGCGGCCGAGCTTGCCGTCCGCGCCGAAGGTGAACACGCGCACGTCGCTGAGCTGCACCGAACCGACGCCGCCCTGCTGCTTCAGCGAAGTGCCGCGGGCGTTGATCACGTCATTGCCGTCGCGCGCCCACAGCCCGCTGCTGGTGCCCATGCCGAGGCTGCCGGTCTTCGCGCGCAGCTGCATCGCCTGCGCCTGCTGGTCGCCCCACGGCGCCAGCGTCTCGCCCATGACCACCACGCCGACGATCAGCACCGCGACCACGCCGACCGCCGAGCCGGCGATGCGCAGGCGCGACATGCCGGCCGCGCGCAGCGCGGTGAGCTCGCCGGTGCCGGCCAGCCCGCCCAGGCCGAGCAGGCCGCCGATCAGCGCGGCGTTGCCGAACATCTCGTAGGCGCGGCGCGGGAAGGTCACCAGCACGTAGACAATCGCATTGCTCAGCGTGTAGCCGTGCTTGCCGACGTTGCCGAGCTGGCGCAACAGCTGGGTCACCGCGTCGAAGCCGGTCAGCACCAGCCACACCATCAGCATCGAGCCGAGCACGCTCAGCGCGACCAGCCGGTCGACCCGCTTGATGTTGAACACCGTCATGCCGGCGTGCCCGCCGACGGCGCACGCAGCTTGCGCGGGGCGTACTGCTTCCACAGCATCCACAGCGCCAGCGCCAGCACCAGCGCGTGCAGCGCCCACAGCGGCGCCTCGCCGTGCCAGTGGCCCTTGCCGATCTGCGCACGGCCCAGCGCCAGCAGCGTGTAGTAGAGGTAGAACGTGACCACCGCCAGCAGCAGGCGGCCGTACTTCGGTTCGCGCGGACTCTGCCGCGACAGCGGCAACGCCAGCAGCAACAGCACCAGGGTCAGCGGCGGCGCGTTGGCGCGCCAGGCGAACTCGGCNCGGTCGGTCGGGTCGTCCGACTGGAACAGCGCCCAGCTGCTCTTNGAGTGCGCCGGGTCATCGTCGTCGTCGACCTGCACGCTGGACAGCGAAGTGTCGTTGCGCCGGTACTGCATCTGCCGCCAGTTGTTCNCGCCCAGCGGAATGTCGTACTGCCAGCCGTCCTTGAACGCGATGAANCGGCCTTCGCCGTTGCTCTCCTGGTACAGCTCGCCGCCGGTCGCGCTGACCACCTTGAGATGCGGCGGGCCGTCCTTGCCAGCGCTCTGGGTCGCCACGAAGGTGCGCCCCAGCTTGCTGCCGTCGCGGCTCAGGCTGTCGACGAAGATGATGCCGCCCTTGCCCGGCAGCTCGGTGAAGCGCCCGGCATCCAGCCCGGCCGCGATTACCGAACGGTTCGCCTCGGCCACCAGCGCGTCGCTGGTGCGCACCGCCCACGGACCCAGCCACAGCGAGACCAGCGCAGTGACCGCCACCAGCAGCGCGCCCAGCATCAGCACCGGCCGCAGCAAGCCGCGCGGACCCATGCCGGAAGACGACAGCACGTGCATTTCGCTCTCGCGGTACATCCGCCCCAGCCCCAGCAGCACGCCGACGAAGCTGGCCAGCGGCAGCATGTTGGTGAGGCCGTCGAGCGTGCGCAGGCCCAGCACCTGGAACATCACGCTGGCCGGGAAGCTGCCGTTGGCGACCTGCTGCAGCACCTTGGCGAACGCGCTGCCGGCCACGATCACCAGCAGCACCACCACGGTGGCAGCCACGGTCTGCGCCAGCTCGCGCAGGAAATAGCGGTCGAGGATGCTCAGCATGCGATAAACTTGTCCGCTTCTACGGCCCGGCCCGATCGGTCGGCAAACCGCAAGTCTAGCCTGTCCGGCCGCCAGCCGGGCCCACGCAGGAACCNCCTCGATGCCCCTCCAGTTCAGCCTCGGCGCCGCCGCCCCCGCCACCGTCGACAGCGCCTGCGTGCTGGTCGGCGTCTACGAACAGGGCGTGCTGACCAGTGCCGCGGCGCAGCTGGACAGCGCCGCCGGCGGCGCGATCAAGCGCCAGGTGGAAAGCGGCGACATCAGCGGCAAGGCCGGCTCCGCCACCGTGCTGTTCGCGCCGCAAGGCATCGCCGCGCAACGCGTGCTGGTGGTCGGCCTGGGTGCGCAGAAATCGTTCGACGCNGCGCGCTACCAGAAGGTGAACATCGAGGCGGCGCGTGCGCTCGGCCGCCTGCCGGTGGCGAACGCGGTGTCCTATCTCAGCGAGGTGGAGGTGCCCGGCCGCGACAGCGCCTGGCGCGTGCGCATCGCCGCGCTGGCCAGCGACTACGCCGCCTATCGCTACACCGCCACGTTCAAACCGCGCGACAAGAACAAGCAGACCGAACTGGCCGCACTGAGCTTCGCCGCCGGCGCCGATGCGCAAGCCGGGCTGGACCAGGCCGTGGCGATCGCCGAGGGCGTGCGCTTCGCGCGCGAGCTGGCCAACCTGCCGCCGAACATCTGCAACCCGGCCTACATCGCGGCGCAGGCGCAAGGCTTCGCGGACACGCACGACAAGGTCAGCTGCAGCGTGCTCGACGAAGCCGCGATGGCGAAGCTCGGCTTCGGCTCGCTGCTGGCGGTGGCGCGCGGCTCGGTCAACAAGCCGCGCCTGATCGCGCTCGAATACAAGGGCGGCAACGACGGCGACAAGCCCTACGCGCTGGTCGGCAAGGGCGTCACCTTCGACTCCGGCGGCATCAGCCTGAAGCCTGGCGCCGGCATGGAGGAGATGAAGTTCGACATGGGCGGCGCCGCCGGCGTGCTCGGCGCGTTCGTGGCCGCGGTGAAGATGGGCCTCAAGCTCAACCTGGTGTGCGTGGTGCCGGCGGTGGAGAACATGCCCGACGGCGACAGCTACCGCCCCAGCGACGTGCTGACCAGCCTGTCCGGACTCACCATCGAAGTGCTCAACACCGACGCCGAAGGCCGGCTGATCCTGTGCGACGCGCTGACGTACGCCGCACAGACCTGGCAGCCGCAGGCGCTGATCGATGCCGCCACGCTCACCGGCGCCTGCGTGATCGCTCTCGGCAAGCATGCCAGCGGCCTGATGAGCAAGCACGACGACCTCGCCGCCGAACTGCTGGCCGCCGGCGAGGAAACGCTGGACCGCGCCTGGCGCCTGCCGCTGTGGGACGACTACCAGGCCCAGCTCGACTCCGGCTTCGCCGACGTCGCCAACATCGGCGGCAAGAGCGCCGGCGCGATCACCG
>JGI26528J50254_1001514_pt1 | contig 12492 bp, 9 predicted proteins | sample ThiBiot_300_plan_FD_50254 | JGI IMG/M metagenome (IMG submission 50254)
CGNGNGATTCCATAACCCAAGAAAAAAAAGACAATTGGAAATGCGTCAGAAGCAGGATTTAGGCTTAACCAAACCGTCCGGAGAAATGGGGTAAAACCCGACCAAGATTAGATTCAGTATCTACGACATCATCTGAAATTAAAACTTTGCGTTTGAAGATTTCAGATGAGTGCTCGACAAAATCTCGCTCCCGGGCAAAGAGATGTAACCGTGAGTCATCTGGATCAGTATTTTTGAATTCTTTAGCTTTTTTTACTCCGCGTAATGTAACAAACACGTCATGCAATGTAGCCGCGACGAGCGAGTAGTTTGCATCCTTGCAATCTAATTGAGCCTCGTTAATTGCACTAATATATAAACTAAACCCAAATATACAATATCCCTCAAAATTAGAATAAAGCAGTAGAATTAATGCTCGACGAAACTTGTCCTTTTCTTCTGCGCTATCTAACTTTTCACATTGGTTTTGAAAAAATAAAATTTCTTGAGTGCGCCACGTCAACTCATCCTCGAGTTGAGCACGGAAGCTTTCGATATTCATAGTCCGACTTGTAATCGTTTCTCTACGAAAGCGATTCTATCGTTCAGAGGGCCAGGGCTATTTTTGCCACCACCCGTTGTTAATCCAACAAAAGCGCGATCTAATTTGATTTGTGTTAGCAGATCCGTCAGCTTACCTATTTGCTCTGGATCATTCTCATTTATCCTATCGATCACCGCTTGAATACCCATTGTAAAAGCTTCGTAATGGTAGATGCCAAAAGCTCTAACGAGCGTTGTCAAATTACTATTTGCTCGACTAAAGGAATTATCACCTAGCGTAAGTTTAAGTATTCGAAATGTCTTCGCGAATACTTGCTTCTCTCTAGAATAATCAAATGGCTCAGCATGCTCAGGATCAGAAACAGCTTCCATATACTCTGTCAGAAAATCCGCAACATCATGCCTAAATTGGGCTCGCCAATTTTTAAAGGCAAAAAATCGTAGAACTAACTCCTTATCATAAGCTCCGTACAATTGCACTTCTGATATAGTCGAAATGCATTCTTTAAAATCAGAATTTGAATCAGCTAAATTAATTATGAAGTCATTGAAATTTGGGTCTAACAATCTTATTGTACAATTTCGTAGTTGCTGATGTGTTAGTGCTTCACCTCCAGTGTTTAATCGTTTAAACATATAATATTTAAATTTTGGGTTACTACCTTTTCTTACAACCTCCACTCGAACAAATGAACGTTTAAGCTTGATTTGTAATGCCGTCCCCAAATCGTCATATGTCTTTCCGTTCAGCGCTTTAATTATGTCGCAATCTTGCAGCTCTAATTGCTGGCCTTGAACGACTGGTGGTTTTAAATGCGGTGCGTCGAGCATTCCTCTAAAATGAAGATATGAAGATAATCTTTGGAGCCCATCTATAAGTAGTTTCTTCCCATCATCTTCTTCAACCACATAAATAGGTGGTACAGGCATTTCCAACAATAGAGATTCAATAAACCTCGATCGTGCACCCTCTGTCCACAAAAATAGCCTTTGATAGTCTGGGCTTATATCCAACTCACCCTCGGCAACCATACTTGCCAATTCATTAAATGAAATATCCAGACTTTGAGTATGGACATTTCTTAATTGCAGATCGACATCTTGAATTAGCTCTACTACTTCACTAGCTTGAGGATGGCTTGCCATATTTATCCCCATTCAAGTTTTTCTAAAGCAGAGAACGCTTTCGATGGTTTGTCGCGTTTTAAGATATTTTTTTGCTTTGTGATTTAAACCCACCATTGATCTATTTGATACAAAATTGTCTTTTCTGAGCAAGTCAAGTCCATAAACGGCAGCCATTTCTGAGGTAATTGTCGGCACATCATTATGAATATCCTTATAGTAAGAATCTTGTACAACAAGAAAACACGCTCCTTCAGGTTTCAAGACTCTAGATATTTCCTTTACGCTCTCAAAAAGAGAATTGAAGTACTGTAAATGATTTTTATAATAATAAGTTTGAGAAGCTTTTGAAGAATGACAATAAACTGCAGATAAAAACTTGGCACACGTATTCCCCCACAAAGCAGAAATTTTGATATTTTTGGCTTCAACTGTTGAAGTACCCATTAACGATTTCCTGAGCATTTGGAAGTTTTGATTAGAGAATCTCAAAACTGCCAGTTCAATTGCTGTTGCAACTGCGTAATCAATACGAGTGCAATAAGGTGGAGAAGTAATTACAGCATCCACACTATTAGATGTTAGAGCTAGGGATTCGGCGTTTCCCAAGCCTAGCATTATGGGCACTTTATTTTTCCTGGGAAAACAGGCTATTTTTTGAAGCATCATGCCCATCTGATCTATTTCATTGAGAAATATTGCTTGTATCTTCTCAAATGTGGGACGCTTACGTCGGTATAAGCTTTTTGGTTTTTTTATCCAAGTAGGGTTAGTTGGAACGAAATCTACTAAAAGCCTCCGAGTTGTTCTAAACAGTACAACGTAAAAAAAGGCACCAAGTGAGGAAAGAGCGTTTAATCCTTCGCTTGTCTGGACCGATTTATAGTCTGGGTACGAAATCAATGTTTTATTTATTTCTACTTCGATCTGGCGCACACATCGGGCACTTTCTGGCGACAGCCATTCTCGAAGAGGCTCTTCACCTACCTGATCATGTTGATGTGCTAGAGCTTGTTTAAGGATTGATTGTGCAATAGGCATTAAACTACTTACCTCATGTGCCGGCAAAAGATTTGCCTTAGCAACTATGACCATGACTGGATTTAAATCGAATCCGATGCTTGCAAATCCTAATTTTGTCGCGACATGTGTTGTTGTACCACCGCCATTCCAGGGATCTAAAACTACAGAGTCAGCTTGCAACTCTAAAGAATTTAACAGCTGCTCTGCAAACTGAGTCGAATAGCCAGCGTAATAAGGGAAAATAGAGCGGAGAGCAGACGCTCTCCCGAGCTTTTTCGGATTCGCAATTACTGTATTATTGAATAGCAATATAATACCTACTCTATATGACAAATAAATTATATATGGTAATGCTCGGGCTTGGTAATCTCATTCTTATTGCTATTCACAATTCCAACCCTTCCCAAATCTCATCCACCTTCGCCTTCACCCCCTCATCCATCATAATCGGTTTGCCCCATTCCCGGCTGGTTTCCCCCGGCCATTTGTTGGTGGCATCCAGTCCCATCTTCCCGCCCAGTCCTGAAACGGGGCTGGCAAAGTCGAGGTAGTCGATGGGCGTGTTTTCGACGATCAGGGTGTCCCTCGCTGGATCGACCCGCGTGGTGATGGCCCAGATGACTTCCTTCCAGTCACGGATATTGACGTCATCATCAGTGACAATAATGAATTTGGTGTACATGAACTGCCGCAGGAAACTCCACACGCCGAACATGACGCGCTTGGCGTGTCCCGCATATTGCTTTTTCATGCTCACCACCGCCATGCGGTAGGAGCAGCCTTCCGGCGGCAGGTAGAAATCGACGATTTCGGTGAACTGCTTCTGCAGCAGGGGCACGAACACTTCGTTCAGCGCCACGCCCAGTATGGCGGGCTCGTCCGGCGGCTTGCCGGTGTAAGTGGAATGGTAGATGGGATCGCGGCGCATGGTGATGCGCTCGATGGTGAATACCGGGAAGGTTTCCTGCTCGTTGTAATAGCCCGTGTGATCGCCGAAGGGGCCTTCCACCGCTGTCTCATCGGGATAGATATATCCTTCCAGCACGATTTCGGCGCTTGCGGGAACCTGCAAATCGTGCGTCAGGCATTTGACGATTTCGGTTTTCGCACCACGCAGCAGTCCGGCAAACTGGTATTCGCTCAAACTATCCGGCACCGGGGTGACAGCACCGAGTATGGTTGCAGGGTCCGCTCCCAGGGCTACTGCAATTGGATAGGGCTGTCCCGGATTGGTGAGAGTGAAGTCGCGGAAATCGAGGGCGCCGCCACGGTGCGCCAGCCAGCGCATGATGACTTTATTAGGCGCGATCACCTGCTGGCGGTAGATGCCGAGATTCTGCCGCGTCTTATGTGGCCCCCTGGTGACGGTCAGCCCCCAGGTGATCAGCGGACCGACATCGCCCGGCCAGCAGGTCTGGATCGGCAGCTTGCCGAGGTCGACCTCATTTCCTTCCCAGACGATTTCCTGGCAGGGCGCTCTTGAAAGCTCCTTTGGCGCCATATTGAGCACCTGTTTCAGCACGGGCAATTTCTCCCATGCGTCTTTCAAACCTTTGGGGGGATCGGGTTCTTTCAGGTAGGCGAGGAGCTTGCCCACCTCACGCAGCGCCTCGACCGAATCCTGCCCCATACCCATCGCGACGCGCTTTGGCGTGCCGAACAGGTTTCCCAGCACAGGAATGGCGTGCCCCTTGGGCTTTTCGAACAGCACGGCGGGACCGCCCGCCTTCAGCAGGCGGTCGCAGATTTCCGTCATTTCCAGATGGGGATCGACTTCGACCGCAACGCGTTTCAGTTCGTCCTGTCTTTCGAGTTGCGCCAGAAAATCGCGCAGGTCCTTGTACCTCATTTACGCCCCTTCCATTCCCGGCCCTGGTTCCGGTGCTTCAATAAGCCGTCCTTGCCAGATAATCCAGCGCGATACCGGCAAATATCGTTGCACCTACCCAGTTGTTGTGGAGAAAAGCCTTGAAGCAGCGCGCGCGGTCGCGGTCGTGGATCAGGCCGTATTGATACAGGACCAGTCCCAGCGCTGCGGCAAGGCTCGCATAATAGATGACGCCTAGATTCTGCATCAGGCCGATGGCAACCATGCTCCCGAGAAAAACTGTGTGGCACACCATCACCCCAGCGACGTCGAAACGCCCGAATGTGATGGCGGAAGTCTTGATGCCGATCTTGAGGTCATCCGCCTTATCCACCATGGCGTATTCGGTATCGTAGGCGATCACCCACAAGAGGTTTGCACCCATCAGGAACCAGGCAAGGAACGGCACTTCCCCGGTCTGGGCAGCGAATGCCATTGGGATGCCAAAGCTGAAAGCGATGCCAAGATAAGCCTGCGGCATGGCGAAAAACCGCTTGGTGAAAGGGTAGCTCGCTGCGAGGAACAGGGCGACAAACGATAGCTCGATGGTAAGCCGGTTCAACGGCTGGATCAGCAGGAAAGCCACGAGGCTCAAACCCGCGGCCAGCAACAGCGCTTCTCTGGTGCTCACCGCGCCGGCCGCCAGGGGGCGGTTCCGGGTGCGCTCGACATACCCATCGAAATTGCGGTCGGCATAGTCGTTGACCACACAACCGGCGGAGCGCATCAGCACGGTGCCCAGCACGAATATCAACAGAATATCCAGCCGTGGCATGCCTTCCGCAGCCAGCCACAAACCCCACAGCGTTGGCCACAGCAGCAGCAGAATGCCGATGGGCTTGTCCAACCGCATCAGCTTTTCGTAATGCACGAAACGTTGAGTGAGTGTCACGCGAACTCCAGGATGGAAGGAAGAAATACCTCAATAACCAATATAAATACACTTCCCGCACCAATGCCGGTTCAGTTAGCGCTGCCATAGATCCGCCATGGCATCTCATTGGCTACCTCATCGGCCAACTCATCGCCGCAGGTCGCATCCAGCAACTGGAACACAGGCTCGACACTGAACTCCCCCACAGCAGCGGCATTGGGTAGGCTGGGCAAGCAAGGCGAATTCTGCGGCCAGCCACGTACGGAAAGAAAAGGGTGAATTATGCCGCATTATCCCGCGCGGCTGAATCCTCAGTCCCCTGGAACTGGTCGGAAAAGTGACCTTACTCAAATAAGCCGGCCTTTTCGGGTTCATTACATTGAAATTCCTGCAGGATTGACTAAATTCAAATAGCAGAGCACCGGATAGACGAGGGGGACGTGTCCCGAAGGAAGGGCGTTGGATCATGGGAAAAGCCGAAAGATCGATACAGGCCACAAATAGCGAAACTTTCCTTTTTCCCACCTCGTTTGCCCAGCAAAGGCTGTGGTTTTTCGAGCAACTGTATCCTGGCAGCACGGTTTATCACTTGAGCACGGTGTTGCCGTTCGAGGGCCTGCTGGATCGCAAGGCCCTGGAAGAGAGCCTGTGCGATCTGCTCGACCGCCACGAGGCACTGCGCACCACCTTCACCGCGCTGGACGGAGCGCCGGTACAGCTCATTGCACCGGCCTTGCGCATTGACGTGCCCCTGATGGATGTCAGCGAGCCAGGAGGCGCTTGCCTGGAACGCGCCCGGGAAGCAGCCCGCGCTGCGCTGGCCGAACCCTTCGATCTTGTCCGCGGTCCGCTGCTGCGCGCCAGCCTGTTGCGGCTTGGGCACGATTATCACTGGCTGGTGCTGGTGCTCCATCATATCGTTGCCGATGGCTGGTCACTCGAAGTGCTGCATCGCGATCTGCGCGCGCTCTATGAAGCCAGGCGCCGGCAGGAGCCGGCAGCATTGCCGGCACTTCCTGTCCAGTATGCGGACTTCGCCTGCTGGCAACGGCGCATCCTGCAAGGGGAGCGGCTGGATGCCCTGTTTGCCTATTGGCAGGCGCAACTGAAGGATGCGCCGGCACAACTCGCCCTGCCTGCGGACCGGCCGCGCCCGGCCCAATCCAGCTATCGCGGGGGACGGTGCGGCGTATCGCTCGACGCAACGCTGACCGCGCGGCTGCGCGCACTCGGGCAGACTCAAGGAGCAACCTTGTTCATGACGCTGCTGGCTGCCTTTGGCGTGCTGTTGTCGCGCTACAGCGGCCAATCCGACCTCATGATCGGCACTCCCATCGCCAACCGTACCCGCAGCGAACTGGAAGGATTGATCGGATTTTTCGTCAATACGCTGGCCTTGCGCCTCGACCTCTCAGGCAATCCTCCGTTTACCACTCTGCTCGAGCGCGTGCGCAACGTGACAACAGCTGCCTACACCCATCAGGACATGCCTTTCGAGATGCTGGTCGCCAGGCTCGCTCCCAAACGACACTTGAGCCAGGCTCCACTCTTCCAGGTAATGTTCAACTTGCAAAATGTTCCTGCTCAGGAACAGGAGGAAGAGGGGGCAAACAAGCCGGGGACCCGCTACCGGGATGAGTTCGTCACAGCCAAGTTCGATCTTCTGCTTTCACTGGTTGACGACGGGCGCCGGGTGACAGGGTACTTTGAATACGCCGCAGACCTTTTTGACATCGAAACCATCCATCGGATGGCAGTTCATCTTGAAGCTCTGTTGATTGCCGTTACTGCTGATCCGGCTGGTTCGACTTGTGATATCTCGAGTCTGCCTATTGTTACGGAAGCCGAGCGGGACCAGCTTCTGGTCGACTGGAACGCTACGCATACGGAATATCCCCGCAACGCATGCATTCAAGAGCTATTCGAAGAGCAGGCCGCTCGCCGTCCGGATGCTGTCGCCCTTGTTCTTGAAAAGGATCGGCTCACATACGGCGAACTCAATATCCATGCCAATCTTCTGGCGCATCGGCTGCACCGGTTCGGGGTCGGCCCCGAGGCCCTGGTCGGAGTCTGCCTTGAACGATCCTTTGAATTGATCATCGCGCTACTCGGGATTCTTAAAGCCGGAGGAGCATATCTCCCACTGGATCCCGGCACCCCTCAGGCCAGGCTATCGATAATGTTGCGCGATGCAGGAGCGAAAGTATTGCTGACCCAGCAAAAATTCAAGGATGCATTGCGGGGAGAAGTCACTCAATTGATTTGCCTCGATGAGGAGCGGGAAGAAACGGGGCGGAATCCGGGAATAATCCTGCAAGCGGAGCCGGACCGGACAATCTCGCCTACGTATGCTACACCTCGGGCTCCACCGGCGTTCCCAAGGGGGTAGCCGTCGAACAGCGCGCTGTGGTACGGCTGGTGAAGGGCACGGATTATGCCACGTTCACTCCTGATGATGTGTTTCTCCAGTTCGCACCGATCGCCTTCGATGCGTCCACGTTCGAGATCTGGGCATGCCTCCTCAATGGTGGAAAACTGGTGATCATGCCGGCAGAGGCGCCTTCTCTCGAAAAACTCTCTAATGTCATTGCGCACCTCCGGATCAGCACCTTGTGGCTGACATCCGGACTTTTTCACCAGATGGTCGATAGCCATTGCGAAGAGTTGAATGCGGTGCGTCAGCTTCTCACGGGGGGTGATGTATTGTCGCCCCATCACATTCGCAGGATGCGCCAGCAAAATCCCCAGTGCATCCTGATCGCCGCCTACGGTCCCACGGAGAATACCACCTTCACGTCCTGCTATCGCGTACCCGCGCCGGAACAGATTCACTCGCCCATCCCCATAGGCCGGCCGATTGCCAACACAGAAGTTTATGTACTTGACGACAGGCTCCAACCGGTGCCCATCGGTGTGCCCGGAGAACTCTATATCGGCGGCGAAGGACTGGCACGCGGCTACCTCAATTGTCCGGAACTCACCGCCGAGCGCTTCATTGCCCATCCCTTCCGTCCCGAAGGCCGCGTATACCGGACCGGAGATTGGGTGCGCTACCTTCCCGACGGAAATCTCGAATTCATCGGCCGCCGCGATCAGCAAGTCAAGGTGCGGGGATTCCGCGTCGAACTGGGCGAGGTGGAGGCAGCTTTGCACGCGTATCCCGGTGTGCGCGAGGCGGTCGTGACAATGCGCGAAGATGCGCCCGGCGACAAGCGTTTGATCGCCTATGTGGTAGCGGATGCGGACGAACCGCCTTCTGCGGGTGAGTGGCGGCGTTTCTTGCAGGAACGGCTGCCCGGCTACATGGTGCCTTCGGCATTCGTGGCCATCCCTGCCTTGCCGCTCACCCCGAATGGCAAGCTCGACCGTGCGGCCCTGCCAGCCCCCTCGATCGTGAGGGAAACCGAAGCCGTTGCGCCGCGAACACAGGACGAGCAGCGCCTGGCGGATATATTCGCCGAGTTGCTGCGAATCCCAAAGGTCGGCATCCACGATAACTTCTTCGAACTGGGAGGAGACTCGATTCTGGCGATTCAGATCGTCGCCAGGGCTCGATGCGCGGGGCTGCATTTCACGCCCCGCCAGATATTCGAGCAGCCAACGATTGCGGGATTGCTGACCGTGGTGAATACCGCTCCCATTCCGGCAGAGAAGGAAACAGTTCCGGGAACTGCCCCGCTTACGCCTATCCAGCACTGGTTTTTCGAGCAAAAACTGGCCAATCCGCAGCACTATAATCAGGCCGTGCTGCTGCAAGTCTCCCCCGATATCGATGATGCTCGATGGGTATACGCTTTCGGTCAGCTTCTGACGCATCACGACGCCTTGCGGCTGCGTTTCTTTCATACCGGGGAAGGATGGATTCAGACACTTGCGGAGCCGCCTGCGGAGATTCCTTACCGCCGCACCGACTTATCGGGAATTACTCCACTGCACCGGCCCGCAGCTATAGCGGCTCGCGCAGCGAAGGTGCAGGCGAGCCTCGATCTTGGCCGTGGACCCTTGCTGCGGGCTGAGCTATTCGACTTTGGAGGGGACGAGAAACCTCTGTTGCTGATCGTAATCCATCATCTTGCCGTTGATGGCATCTCCTGGCGCATCCTGCTCGAAGACCTGGAAACCGTCAGCGCCGGGGCTGATCATCCGCCACGCCTGCCACCCAAAACCACCGCTTTCACATTCTGGGCACGCAAGCTTGCAGCATACGCCGGGTCGACGGAGCTTCGGGAAGAAGCGGCATACTGGCTAACCACGCTGCCTTCACATGCCGTCCCGTTGCCCCTCGATCTGGCGGCTCCACCTGAGGCCAATACCGCAGGCTCAAGCCGCATGGTGGTGGTTACGCTCGAACCTCTGGAAACGGAACGCTTGCTGAGGGAGGCTGCCCAGGCTCATCACAGCACAGCTGAAGAAATACTGCTTACTGCCCTTGCCCTCACTCTTTCTCAGTGGACAGAATCGGATGCCACGCTTGTCGATCTGGAGGGACACGGGCGGGAAGCCATCTTCGATGATGCCGACCTGTCCAGAACAGTCGGCTGGTTTACCACGATCTTTCCGGTGCCCCTCGATGTCAGCAGTTGCACCAATCATGGCGCTGCACTGCGGCAAATCAAGGAACGTCTGCATGCGGTTCCCCACCGGGGTATTGGTTACGGGCTGCTACGATACATGAGCGAAGGCGAGGCTGGGCAACACCTGAAAATGCTGCCGGAAGCACAGATAAGCTTCAATTACCTCGGACAGTTCGAGCATGCCGCCGATCCGGACGCCAGGGAGGACGATCTCCGCGGGCTGGCCTGCAGCGAAAGTGGCCGGCGCCGCTATCTTATCGATATCAACGGCGGGATTTTCGCCGATCGGCTGCATCTCTCCTGGATTTACAGCGAAGCGGTACATCAGCGCGACACCATCGAGGTACTGGCCATGGTATTCATGGAAAAACTGCGCGAACTGATCAACTACTGCCCATCCCGAGGGGAGAGCCCACTTTCGCCAATGGATTTTCCACTTTCAAATCTTGACCACTCTCAGTTGGTTGGACTCCTGGCTGACAATCCGGATCTCGAGGATATTTATCCTCTCTCGCCCATGCAGGAGGGAATGCTCTTTCACACCCTGCTCGATCCGGATTCGGAAATCTATGTTGAACAGCTCCATCATTGCTTCCAGAACGGTATCGACGTCGAAACCTTCGAGCAAAGCTGGCGGCGCCTGGTAGTCCGGCATCCCGTGCTACGAACGACCTTTCATTGGAAAGGCCTGGATGCGCCCTTGCAGATCGTTCACGGCAATGCGCAACTGGACTGCCAATACCTTGAGTGGCGTGAAAGTCCACGGAAAAAAGAGCAGCTCGCGGAGTCTTTATCCCCTGCTTCTCTACCCGCCCGGTGCTGCGATGGCAATTCGTCCATCACTTTGACCGGATCATGGTCGAGCGGCGATCCTATGCCTCGTACGCAACGACCGATTACGTCACAAGGAATAGCGGTGAAGCCTATATACAGTGTTTCATCCGGGTTCGATAGAAGTCCTGCGATCCGATCAATGCGATCAATGCGCTATTGATCAGATAAATGCCAGCGGCGGCCTGACTCGTAATCCCGAAACTCGACTGCGTTGATCGACGTGTTGACAGCAACGCAGCCGACCATGTTTCGTCTTGGCTTGAAGAGCAGCAATTGCCAGGAATCCGCAGGAGCATGATCATCGGAGTCAAGGAGAATCTTCGGCTCGTTGTTCACGATGCCAATCTCGAAGCTGTCCAAGGGCTTGGAAAGCCCCCGCCCCAGTGCTTTGATGTATGCCTCCTTGCAGGTCCACAGCATGAAAAACGCGTCATCCCGCGCCTCATGAGCCGTCGCATCCAGCCAGGCCTGCTCGCCAGTTGCAAAATATGAGGAAATCGACCCGAGCGAACCGGAATCCCGGACCATCTCAACGTCCACTCCTATTTCGGCTCCGCATGTGATGGCGTGGATTATGCAATCGCCGGAATGCGTCACATTGAACTGCACTGAACTGTCGGGATATTGAAGAAACGGTTTGCCGTACTGATTTTTTTTGAACCGAATCTGGTCGGGAGCAAAACCTGTATATCGGGCCATCAACGAGCGAAGAGAGGCCCGGGCTAGAATGGATTGTTCCCGATCCTGACGGAAGTGAAAGCGGGCAGCGTGAAACTTCTCCTCTTCATCGAGAAGCGACAGGTGATAATCAAGCGATATCCGCGTTTGCGCAACCGACAGGCGCCAGAGGTGGACCGTTCGTTCGGGAAGTCCGATCGCCTGCATGGAAGCTGGATTATTCATGCATTACTCCCACGGGTGCTGTGCACGAGACGTTGAGCGAATGTCACGCGAGCTCCAGGATGGAAGGAAGAAATACTTCGGTAACCAGTATGGACTGTCCATGCAGTGTGAACAGGGAGCGGCGCGCCCACAGATTCGCCGGCTTTATCTGCAACTTGCGGCAGGCGCGATCGAAAAGCGGATGAGCGGACGTCAACTTCTTGAAGCGGAGCGGGGTACGCTTGACGATAGGGTTGGTAAACAATACTGTCCCCAGCGACTTGTTGCCAAGTCCGATCAGGCTGCGCCATGCTCCGCGCAAATCTTGCCTGGCCACCACGGAATGGGCAAACACCACTGGTGTCTCGCCGCAATATAAATACACTTCCCGCACCAGGGCCAGTTCATTCCGCCGTAAATTCATCACGACCAGCTCATCGCCGCAGACCTCCGCCAGCGACTGGAACACGGGCTTGACGCTGAATTCACCACGGCAGCGGCGTTGAATAAGCTGGGTAAGAGAGCCGCGATTCTGCAACCAGCTGCGGGCGCGGGGCGATATGGAAGAGAGTGCAGGATGCCAGTCCGACAGCGGGGCAGCATTCATTCCGGAAGAACTGAAAAGGGTGAATTATGCCGCATAATCCGGCCCGGCTGAATCCCTAGAGCATTTTTCTTCTAATTGGAATCGGGAGGGTTGCTCTGTGCGCCAAAACAGGGGAAGATCGGGGTGGGGGTGAGACAAGCCGAGAGCTTATTCCGAGGATTTG
>JGI26528J50254_1001516_pt1 | contig 12473 bp, 3 predicted proteins | sample ThiBiot_300_plan_FD_50254 | JGI IMG/M metagenome (IMG submission 50254)
TTAAAAACTCCCTTATCGTAATGGGCATAATCGTATTTCAATTCCAAATTGAGGCGATTAAAAGCAAACGGAAACCCGGTGCCAAATTGTGATATAAGCCAGTTTAAATTCCTAAGTGGTGCGATTAAAAGTGAGCCCTATTTTCAGAAAAAGGTGGTTTCCCTTCATTTCAATTCCTAAGTGGTGCGATTAAAAGACGTAAAAGCAGAAATCAAAGCACTTCGTCAGAGGAGTTTCAATTCCTAAGTGGTGCGATTAAAAGTTCCAGTATTGAAAGAACCTGTTGAGCATATCAGAGTTTCAATTCCTAAGTGGTGCGATTAAAAGATGACAAAGCCGCTGCAGATTCTGCAAAATTCCAGAATTTCAATTCCTAAGTGGTGCGATTAAAAGACACCGTCCGCATGGATTACCGCGTAAATGATCTGAATTTCAATTCCTAAGTGGTGCGATTAAAAGGGTAACATTGAAGCCCTGCAGGCATTGAGTAATGAGATTTCAATTCCTAAGTGGTGCGATTAAAAGCTCCTGGGAGCGCCACCGGTGAACATGAAGAAGATTAATTTCAATTCCTAAGTGGTGCGATTAAAAGGCAGCGAGTTGTATAAACTGAAACAAAAAGAATTGCATTTCAATTCCTAAGTGGTGCGATTAAAAGTGAATAACATCGTTAGCACAGGCAGCGGCGCAAACGATATTTCAATTCCTAAGTGGTGCGATTAAAAGATGAAGGTATTTTCTCTGATGTGTTTATCGAGAATACGACTTTCAATTCCTAAGTGGTGCGATTAAAAGCTTTTCTGAATTATTAGAATTTTTTAGTTCAAGTGACTTTCAATTCCTAAGTGGTGCGATTAAAAGTTGCCCCGGTTAATGTAAGATTGTACTGTTCAACTACTTTCAATTCCTAAGTGGTGCGATTAAAAGAAATTGTATTGCCGCCTGACAAGCTCCTGCATTTTTTCTTTCAATTCCTAAGTGGTGCGATTAAAAGATCCTTGGAAATTGATCTTTCAATTGCGGAGAAAGGTTTCAATTCCTAAGTGGTGCGATTAAAAGTTTCTACGACCGGTTCGCTGCGATGGCAGAAAGCGGGTTTCAATTCCTAAGTGGTGCGATTAAAAGAGTAAGAACCAGGCAGAAGCTGAACAAACTAAACTGTTTCAATTCCTAAGTGGTGCGATTAAAAGTGATTCTTTCACTACGTGGTTTAGGCTCATCCTTGTGTTTCAATTCCTAAGTGGTGCGATTAAAAGGGATATGACCGCTGCAACTTATGACACGCTCACGCGTTTCAATTCCTAAGTGGTGCGATTAAAAGGGATATGACCGCTGCAACTTATGACACGCTCACGCGTTTCAATTCCTAAGTGGTGCGATTAAAAGGTTGCTGGAAGCCTCGGTGAAAAATGCGCACGAACGTTTCAATTCCTAAGTGGTGCGATTAAAAGAATTAGCGAGAGCTATCATAGCCCCTGGGGGATGGAGGTTTCAATTCCTAAGTGGTGCGATTAAAAGTAATGAGCTGAGTAGCTACCATTTTGCATCATGCGGTTTCAATTCCTAAGTGGTGCGATTAAAAGACATCCGAAGATTTGTGCTTTAAGGCTCTAAATATAGTTTCAATTCCTAAGTGGTGCGATTAAAAGATGTTGACCATCTGTTTCCCTGACTATAGTCCACTCTGTTTCAATTCCTAAGTGGTGCGATTAAAAGTAATGAGCTGAGTAGCTACCATTTTGCATCATGCGGTTTCAATTCCTAAGTGGTGCGATTAAAAGTTACTAATACTTGTAAGTCTGAGCGATAAAATTGAATGTTTCAATTCCTAAGTGGTGCGATTAAAAGGTTAAAACATCAATTCAATTAAATACAGCATATCCTTGTTTCAATTCCTAAGTGGTGCGATTAAAAGTCGATGTATTTTATCTTGATGAAACAGGTTTTCATGGTTTCAATTCCTAAGTGGTGCGATTAAAAGTTATAAAGTCATCGCTCATCACAATCGTTTCCCCGTTTCAATTCCTAAGTGGTGCGATTAAAAGAATTATATCGTATTCTGAGAACCAGTCGCAACTTATGTTTCAATTCCTAAGTGGTGCGATTAAAAGTTACTATTTGAAATACGGAAATAATGTTTTTAAGAAGTTTCAATTCCTAAGTGGTGCGATTAAAAGAACTCCAAACTCCCGGCAGGCACACCCGGTTTCACGTTTCAATTCCTAAGTGGTGCGATTAAAAGTGTCGTTACCGGATAAAGATGGAGTTTTGGCAACAGGTTTCAATTCCTAAGTGGTGCGATTAAAAGTTTGATGGGTTCTTCAATCGTTTGCGTGGTTATGAAGTTTCAATTCCTAAGTGGTGCGATTAAAAGCTCCCATTTAGCAACATTAATTTAATTCGAAAAATGTTTCAATTCCTAAGTGGTGCGATTAAAAGCGCAATAGTTTTTTCAATTTCTACTGCCGTAATTTCGGTTTCAATTCCTAAGTGGTGCGATTAAAAGCATTACCGAATTGCCCGTTACCTTTCGTTGAGAAAATGTTTCAATTCCTAAGTGGTGCGATTAAAAGACGTTATAGCATCTGAAATTAAAGGGAGGGCATCCTGTTTCAATTCCTAAGTGGTGCGATTAAAAGTAGGGTCTTTACTTAATCTTACATAATTAATACCGAAGTTTCAATTCCTAAGTGGTGCGATTAAAAGACAGAAATACAAAAAAATATAAGCAATGAAAACAAAGTTTCAATTCCTAAGTGGTGCGATTAAAAGGAGAAATTAATGAAATACCAAAATTATCTCCTTCCTGTTTCAATTCCTAAGTGGTGCGATTAAAAGCTTATGCCACAGCTACAATCTGCTGCCAACATAGAAGGTTTCAATTCCTAAGTGGTGCGATTAAAAGGAGTTAGCTGTCCTTTACCTGCCAAAGTTCCTAAGTTTCAATTCCTAAGTGGTGCGATTAAAAGGAAGTTGGCCCCATATGCTTCTGTACGGTTTGTTTGGTTTCAATTCCTAAGTGGTGCGATTAAAAGATGGCTGCTTTTAATTTTTCATTTTCCATCTCCGAAGTTTCAATTCCTAAGTGGTGCGATTAAAAGGTTTTTGATAAAACATTCGCCAAGCTGTTAATTTTGTTTCAATTCCTAAGTGGTGCGATTAAAAGCGTGGGTAATAGCGGAACCGGCTGAAATGTTAAGTGTTTCAATTCCTAAGTGGTGCGATTAAAAGTAGGGATAATTGCACGTAATAACGCAGGCTTAGTACGTTTCAATTCCTAAGTGGTGCGATTAAAAGTGTTTGTGTTATCAGAAAAGATTTTGTCTTTTCTGCGTTTCAATTCCTAAGTGGTGCGATTAAAAGCAGCTAACAAGTAGGTTTTTTTTCCTTGTTTTTTCAAGTTTCAATTCCTAAGTGGTGCGATTAAAAGCTCCGTAGGGGCGAATTCGCTTTCCTAACTTCATCCGTTTCAATTCCTAAGTGGTGCGATTAAAAGGGCTCTTGGACAATTACTAAGCAGATAGGCAGCACTGTTTCAATTCCTAAGTGGTGCGATTAAAAGATACGCAACCCGTTGTATAGATGTTTTTCTAAAATAGGTTTCAATTCCTAAGTGGTGCGATTAAAAGACAATTGTCCATTCCCATCAATCCGAGAACTGCCGTCGTTTCAATTCCTAAGTGGTGCGATTAAAAGCATTACTGTTTTGGAATTCATAGAATTGAAAAAGAAGTTTCAATTCCTAAGTGGTGCGATTAAAAGGCAGAGCCGGGAGCCGATGTGCGCAGCCGTAAACGAGTTTCAATTCCTAAGTGGTGCGATTAAAAGTTATAGGGTTCGCAACAGTGCCCCAGCCTTTGTCTGATGTTTCAATTCCTAAGTGGTGCGATTAAAAGACATTATTTGCTGTCGCAATATAATTTCCATTGCCAGTTTCAATTCCTAAGTGGTGCGATTAAAAGGAACTACCGCCCCACTTTTGGTTATACTTTGTTAGGTTTCAATTCCTAAGTGGTGCGATTAAAAGGGCAGCCGCTGGGGAGGAGGCGTCAACGTAAGATACGTTTCAATTCCTAAGTGGTGCGATTAAAAGCGCTACCGTCTGAATCTATTAGTTTGCTAATTATAACGTTTCAATTCCTAAGTGGTGCGATTAAAAGTCAAAACAGGCTGCAAAAGAAGATGCAAAGAGAGCAGGTTTCAATTCCTAAGTGGTGCGATTAAAAGTTTCTATAGCCGCGCTGAATTCGGCTGTTTCTTTGTTTCAATTCCTAAGTGGTGCGATTAAAAGTTACTTGATCAGTTTGCCAACATTGCATCGATATTGTTTCAATTCCTAAGTGGTGCGATTAAAAGACATTGAGCCATCCGATTCTGGTGCGCCCATCTTCGTTTCAATTCCTAAGTGGTGCGATTAAAAGGCGCGTGGAGTGTGAATGGGGTTGAGAGACAAAGTAGTTTCAATTCCTAAGTGGTGCGATTAAAAGACGATGAGAACGCATACAGTTGGATTGAATATTTTATGGTTTCAATTCCTAAGTGGTGCGATTAAAAGTTTAGCCATTACAGTTGTTTTGATTTGGCAAACCATGTTTCAATTCCTAAGTGGTGCGATTAAAAGTGCGAAAGTTCTATTTCACTTTGTGCACGGATGGCATGTTTCAATTCCTAAGTGGTGCGATTAAAAGTTCCAGCTCCCACAGGTAGCACACCAAAGAACAAACGTTTCAATTCCTAAGTGGTGCGATTAAAAGCAGAATGGATTTCAATAAAGGCAATCAAAAACTTTGTTTCAATTCCTAAGTGGTGCGATTAAAAGGTTTACGAATTGTTGAATCAGATAGCGATCACAGGGTTTCAATTCCTAAGTGGTGCGATTAAAAGGACGCAATTGGCTTCCAAGACCTAATCACTGAAACACGTTTCAATTCCTAAGTGGTGCGATTAAAAGGAGTACTACCTGAAACAGACATCCGGACAGACAAAGTTTCAATTCCTAAGTGGTGCGATTAAAAGGCGAAAGTTCTATTTCACTTTGTGCACGGATGGCATGTTTCAATTCCTAAGTGGTGCGATTAAAAGTGATGTGGATATTTCTCCAGGCTGGTTTGGTTCTCCGTTTCAATTCCTAAGTGGTGCGATTAAAAGTCTGGCTTACCTTGTGTCCCACGCCTCCGGCGAAGCGTTTCAATTCCTAAGTGGTGCGATTAAAAGACTTGGCGGCACCTTTTGCAATCAGAACGCAATACAGTTTCAATTCCTAAGTGGTGCGATTAAAAGGGCGCTTGGACAATTACTAAGCAGATAGGAAGCTCTGTTTCAATTCCTAAGTGGTGCGATTAAAAGTTAGTGATAAGGTGCCGGCTGCAGCAGATGCTGTAGTTTCAATTCCTAAGTGGTGCGATTAAAAGTCAGCCCGCTTTTTTGCCAATACTGTGTTACAGGCGTTTCAATTCCTAAGTGGTGCGATTAAAAGATGGAATTGTGAAATTGATAAAGTTGTTGTTTTAGAGTTTCAATTCCTAAGTGGTGCGATTAAAAGACCAAAGAACAAATTGGGACGGAACATCAATGTTGGTTTCAATTCCTAAGTGGTGCGATTAAAAGTTACGTTGAAATATGCATTGAGTGCAATGTGATAAGTTTCAATTCCTAAGTGGTGCGATTAAAAGCAAAAACCGATGGTTTTTATACACCCGTTATACTTAAGTTTCAATTCCTAAGTGGTGCGATTAAAAGTTATTTGCCTGAATCGGATTTTACAATAAAAGCAGAGTTTCAATTCCTAAGTGGTGCGATTAAAAGCATACAACGCACCATTCAGCTGTGTAATCACAGCAGTTTCAATTCCTAAGTGGTGCGATTAAAAGATAGAAGAGCTTCTGCCAGACGGCAGTTCACGGATTGAATTTCAATTCCTAAGTGGTGCGATTAAAAGAAAACGTTTCAAAAGAGTACACACGACTTGAGCTACATGATTTCAATTCCTAAGTGGTGCGATTAAAAGCTGCCAAATAGCGGGCAACGTGCCGAGTATAACCGAATTTCAATTCCTAAGTGGTGCGATTAAAAGGATAACCCTAATGGAAATCTAAATTCCATTACGATATTTCAATTCCTAAGTGGTGCGATTAAAAGGTGTTCCGAGTGATCCTGATGAGTATGGTAAATGGAATTTCAATTCCTAAGTGGTGCGATTAAAAGTCAATGTGATTGGATTGTGGGAGTAACACTAAATAATTTCAATTCCTAAGTGGTGCGATTAAAAGATAAACACATTTTGTATTTATTAAAAAACCCCTTTCATTTCAATTCCTAAGTGGTGCGATTAAAAGTATTCCAATTTGCATTACCCGCTGAGCCGCGGGCGCACTTCAATTCCTAAGTGGTGCGATTAAAAGGAGATGGCTCCCATGACATAGACTTCGATAAACCAAATTTCAATTCCTAAGTGGTGCGATTAAAAGTTATCACCGTTGATGTCGGCGAAATGACACTTGAAATTTCAATTCCTAAGTGGTGCGATTAAAAGAAAGCAAACAAAAGAGAAGCGTATTTTATTGATAAGATTTCAATTCCTAAGTGGTGCGATTAAAAGTATGGCACAACTTACTTTATCACAACGCGCAACAAATTTCAATTCCTAAGTGGTGCGATTAAAAGTGCGAGGTCAGAGGTGTATCAGCACTACAAATTGATTTCAATTCCTAAGTGGTGCGATTAAAAGCAGATACCTGGGCATAATTGCTGTTATACTTTGTCATTTCAATTCCTAAGTGGTGCGATTAAAAGGGAAGGCAGAGTTTATACTGAAGAAAACAAATGATATTTCAATTCCTAAGTGGTGCGATTAAAAGGCATTATGCGTCCGAATCTTGCCAGAATAGAAGCATTTCAATTCCTAAGTGGTGCGATTAAAAGTTATTAACAATTAAAGCAGGCGGCAACCGGGTAAAAAATTTCAATTCCTAAGTGGTGCGATTAAAAGATGCCAGTAGGAATAGAAGACTTCGCAGCACCTCTATTTCAATTCCTAAGTGGTGCGATTAAAAGATCTTGTGGAGTTAAGTACCATCCTGATACTGTACTATTTCAATTCCTAAGTGGTGCGATTAAAAGGACCTCCACATATACGATAGGTCATGTGTGCTTTTCATTTCAATTCCTAAGTGGTGCGATTAAAAGAGCAGCAAAAAAAACAAAAACTAAAATCATAAATTAATTTCAATTCCTAAGTGGTGCGATTAAAAGCATGCAGTGTTTTCGATGAAGAGCACGTTACTGTTAAATTTCAATTCCTAAGTGGTGCGATTAAAAGTACAAACGATGCGAATGGCAACCCACGCCTTGTTGAATTTCAATTCCTAAGTGGTGCGATTAAAAGTAAGCTGAGCGTATCAGACAGGGCGGCGGCTTATGATTTCAATTCCTAAGTGGTGCGATTAAAAGTGGCGACCAGTGCGGGCGTCAGTTCTTCTGAATGATAAATTTCAATTCCTAAGTGGTGCGATTAAAAGTTCATTAGTGAAAGTCGCATTAATACAATCAACCATTTCAATTCCTAAGTGGTGCGATTAAAAGCGTGAATGCAAACATCATATTCATCTTCATTCTGATGATTTCAATTCCTAAGTGGTGCGATTAAAAGGGTTTTGCGGCAGCGCAGGACGGTGGTTAATAATTTTATTTCAATTCCTAAGTGGTGCGATTAAAAGATTTTAATCATTAGTAATTCTATTTTACTTTAGCAAATTTCAATTCCTAAGTGGTGCGATTAAAAGAACTGATTGTCATTTTGGCCAGGGTTGATTGATTGCATTTCAATTCCTAAGTGGTGCGATTAAAAGTAATAATGCCGTGAAATACTTTGTCCGGCTATGTACATTTCAATTCCTAAGTGGTGCGATTAAAAGGTTTATACCACCCTGCACTTCTGCTAACATTGCATATTTCAATTCCTAAGTGGTGCGATTAAAAGAAATTTGAATGGCTTCCTACCAAAATTGTATTTTATTTCAATTCCTAAGTGGTGCGATTAAAAGGGAGGAATGACGATTAAATCAGGCTTGTTGTCATTCAATTTCAATTCCTAAGTGGTGCGATTAAAAGGTTCTTAGAGATATTAGTCGATGCTGTACCACTGAATTTCAATTCCTAAGTGGTGCGATTAAAAGACAATACACCCATCGACTAATCCATAATTACCATACAATTTCAATTCCTAAGTGGTGCGATTAAAAGTTAAAAGCTGTTTCATGAATTATAAATTATGAATTAATTTCAATTCCTAAGTGGTGCGATTAAAAGGTGCCGAATCCCTATTATTCCACCGTTTATCCGGCCAATTTCAATTCCTAAGTGGTGCGATTAAAAGAATTGAAGAGGCTTGGTAATGTTCGTATCCTTAAATGAATTTCAATTCCTAAGTGGTGCGATTAAAAGATGATCGTAATCGCCGTATTGTGCAACCACATTTCATTTCAATTCCTAAGTGGTGCGATTAAAAGAGTATATCATCAGAGTTTACAATGATGTGAAAAATCATTTCAATTCCTAAGTGGTGCGATTAAAAGACCCATATCTCAAATCCGACACTCTATCAGCACTTACATTTCAATTCCTAAGTGGTGCGATTAAAAGTGATTAAAACAGCAACAGATACCTGGTTATTATTATTTCAATTCCTAAGTGGTGCGATTAAAAGAACTCATTAGCAGCCTGATTCTTTTTCTATTCGCCATTTCAATTCCTAAGTGGTGCGATTAAAAGGATTTAAAGAACATTGAAGTTAAAGTGAATGAAAAATTTCAATTCCTAAGTGGTGCGATTAAAAGTGATTTATATACGAATTCAAATTGTGTCACGAGCTTATTTCAATTCCTAAGTGGTGCGATTAAAAGGTTTAAAAGTTGTTGTTAGTGTCATGATTATGATTTATTTCAATTCCTAAGTGGTGCGATTAAAAGCAAGAAAAGCTGAATAATCTTTGAGAACTTCCACACATTTCAATTCCTAAGTGGTGCGATTAAAAGTCCCTTCTCGTTTCTGTAGTCCGTAAAGAATTTGAATTTCAATTCCTAAGTGGTGCGATTAAAAGCCCGTTTGGGACATTATGGTATCCACATCGTAATTGATTTCAATTCCTAAGTGGTGCGATTAAAAGTACGGGAGATCCAAACCACTTCTATGGCATTCAGGCTAATTTCAATTCCTAAGTGGTGCGATTAAAAGTTGACAAACATCTTATCGACGTTTTTATACAATCCTTATTTCAATTCCTAAGTGGTGCGATTAAAAGTAAGGACATCGCTGTAAGGTGAACAACCTTCTGCATATTTCAATTCCTAAGTGGTGCGATTAAAAGCCGGTACACCAAGCCCGAATGGTGTTATTGATCTGATTTCAATTCCTAAGTGGTGCGATTAAAAGAAACCAGGCAGCCGCGCCCATCTCTGCCATCATCTTTTATTTCAATTCCTAAGTGGTGCGATTAAAAGTGTCAAAAGGGCAATGTTTGCTAACGGCTCAGGGCTATTTCAATTCCTAAGTGGTGCGATTAAAAGCGCCTGGGAAAGGTTTTCTATATTGTCTTTGTATGATTTCAATTCCTAAGTGGTGCGATTAAAAGCATCGGCTCTTCGGTGATTTGCCGGAGAATATCCAGATTTCAATTCCTAAGTGGTGCGATTAAAAGTTACCAGCCTGTTCTCTGCCTGACGTTTATCTTCAATTTCAATTCCTAAGTGGTGCGATTAAAAGGCGAAGCAAATCTGATGCAACAACGGGCAAACCTTGATTTCAATTCCTAAGTGGTGCGATTAAAAGCACTCAACGTGCCCTTCAAAAAGATATGTAATGCCTAATTTCAATTCCTAAGTGGTGCGATTAAAAGCCTGAAGAATCAATATCAATCCTTTATTGATACGAATTTCAATTCCTAAGTGGTGCGATTAAAAGTCCGGATTGAAATATTTAATATGGACGATTTCTTCCATTTCAATTCCTAAGTGGTGCGATTAAAAGTTATAGGTTTCATAAGAATCGCGTAGTGTATTATATTTCAATTCCTAAGTGGTGCGATTAAAAGCCTCCCCCCGCACTCCTAATAAATTAGCAGCACTAATTTCAATTCCTAAGTGGTGCGATTAAAAGTTAGATGACCCGGAAGTAGTTTGAAGATTAATCTTATTTCAATTCCTAAGTGGTGCGATTAAAAGTTACTTAATATCAGATATCTACAGTTCTCACGATTGAATTTCAATTCCTAAGTGGTGCGATTAAAAGCTGCCCGCCGGTCAAGTTTTTCACCGCCCTGCAGAGATTTCAATTCCTAAGTGGTGCGATTAAAAGAACCTACAGGCACAGATCGATGAAATAGAAGTTACATTTCAATTCCTAAGTGGTGCGATTAAAAGGAAAAAAATCAAAAGGAGCGCGAGCTCCTGGAGAAGAATTTCAATTCCTAAGTGGTGCGATTAAAAGTCAGGTACCGGCGTGGGATGGCGCACGCCTCTCCGGAATTTCAATTCCTAAGTGGTGCGATTAAAAGGGGAATATTTTAAAAAAAAATGGCCGCATTTCGTTATTTCAATTCCTAAGTGGTGCGATTAAAAGGCGCAGGAACTGCCGGGGCTGCAAGTGCGGCATTCAAATTTCAATTCCTAAGTGGTGCGATTAAAAGCAGAAGCGAAAATTTTGGAAACGTCAACCGTTTTATAATTTCAATTCCTAAGTGGTGCGATTAAAAGTTCGTGGTAAATTGTTTCACCGGATTTTCAATAAATTTCAATTCCTAAGTGGTGCGATTAAAAGTCGTTACAAACTATTGATACTGTCCCGCCTTTGTAATATTTCAATTCCTAAGTGGTGCGATTAAAAGAAACAGCCCTTGCGGCAACAACCTAACTAATAATATATTTCAATTCCTAAGTGGTGCGATTAAAAGAATAAGATTTAGCGCAAACGCAGTCTTACCCACTGAATTTCAATTCCTAAGTGGTGCGATTAAAAGTATCAATCCGCCCGATACATTCAAAGAGGACAATCATTTCAATTCCTAAGTGGTGCGATTAAAAGACATCTTCTGTGAAAGTGACGGTAGTGCCGATTTTGGATTTCAATTCCTAAGTGGTGCGATTAAAAGATAACAGATCCGGCTCCCTGGGGGTCTTTTTTTGAATTTCAATTCCTAAGTGGTGCGATTAAAAGAAAATAAGAGCTTCACGAAAGCCCCTTCTTTAAAAGGAATTTCAATTCCTAAGTGGTGCGATTAAAAGATCTTTCAAAAAGTATATCTGCATCTGCAAGTAGCAGATTTCAATTCCTAAGTGGTGCGATTAAAAGTAATGTTTTCTAACGTTGAATAGCGACTTTTAAAGAATTTCAATTCCTAAGTGGTGCGATTAAAAGAAATTCACAGATTATAAGCACCTATCGCAATAATGCAATTTCAATTCCTAAGTGGTGCGATTAAAAGGGCCTCATTACCTGCCTTTCGTGCTATTGCTCTTTATTTCAATTCCTAAGTGGTGCGATTAAAAGGCAAGTTTTGCAGTACTTCTTCGGTTCTTTTTTTATATTTCAATTCCTAAGTGGTGCGATTAAAAGGACATTCTGAACAAAGGAAGGACTGATGTAATCAAATTTCAATTCCTAAGTGGTGCGATTAAAAGACTTCCCCTGTCCCGATTGTCCTGAGCTTGTGGTGTATTTCAATTCCTAAGTGGTGCGATTAAAAGCCCCTTCCGTTAAGCCAATCACTAAGTCATTTGCGAATTTCAATTCCTAAGTGGTGCGATTAAAAGTGCTGGCAACGGAGTTACGGAAACAGCCGGAGCAATATTTCAATTCCTAAGTGGTGCGATTAAAAGTTTCTTGTGCCAAAATATCCCATTTACGCGCTTTCTATTTCAATTCCTAAGTGGTGCGATTAAAAGATGTAAGGCGCAGGGCGGGTAAAATTTAAACGAAATGATTTCAATTCCTAAGTGGTGCGATTAAAAGTAAGATAAGCCGTGGTCTTAAAAATCTTGCACAGGAACATTTCAATTCCTAAGTGGTGCGATTAAAAGATCAATTCTCTTAAATGATATTTCTGATATATGATTCATTTCAATTCCTAAGTGGTGCGATTAAAAGATCCTCAGTACTACCGAATACTTTGATAACAACTATATTTCAATTCCTAAGTGGTGCGATTAAAAGATCGTCTACTATTTGAAACTTTACACGCCTTTCTTTAATTTCAATTCCTAAGTGGTGCGATTAAAAGGATTTCCGACAATGGCGGCTCCTCAGGAGTGCTCACATTTCAATTCCTAAGTGGTGCGATTAAAAGAAGGAATAATCACCTAAATATTTAGTAGAATAAATATTTCAATTCCTAAGTGGTGCGATTAAAAGCCGCCTATCTGGCGACAAAAAAAATGCTTATTCTCAAAGCATTATCGTTTCAAATTTAGTTATTCAGTCCA
>JGI26528J50254_1001529_pt1 | contig 12397 bp, 14 predicted proteins | sample ThiBiot_300_plan_FD_50254 | JGI IMG/M metagenome (IMG submission 50254)
CGTCGATCCATGCGAACGCCTCGGCGCCAATCGAGGCACCGGTTGCGCCAGATCGAAGATACCGGGCCTTCAGAACCCGATGCCCGCCGTTCCGGTCGACGATCGCGCGGCAAGCCTCGGCATCAATGACAACTTCGGCTGACAGGTCGCGCCGAAGGGCGGGCTCCCACCCTTGCTCCGGGTCGATCAGGGCGCCTTCGGCCGCGTGCCGCAGCCACAGGACAAGCTGATGGACGAGATTGAAAACGCCCAGCTCGACCAGCCCGAACTGGATGAAATATTCGCGCTCGTTGCTGTCGACGAGGCATGGCCGCGGCAGCTCTGTCAGAGGGCCGGGCTGGAGATGGGGCAGGTTGCGGGGAAAGTCCTCCCGCAGGAAGAAGGTCGGCGGCGACCACGGATAGCGGGCGCCGAGGCGCGCGGTAACGGTTTCGGTGCGGCGTACCTCGCTCTCGCTGACGCCGTTGACCCGCATATGCAGAGGCATTTCGACATTGATGTCGAGCTCGATGAACGCAGCCGTCTCGTCGGCCGACACGACCCGGCCGCCGCGGCACTCGCGGTGAGTGCGCGCGGCGATCAGAAAGCGTTCGGCATGATCGCCGGGCCCGGCCGCCGACATCGCGCCTTACCCATGCTGGCGCGCATGGGCGGCCGTGGCGCTGATGCCGAGAGCCGGCGCGGCGAGCACGGCGGCCTTGGCGAGCTTACGAACGATCCCGCTGGCCTTGATCTCGAATTCGAGAGTTTGCCCTTCGTCGTCCCAATGCTCGTCGGTGCAGAAGAAGCGGTCGTCGTCGCCGTCAACGATGTCGACATACTCCCGCTTCGCCCTGTAGTGGGGCGGATTGTCGTCATCGTCCTTGATCGGCTTGCTACTGGCGACGATGACGGCGCCTTTCCTGGTCTGCGAAAGGGCGTTGCGCGCGTCCTCGTCGACCTCAGCGTCCTCGCCGAGATCGGTCCAGCTATCGAAGCTCAGGCTCCGCCAGGAGCAGTGGTGCGGCGTCTGGAGCATGTCGTAGGACAGCCAGTCCGCGTTGTCGTCGCCGTGGCGCTGCCACAGGCGCTTCCAGATCGCGACCTCGGCATCGCCGCCGGTCAGGAAACGGCAACGGTCGGCGACACCGCCTCCGGCGAGCGAAAACCGCATTATGACCGACGACTCGTTGGTGGACAGCTCGTCCTCTTCTTCTTCGCTCTCCGCCGGCAGCGGTGCGAGAAGTCGCGCCTCAAAGACGCCCGCCTTTACGCGGTTGGCAGCCGTCACGGTCTCGTCGAGCCCGACGACGATGTCGAGGATGTCGTCGGTCTTGCCGTCAACGTCTTCGCCCATGATCAGGATGCGATCGCCTGCGGCCGTGCTGAAACCGTCATCGCGGAAGCGCTTCACGCGCCGCCTCGCCTCTTTCGCCCAAGCCTTGGCGTCCTCGCAAAGTGGGGTCTGCGAATCGGAACGCCGGAACACCACGGGCGAGGACCACATCTCGCGGATAACGATCTTGTCGTCGTCCTCGTCCCATTCGTCCAGGGGGCCGAGATGGAAGTGGTTTTTCAGCCCGGTGATGTGATCCTGATGAGGATGGCTCGACAGGAAGACATCGACATAGAGCCGCCCTTTCTCGTCGCGTTCCAGTCGGCTCCGGAGGTCGCTCGCCACGTCGGGCGTGTCGTCGTCCTCGTCGTCGGCAGCGCCGCGGATTTTGATGTCGATCAGGATCGTTTGGCCGTTGTCGAGACGGACCAGGGTCATGTCCCCGTTCGAGACGGGAAAAAATGCAAGAGACGCGGTCATTTACCAGCTCCGCATGTTCAGGTTTCGTTCTTTACAACCAGGCCGAGTCGGCGCTGCGCGTCAACCCCTCGCCGTTGCAGTGTCATCAATTTGCGCGTGTTGTCCCCGTTCTCAGCCTTTCGGCGGGAACGGGTCGTCGCCATAGGTGTTGCGCTCCCTGATCTGCCCGTTGCGGCCGTGAATGAAGAGCTCGCTCCGGTTGTTGATGGCGCTCTGGCGTCCCGCCTCGATGGCTTCGCGCTGCGTCTGGTGGACGGACGCTGCCTTCTGGCTCCCTTCACTCTTCACCGCCCAGCCGTCAGGATGGGGCACAACATGCTGATTTTTCTTGGTCATTTTCTAAATTCCTTCGATATTTTGGTTGATTTCTGTCAACCTTGTATTTACAATCTAATGTGCAAAATGCGTATCGTCAACCACAGCAAGGAGAGAGACATATGCTTGGAGAAAGGCTCAAAATCGCTCGAAAAAAGGCGGGCCTTTCGTTGCGTGAGCTGGCCGCAATCATGGACCCGCCTGTCAGCGCCCAGGCGATCAGCAAGTATGAATCGAACGAGATGATGCCGAGTTCGCGCGTGCTCGTCGGGCTTGGCAAGGCGCTTGGCGTGTCGCTGGATTTCCTGATGAGCGGCGAAGTCGAGGAGCTGGCCGGCGTCGAGTTCCGCAAGCATTCCGGCACCTCGGCGCGCGACCGCGCGCGCGTCGAGGCGATCGTCACCGAGGCACTGGAGGATTATCTCGCCATCGAGGACATTCTCGACCTGCCGCCGGCAGGCGATCCCTTCGCCGCTGTGCGCTGCGACCAGGTCGCCAGCTATGAGGAAGCGGAGTCGCTCGCGGGCAAGCTGCGCAAGGAATGGAAGCTCGGGATCGATCCGGTCCCGAGCATGACCGGCCTACTTGAGGACAAGGGGATCAAGGTCATCGAGGCCGATTTTCCGGACAATGTGTCCGGCATGACCTGCGTCGTGAAGCGGACTGGCCAGCGGCCCGATACCGAAGCGATCGTGATTTCGGAGAACATCAATGTCGAGCGCAAACGGTTCACCCTCGCGCATGAACTCGCGCACCGCGTCGTCAGGGATGTATCGGGCAAGGACATCAAACTGGAGAACGCTATGCACCGCTTTGCGGGCGCGTTTCTTGTACCTGCCGATCACCTGAAGCGAGAGGTCGGCCCGCGTCGCCACGGCATCGCCTATCACGAAATCATGGAGCTGAAAAAATTCTACGGCGTGTCGGCCGCCGCCCTGCTCATGCGGCTGCGCGATGTCGGCATTCTGCCGGAAGCCGTCATCGTCTATGCGTTCCGCACCTATGCCAGAAGCTGGCGCAAGGAAGAGCCGGAGCCGATCGAGGACGGGATCGGAATCGGAGCGTTCGAGCAGCCCAAACGTTTTGAAGGGCTGGTCTACAGGGCGCTGGCGGAACAGCTTATTTCGCCGGCAAGGGCGGCGCAGTTGCTCAAGCGTCCGCTTGCTGAGATCGAACGGGGGATCAGGGGGCCGCGGGAACAGTGGCGTATGTAATTGTCAATGATGCGTCGTGCCTGATCGATTTGCGCAAGGGGCGGCTCCTCCATGCGATGCTGTCCCTACCCCATCGCTTTGTCGTGCCGTTTCCAGTGCGGGTATCGGAACTGCTGGATTTCACGGCGCAGGAATGGCGCCTTCTCGATGACGGCGGCATGGAGACATTCGACCTGCCACCCGATGCCGTCGGTGAGGCGCTTCGGATCAAGGCTGGACGCGCTCGGCTCTCCGCCAATGACTGCTTCTGCCTTGTGGCCACGCTGCGGCACGAAGAGGCGGTGCTGCTGACCGGCGACCAGCATCTGCGCCGAACCGCGGACGAAATGGGCGTTGAAGTCCACGGCGTGCTCTGGTTGCTCGACCTGCTGCGCGAAGCCGGACACAGCCCGCTCGATCTTCTTCACTCCTCGCTCGAAACCTGGCGCGACGATCCGGCCGTGTTCCTGCCGAAAGATGAGATTGAAACCCGCCTGCGGGTGCTGCGCCGTCTGATGCGATAAGGCATGCGGACCTAAAGGGGAGGCCGAAGGCCTGCGGGACTAAACCTGATAGTAGTGAAGAAACGAGGCTCCGACGATTCTGCTTAAAGGCAGGTTCAACCATTCACTAGAGCACGTCCTGTGATCGATGAATCGATTGTGATGTGACGTCGACATCGTGTTCTGATTCAAGGTCTGCCTCAACGGAGGTAGACGATGGGAAGAGCACTGAGCGAGGATCTTCGGTCACGGGTCTTGAAGGCTTCGGACGAAGGCATGTCAGCACGGCAAGCGGCGGCACACTTCGGAGTGGGGGTTTCGAGCGCCATCCGCTGGATCGCACGGGCGAAGATCGGCGAGTTGGCGCCGCGCCCGCAGGGCCGCCGCCGCGGGTCCAGTCTCGATGCGCATGAAGCCTTCATTGTCGGGCTGATCGATGACCGCAAGGACATTACGCTGAACGAGATGGTGGAGCGGCTGGTCGTCGCGCAGTCGGTGCAGATCAGCCGCAGCGCCTTGAGCGCCTGGCTTCGCAGCCACGGCTGGACATTCAAAAAAAGTCCGCACATGCACTGGAGCAGGACCGCCCCGATATCCTGAAGCGCCGTCGGGCCTGGTTCGACGGCCAACTCGATCTCGATCCGGCGAAGCTGGTGTTCATCGATGAAACGGGCCTGTCGACCAAGATGGCCCGCCTGCGTGGACGAGCGCCACATGGTGAGCGCTGCCGGGCCGGCGTGCCACATGGCCACTGGAAGACAACGACCTTTACCGGTGCGCTACGACTGACCGGCATGACCGCGCCTTTCGTCTACGACGGTGCCATGAACGGCACAGTGTTCCTCGCCTATGTCGAGCAGGTGCTGGTTCCGACCTTGTCGGCCGGCGATGTCGTCATCATGGATAACCTGCCGGCCCACAAGGCTGTCGGCGTCCGCGACGCCATCGAGGCGGCTGGCGCGAGGCTGATGTTCCTGCCGCCCTACAGCCCCGACTTCAACCCCATTGAGAATGCCTTCTCGAAATTCAAGGCGCTCCTGCGCGCAAAAGCCGAGAGAACCATCACCGCCCTGTGGGACGCGGTCGGCTCGCTGCTTGAACAATTCACGATGGCCGAATGCGCCAACTACTTCCGGGCCGCGGGATATGACCCAGATTAAACAGGACACGCTCTAGGTGGCTGAGATGGGAGTACCAAGCAGTCACAGAATGCCCCACGCTCGATAACGTCCCCTACCCGTGATCTCGCGGATGCCGAGCTCGCTCACCAAATTCAAGGCGCCGCGCGGTGTGATCTTCGCCGCCTTCGCAACCATGTGCGCGGACACGATCGGCCGCGACAGCAGTAGGTCGATGGCAACAGGAAGACTGCTCGTCGATCGCTTGTCCAGAACCTTCCGTTCAAGCTGCCGTTTAGCGAGCGTCAGTCGGTCAATGTCCTTGATCCCCATACCGGCCGCCGCGCTCATCGCATCAAGATATGCGACAAGCTGTGTGGTCCGATCGCGCGCGCGCCTCCGCTCCCGTGGTATCTCCCGCAGGCCGACTGCAAATGCCAGCAAATGAGATCGAACCTTTCCGCGCGACCTCAGAAAATCCGAAACGAGCACCTGGCCAAGCCAATGCTGGCGCTGCAGGGGTTCGAGATGCTCCCAGGCATCCCAAAGAACCGCTGCGGCCAGCGTGGCCGGAAGCCACTCGACCTTCTTGGCCAGTTCGAGCCATTCGCCAATCCGCTCGCCTTCATCCCAATCCGGATCGCGAATGAGCAGCTCGCCGACACTGTTCTCGGGTTCTCGCTTCCTTTGTTCGGCGGCCGCATTGCCATCGATCAGCCATCGGGTGCGAGCGAGGACCTCATCGATCTCGGCCAGCTCAGGAGACAGGGCTGTGTCACCGACCAAGTCGAGCTCGACCCCCTCCCGTCCCCTGTCGACGGCTTCGGCTTCGACGGAGGTCTCTTCCGCGACGCCAGCCAGCGCCATGATCCCTGACCGCGAAACCGCCCAACCCGGATCGTTCCGCGAGACCCGGCGCCTTGCCCGGACAATGCGGTGCGCGATGACGAGCTCATGGCTCGGTGCGCGGATGTCCATCTGTGCGTCGTGGAGAACCAGATCCTCGAGATGGACGAGCTCACCGGCGACCCACATACTGGACACGGAATCAAAGAAATCTGCCCGCTCGGCGAAGCCTGCACCGACTTCGGATCGGGCAACGCGCTCATCAAGCCGGGCAAGCGCGTCCTCTGCGGCCGCAATCGGCCCCAAGAGGGTCTCATGGGTCAATTTCCCGACTTCATAAGTCATTGATATAACGGCGCTTCGATTTCACTACGGAAGCTAACATGCTTTTCGCTTCCGTCACACCGGTAATTCTTCAGCCCTTCTATATATAATGAGCGCTGCGGCCTCCGGGATTGAACAAAGACCCGACAATCAATGCTCAGATCGACGAGAGAACCCGTTTTTCCGGTGTTTTCGGCGCTTCCAGCCATCAAAAAGGCCCTCAAGAGACGTTTACAAACGATCAGTTATCCGTATCTTCTATGTTTGTAATTCTGGCTCTCACATAGCTCTCAGGCGCTGCAAATGGCCGCTGACACGCAAATTCGCACCTCGCGCCGACCACAGGGACGGCTTATCGGCTATGCGCGCGTCTCTACGGACGAGCAGGCGACCCAGGCGCAGGAAATGGAGCTTCGGTCGGCCGGCTGTGAAACAATCGTCCAGGAACACGGTTCAGGCGCTTCTCGCGCCCGGCCTGCCCTCTCGAAGCTCGTTCAGGAGATCGGCGCCGGCGACACGCTGGTTGTGGTGCGCCTCGATCGCCTGGCGCGCTCCGTGAGCCATCTTCTCGACGTCATCGAGGATCTGACGGCAAAGGGTGCGCATTTCCGCTCGCTTAGGGATCCTATCGACACCAGTACGCCTCAGGGCATGTTCTCGCTGCAGGTGCTCGGCGCCGTGGCCCAGCTCGAACGTGCCTTGATCTCCGAGCGGACCAAGGCCGGGATCGCGGCGGCCAAGGCCAGGGGACGCCTCCCTGGCAATCCCGGAATTCGCGAAAGGCGGCCGGAGATGCTTTCGAAGATGAAGCTGGCGCAACAAGCGGCCTATGGCGAACGCCTTCAGGCAACGGCCTCGCAATGGCTTCCGACCGTGAAGCGGATGCGGCCGGATCATACGTGGGATGACATTGCCCGGGTCCTCAAGCAGCGCGGTTTCGACTGGACGCCGGAGAGGTTGCGGAGGGCGGTCAAATGGATGATCTCGGAAGGCATGGCCGATGCGTCACTTTTGCGGAAGTCGCCCCCGCGGCCGCCGGAGCATCGACTGATGACCCTCGTGGCCGGAATCCATTCGTCCAATCCGGAGCTCACACTGCGCGAAATCGCCAACCAGCTCGAGCGATTGCATGAGCGCACGCCGCGCGGCGGAACCAAATGGGCACCCTCATCCGTCAAAAACCTCATCGACCGCGCCAAACGCAGCGGCCTGATCGACGATGCTGAGAGGGAAATGCCGGGGTGAATAATAGGCGCGAACGCAATACAAATCGCGCGGCATGGACCCTACTGGAAACATGGCAAACAAACCGTAAAGCCCGGAGCACAGAAGCATGGACACCCTGGTCATCAACAACCGCGAGGAATTTGCGCAATGGGCTATCGAGCGCGCCAATTCCGTCATCAGTGAACAGGGCTCTGCACTCGCCACGGCTGCCCGGTCCGGTGACGAAGCGCAACTCGCCAATGCCGCGAACGCTCTCGGCCAGACGATCGTCGACACCCTCCTCGATGCCTTCGACTGCCTCGTCGACGACGAGTGACGAGCGAGCTGGACGAAACCCACCTCTCCGGCCACTATCCGCGTCATGAATCCCATTTCTTCATCGATTGGCGAAGAGCATCAGACACTTCGAGGCCCCCTTCCCGGCCCTCACCCGTCGCCGGCGCCTTCGCAGCAGCTTTGTCCGCTTCGAGCTTGGCGTTGAGCAGCGCCATGATCATCGGCCAGGCCGAGAATTTGCCTTCCCGCGCCTTGTCAGTCAGGCTGCGCAGATAGCCGCCGGGACTGTTGATCTGCTCGGCACGCTGATAGATCGCAGCGAGGGTAATGGTCGCGTGCTTATCGCCGAGAACCTCGCAGGCCTCGCGCCAGGCGCTCGGACTGATCCCGAGCATGACCCGGCCGACCTCCGCGGCCGCCAGAAAGTCACGCCAGTTGCGGATTTCGCCGTCTTTGGCCAGATCCCTCCAGCCTTTGCACGCATCCAGCACAATCCCCAAAGGCAACTCACGCTTCGGCAAGCTCCGCAGGTTGTCGTTTTCCGTGGGCGTGCCGCTCGCTTCATCTTTTTTTCGAGAGCCTTTTTCAGATTCAGATATGGAGTCTGGATTTGAATTCTGTATGTGGCGATCAGAATGAGACTCATTGGCGCTCATATTTTCTGATTTCGTGAATGATTCCAGCGCCTCATGCACTTCCGCCCAGAGCAAGTCGAGATCTTCGCAGATGGCCTCAAGAACCTGGCGAGGCGCCGTCCGTGGAAGCTTGGACATGATTTCCTGATAGGTACGCGTCATCAGGCCCCAATTACCCGGTACGCCCTCCTCGATGCCGGCGTCGATCATCTTGACGATATCCCGGCGCAACAGGGTCAGTCGCTCTCTGACGGCCTTGTAGGCGCGTTTCTCGGCCTGGACGGCCTCTGCGAGCTCAGCGAACTCGTCGGCGCGTGCGACGATCGGCGAGAGATCGAAGCCATAGGCCTGCTCGACCTGGCCGCCCCTGCCCTTGCGCGCGAACCGCTTTCCGTTCGGGCTGTCGCGGCGGATGATCAGCCCGCAGTCGACCAGGCAGGCCAGATGGCGTCTAAGGGTCGCCGGCGACATGCCATTGGCGCGAGCGGTCAGTTGCTCGTTGGAAGGCCAAACGATCAGTTCGCCCTCAGATGTCAGTTCGCTCTCCGGATGGAACGACAACAGCGCGTTGAGGATCGCCAAAGCACGATCTGTGGCGCCAAGCGGCTCCTTGGCATCCCGGATCGCGTGGAATGTCTTCCACTTTTCAACCCTGGCGCCTTGCGGCATGGACTTCGCGGCGACTTGGCTTGCCATCAGGCCAAGCGTCATCGGCCGCCGCCCAAAGGGCGTCGTTGTAATATGCGTCTGCATTTTCTTTCACCTATCGCTAGGCAATAGAAAACTGCTCGCCGAAAAGGCGCTCACGGCTCAAAAGAGCCTTGACTGTGATTCTCGGAAGTGCGATTCTCTAGCTACCAGACTAAGAGAGGGCTTCCGGAAGCGATTTCGGTGGCCTTTTTCTTTGCCAAATTTCCCTTGGCCGAGGGCCTCGGCCGTTGATTCAGTCGCCTCCCTCCTCTCTGCTGGATTGAAATTCCTGATAGAGGTCGTCGAGCTGCGCGGAAACGTATCGTGCAAACTCCGGTACGACCTTGTCTTCGAAAGTGAGCGTCGTTCGCCCGTTGCGGTCCTCTATCTTGGCCGCGCGCTTTCCGGTCGGTGTTTTCCAGATGTTCGAGCTTGCGGCTTTCTTACCCGACTTCTTGGGCTCAACCGCGCGCAGAACAGCCTGAAACCTCGCGTCGCTGTTCGCGCCGGCAAGCTTGTCATCGCTGAAGATCGTGTCTGCCTCGAAGGAATCGCCGGCGTGCTCGAGCCCGTCCGCCAGTTTAAGCCAGCGCGCTCGACCAGCCTTGGGTGCTGGTCCGATGCGCTTTACGAGGTGTTCCGGGACCCGGCGTGCAACAGCTATGTATCTGCTGACGTCGGACTTGTCCGAACACAAGGCCGAGACAATGGTCGATCTGTCGCAACCCGAGTCTTCCAGATTTTTCGCGAAGAACGCCTTCTCAATGAATGAGAGATCTTCGCGATCAAGGTTCTCCCGGCCTTGGGCGACGATCAATTCCTGGTCCGTCAGCTTTCGAATGATGGCGCGGACCGGCCGGTTGAGCATCTTCGCGGCTTTGAGCCTGCGGCGGCCATAGGCAATTTGGAACCGCCCTTGTCCGGCCGGACTAGGCCGAACCAGAATGGGGACCTGCTGGCCATTGTCGGCAATGGACTGCACGAGTTCGTCGAAGGCCGGATCAACATCGGTCGGGATCCGGTCGGCTATGGGAGACTGTTCAATGGTATCGGGCTCGATCTCAACGACGACGTCACCTTTCTCCAGCTGCTCCTGGAGCCGGGTCGCGAGCTTGGCACCATCGGTCATCTGCTTCAGGGACGTTCCCATCGCCGATATGGCGCCTGTGCGGACGCGTTCCGACGGCTTGTCATTTTCGCCTGCAGCCGGTGTCGGCTTCTTGAGATAGAGAGAGTTGATTGCGTCTTTGCGGCTCATGACTGCACATCCGAGTTTGACAATTCGGTCCGGGGCAGGGCGCTTGTTGGGAGATCCCAACAAGGCTGCCCTGCACCCATCGCTTCTGCCGCGTCACGGGTCTGTTGGGAGCTCCCAACAGCCGTGAAACCTGGCCGAGCACCTCGAGGCAAAACTTGCGAGTTGGGAGCTCCCAACACCGTCAATTCAGATGTAAGACCCGTTGGAATCATGATCGCCCCCAAGCCGCACGCATCAGCTCTTCGATCTCGCCGTTGACCGCGCTCAGGGACTCCATCGCACGATCGTATGTGCTTCTCGTCAGATTCCCGGGTCCAATCTCATACAATGTCTGCTTCGTCAGGCCGGCATCCGAGATCGCAGCTGATTTGACCATCGGGTTGGTGAGAACATGGTCGTCGAAGAGATTGCGGAGCAGCGCGACGACTTTCGTTTGCGGTGCGTCTTGCGGCTCGTAACGCGTCAGCAGGTATCGGACGAAGTCGAACTTGAGCTGTCCGCCAGCGTCACGAACCACCCCAAGCAGATCACGAGTCATCAGAAGGAACTGGCTCATCGATGACACGTCCAGCATCTGCGGATGAACCGTGACGATCATCGACGTCGCGGCACACAGGCCGCTGAGCGTCAAGAAGCCGAGTTGGGGAGGGCAATCAATCACCACGACATCGTAGTGGTCAGCAACGTCGTCGAGGGCGCTTGCGATCCGGGCAAAAAAGATTGCTCCACCATCGGACGCAGTGCCATCCGCGAGGGCTTTGGGTGTTGTATGTTCAAACTCCATGAGTTCGAGATTGCCGGGAACCAGGTCGAGACCGTCGAAATAGGTATTGCGGATTACATCACCGAGCGGCCGCCGCTCCTCGTCATATCGAATAGCGGCGTAAAGCGTCTCGTTATGACCGACGTTCAACTCGGGCAAGACACCCAACAAGGCCGACAAGCTCGCCTGAGGATCAAGATCCACGGCGAGGACGCGATACCCCTGAAGTGCCAGATATTGTGCAAGATGGGCGGAGGTCGTCGTCTTGCCCGAACCGCCCTTGAAGTTGGTCACAGCAAGCACCTGGAGATGCTCGTTCTCGCGCCGGTGTGGAACGAACTCGATCGCCTCGCGTCCGCGGGCGCTTCTTGCGAAGATCTGTCGTATCTCATTTATGTCGGAGAGCGAGTATAAGCGTCGTCCGTTTGTCGTGGTCTCCGGCTGTGGGCCTTCACCCGCCAAGGACATTTTTCGAAGCGTCGAATCCGAAACCCCGATCAGCTTCGCAGCTTCACCTGAGGTGAACTTGCGAAGCGCCTTGCTTGCGGCGGGGGGGAACAGGGCCTCGCTGATGCTGTGCAGCTGTGAACCGAGAAGTTCAGCGTGGGCGCCGATTACATCATCGACATCAGGAAGGTCTGATCTGTTAATCTGCATCGGAGCGTTCACGCTAATCTCTTCAATCACGGTTATTTCGCAGAACGGGCGAATTTCCGTGATCATACCCAGGAAGCGTGGCCCAGCAAGATTATTTTGGTTAACAAGGCCTTAACACGAGTCGGCTCGAATTGGGAACGAAGCCCTCGAAGACGCAATATTTCTGTTTGTTTTCTTATACTTATCTCTACGCCACCTTTTAGGACGCCAGATTCTTTCCCCGGCAAATTTGCCGGGTCCTATCGAGAGAATTAGCTACGGCCGGCTGGCGGTGAGCCGAATTTTGCAGAAATCCGCCAGAATCGACCCGACTCAACCAAGTGAGTCGCGCTGTCTCAATCACCGCGACGACGCTTCGGACAGACACCGCGGGATTGATCCCGGCAGTTCTGCCGGGGTGACCAATCCACCCCCGTGCGAGACAAGACGACATCTCATCCAGGGGTAGTGGCGGGCGTTGTTATGCAGACGGAGTTTGTTCGAAACCAATCATATCCAATCGGCCCTGAGGGAGCGCGCCGATGAGCTCTCCGCCTTCCCGTACCCGATTGGTTCGCAAGCTGCGCGATGCGCTTGGCGAGACGATTTGCGCTGCGCTTGAGGATGCCGACGTCGTCGAGGTGATGCTGAACCCCGATGGCCGTTTGTTTGTCGAACGGCTCGGGGAGGGGATCGAGGCTTTCAGCGGGCTCGCACCGGGCGCGGCCGAGATCATCATCGGCAGCGTCGCCCATGCCCTGCAAACGGAGGCTGATGAAGACCGGCCGATCATTTCCGGCGAGCTGCCGATCGGCGGG
>JGI26528J50254_1001532_pt1 | contig 12382 bp, 13 predicted proteins | sample ThiBiot_300_plan_FD_50254 | JGI IMG/M metagenome (IMG submission 50254)
CCGCGCCTTCGTCCGCATCCCACGGCGGGGGCGGCGCCAGCGCCGCGTCTTCCGCCCGGACCAGACCGCGCTCAAAGCGGGCCAGTCCGTCATGGCCGAGCATGACCATGACCCCAGCCCGCGACTTGGCCTCGGGCGTGTAGTCGTAGTCCGGGCCATAGGCCTGCAAGGCCTTGTCGATGGCTTCGAGCCGGGCGTCCGTCTCGGGCGGCAGGACTTCGACCGCATCCGCCTCGGAAATGAGCCGGTCGTATTCCTCCGACAGGGCCGTCATCTCTGCGGCCTCGGCCTCTGACCGTTCAATGGCGACCGGATAGACCCGCCCGAAGTCGGCCACGTCCGCGAACTCCGCGCAGGCCTCGGCCCATTTCCAGCCCTCGCGCTGGCGCGCGTCCTCGGCCAGCACCGTCAGCTTCTCGCTGACCAGCCGGTCCAGCAGGGCCGGGTCTTCCAGCCAGCCCCCGCCATCCTCGGTGAAGAGGTCCCGCAGCACGGCCCCGCCCTCGGCCTCATAGGTTACCAGCCCCACAAAACCGACGCGCCGGTCGTCGGCGCGGACCTTGGCCTCGGTCATGGCGCGCCGAATGGCGAAGACGGAGGTGTAGGGCCCCATCTGTTGCAGCACCTGACGTTGCCGATCCTGATCCTCGCTGACGCAGAAAGCGGTCAGGAGGTCCAGGTCGATAGTCCCCTCGCGATAGGCGGACATCAGCTCCGCCGCCGCTGCGCCCAGCCGCAGACGTTGCCGCACCACATGAGCCGACACCCCGAAACGCGCCCCAATCTCCTCCGGGCCGTAGCCCTTCTCGTCCGCCAGCTTGCGGAAGGCCTCGAACTGGTCGGCGGGATGCATGGCCTCGCGGGTGATGTTCTCGTCGAGACTGATCTCATGGGCGTCGTTCAGAGTGTCCACCACCACCTTGACCGGATGGGTCCGCTTGATCGCCTTGCGCTTCACCAGCATCCGCAGCGCCTGCCGCCGCCCCTCCCCGATGGTCACGAGGTAGTTCCCCGTCGCTGCGCCCTCCCGGTCCCGCTCGATCTCCACCACGGGCGCCTGAAGCACGCCCTTGGCCCTGATCGAGGCCGCCAGCGCCTCGATAGCCGCCGCCGAATGCCTGACCTTCCGGGCGTTCCTCGGGGACGCCTTAAGCCGGTTCAGCGGGACCACGATCTCCGCGCCATGCGCGGGCTCGGGAACCGCCCCAATCTGGGGCTCGGTCGCGGCGATCTGAACATCATGAGCAGTCATGTCTGCCTCCTTTGGGCAAGGGTTGCAGGCACGCGAAAGGCGCGCCTGCAACCCTGCCCGTCGGCGAGACCGGGGTAGCAAGGGCCAGGGCGGATCGACCGGAGGGGGATCACCCGGCCTGCACAAGCCTGACGTCCTTGCCCGAAATGCTGGAAATGACCGGCGCGGAAGGCCGGGGAGACCGGTCGATCCGGCGGCGAAGCCGCTCCACCCTGGCCCGCGCGAGGGCGGAGCCCTTAGCCCTTTTCCTGTCCGCCGGTCTCGACAGGCGTCGTCACAGGCTCAGCCTCAGGGCGAGCGCCGCAAGGGTCACGGTCAGAACGGGGATGGTCAGTACGACCCCGACCTTGAAGTAATAGCCCCAGCTGATGCGGACGCCCTTTTTGGCCAGGACGTGCAGCCACAGGAGAGTGGCCAGCGAGCCGATCGGCGTCATCTTCGGCCCCAGGTCGCTGCCGATGACGTTGGCGTAGATCATGGCCTCCTTGACGACCCCGGTCGCAGAAGAGGCTTCGATAGACAGGGCGCCGACAAGCACGGTGGGCATGTTGTTGGCGATGGCTGACAGGAGGGCGATCAGGAAGCCCGTGCCGAAGGACGCCGTCCAGAGGCCGCCGTCAGCAAAACGGTCGAGCAGGCCTGCGAGGTGATCCGTCAGGCCCGCGTTGCTAAGGCCGTAAACCACCAGATACATGCCGAGCGAGAAGATCACGACCTGCCAGGGAGCTTCGCGCAGCACCTTGGTCGTGCTGATCGCCTTTCCGCGTGCCGCGACCGCCAGGAGAAGGACGGCGCCGATCGCTGCGACGGCGGAGACGGGCACACCCATGGGCTCCAGCGCGAAGAAGCCGACTAACAGAAGGGCCAGGACGATCCAGCCGGCGAAGAAGGTCGCCGGGTCCTTGATGGCTGTCGAAGGCGACGCCAACCGATCGACCTCATAGGCTGACGGTATGTCGCGTCCGAAGAAGAGCAGCAGGACGACAAGGGTGGCGGCGATGGCGGCCAGATCCACCGGGATCATGACAGCCGCGTAGTCGGCAAAGCCGATGTCGAAGAAGTCGGCGGAGACGATGTTGACCAGGTTGGACACGATCAGGGGCAGGCTGGCGGTGTCGGCGATAAAGCCCGCCGCCATGACGAAGGCCAGGGTCGCCTTCGGCCCGTATCCCAGAGCCAACAGCATGGCGATGACGATCGGCGTCAGGATCAGGGCCGCGCCGTCGTTGGCGAACAGGGCCGATACAGCCGCGCCCAGAAGGACGAACAGGACAAACAGCCGCCGCCCATGACCGCCGCCCCAGCGGCCGACATGCAGCGCCGCCCATTCGAAAAAGCCCGCCTCGTCGAGAAGCAGGCTGATGATGATGATGGCGACGAAGGTGGCCGTCGCGTTCCAGACGATGTTCCAGACGACCGGAATATCGCCCAGCGACACCACGCCCAGCAGCAGGGCTACGGCCGCCCCGCCCAAGGCGCTCCATCCGATCTGCAGCCCCTTTGGCTGCCAGATCACCAAGGTGATGGTAACGACGAAAATCAACAGGGCGAGGCTCACAGGGCGGCTCCACAGGTCGGACAGGCGTCCGCTTCACCGACATAGCTTGCATCAATCTATAATTCCACTATCTTGGAATAATGGAATCTGAAAACGCCATTCTCGCCTTGGCCGCCCTTGCCCAGCCCACACGTCTGGACGCCTTTCGGCTTCTCGTCCGGCACGAGCCGGACGGGATGGCCGCCGGCGACATCGCCGATACCCTGGCCGTGCCGGCCAATACCATGTCTGCACACCTCGGCGTCCTGTCTCGCGCCGGCCTGATCACGTCGAAGAGAATGAGCCGCTCGATCATCTATCGGGCCGACCTCGACCGGATCAGCACCCTCGTTGTCTTCCTTCTGAAGGACTGCTGCGAAGGCCGCGCTGACCTCTGCCAACCCCTTCTGGCTCAACTGGCCCCCTGCTGCGACTGAGACCCAATGGACGTCATCATCTATCACAACCCTGCCTGCGGGACCTCGCGCAACACCCTGGCTCTGATCCGCCACCTCGGCATCGAACCTCATGTCGTCGAGTATCTGAAGACGCCGCCAAGCCGAGTGAAGATCCTGAACCTGGTCGAGCGCATGGGCGTGCCTTTGCGTAGCCTTCTTCGAGAGAAGGGCACGCCCTTCGCCGAACTGGGCCTCGGCGCGCCCGACCTGACCGATGACCAGCTTCTGGACGCCATCGAGGCGCATCCGGTTCTGCTGAACCGACCGATCGTCGTGTCCCCGCTTGGGGTGAAGCTGTGCCGACCGTCCGAAACCGTTCTCGACCTTCTGCCGTCCGACAACCTCAAGCCCTTCATCAAGGAGGACGGCGAGGTCGTCATCGACGCAGACGGTCGAAGGGTTCGCTAAAGGAGCGCGCCTGCTGATGACCTTCAACGCAGCGGAGTTGTCCGAGCCCACCGCCGACCTGGTCGCTGGATTAGAAGCCGCCGGCCTGCCGACGGACGACCTCCATGAACCCGGCCGCCGCTTCTACCGCTTCGAAGACGACGGCGGGCTGATCGGCTACGGCGGGCTGGAGCAGACCGGCGCAGACACTCTGATCCGTTCCATCGCCGTCGTCGGCGACGGTCGCGGTGAAGGCCACGGCTCAGCGATCCTGTCCTGGCTGGAAACCCGAGCCGCTGCTCAGCAGGCGAGCGCTCTCTACCTGCTCACGACCTCCGCGACAGCCTTCTTTCAGAGGCACGGCTACGCCGTCCTCCCCGTTCGGCCGCCCCGCCCGCCATCGCCGCCTCGCGCCAATTCAGCACCCTGTGCCCGGCGTCTGCGGCGTTCATGTTCAAGGAGTTGCGTACCCAATGACCCGCCTTCGCGTCCTGCCCGATCCCGACCATCTGCCCGCGCTTGACCCGGCCTACCTGCCCAACCGACCGGCGCTGGGCCTCGGCCCGAACGATCATCCTCCGCGTATCCTGCTGCTCTATGGCTCGCTGCGGGATCGGTCCTTTTCCCGCCTGTGCGTCGAGGAGGCCGCGCGCCTTTTGCGCTTCATGGGCTGCGAGACCCGCATCTTCGATCCCTCCGACCTGCCGCTGACCGACCAGGTCGACTACGATGACCATCCCGCCGTCCACGAGTTGCGTGAACACGCCCTGTGGTCGGAAGGCATGGTCTGGAGCAGCCCGGAGCGCCACGGCCAGATTTCCGGGATCATGAAGCTGCAGATCGACCACCTGCCGCTGAACATGGGCGGGATGCGCCCGACCCAAGGGCGCACCCTGGCGGTCATGCAGGTCTCCGGCGGTTCCCAGAGCTTCAACGCCGTCAACACGCTGCGCCTTCTCGGTCGCTGGATGCGGATGATCACCATCCCGAACCAGTCCAGCGTCGCCAAGGCCTTCATGGAGTTCGACGACGACGGCCGCATGAAGCCGTCCAGCTACTACGACCGCATCGTGGACGTGATGGAGGAGCTGGTGCGCTTCACCGTCCTGACCCGCGCCCATGCCGACCAACTGGTGGACCGCTACTCCGAACGGAAGGCCTCAGCCACGCCTATCGATGCGGCCAACGACTTGTCCGCCATTGCGATCAGGTCGGCCTGAGCCTGTTTGAAGACCAGCGAAGAAATAGCGCATCCGCGTGAGTTTGGCGACGCGAATGCTCCAAAAATCCCGCTAGAACGCTAGCCGCAGCAGCACTTGCCATCCTCCTGGATCGGCGGACAGGGCACATCGGCATAGGAACAGAAGACGCAGCAGTCGCCCGGCAGGGGCTTCAGTTTCACGCCGCAGCCGAGACAGTCGTAGAACCAGATGCAGGCGTCCGTGGGCATTGTCTCGGTCGCGACATGGCCGCAATGCGGACAGGTCAGCGTGGACTGGAGCAGGATAGAATCATTTGACGGTCGCCATTCGGGTTCGGAGCAAGCTAGGCCGGTCGCCTTGCGCCGAACCGGGGGATGATCTGGACATAGACAAGCTCCGCAATGAGTTCGACCAAGGTCTGGGCGACGATTATGGCCGGGAGAATGGGCACCGCTCCCGGAACGGCCAGGGCCAGCGGCAAGACCACTAGGGAATTCCGGGTCGCCGCACTGAAAGCGACGGCGCGACCGGCCTCGGGCGTCAAGCGCGCGAGACGCGACACGCTCCATCCGGCGATCGGCGCCAGCACCGCGAAGGCGACGTAGATCGGCAAGACACCCAGCGCCTTGTCCAAGGCCTGCCCCAATTGCGGGACCACGGCCGCGACCACGATGAACAGCACCAGGGCTGTCGCCCGCACCGGAGCCAGCCCAAGCCAGGACGACAACCGCCCTCCTGTCGATGGGCGCGCGGCCCAGGTCTGGACCGCCACCGCCAGCGCGAAGGGAATGGCTATCAGCCAGACGAAGGCATGGATGAACGGGCCGGGTTGCACATAGGCCGCCGCTTCGGCGCCCAGGAACAGGCGCAGATAGATCGGCAACAGGACCATCTGCGCGATCAGCAGGACCGGCGTCGAGGCCAGCAGCAGCCGGGCGTCCGCCCGCCCCAGGTGGGCGAAGGTCACGACATAGTCGATACAGGGGCACAGCAGCACCATCAGGACGCCCAGACGGATCAGAGGGTCGGTCGGCAGGAACTGGACCAGCCCTAGCACCAGCACGGGCACGGCGATGAAGTTGACCGCCAGCAAGGCCCCCATGAACCGGAGTTCGCGCACCCGCAGGGTCCCCTGAAGTGAAGCAGCGACCGACTGCTCGCATGAGAGGGCTGAACGAGGTCGAATTTCAGTGAGGCTTGGCCACGTGTTCCGGCTTACCCTCCCGCTTTGTCGAAGCCATTTTCGAGAGTTCGCTCTCACTCATTGATGACGCCATCGATTTGGATGCGCCCTTGAGTTTCGCCTTGGGCATGTCGCCTCGCTTGGCGGCCAATGCCGCGCCGGCGGCCTTCTGTTGCACTGCGGATTTTGCGGGCATCAAGAACACTCCATTTAGGAACAGCCATTCGATGTATGGCCCTATGGACTTCCTACTCAGGTCGGTTGGATTTCCAGGTCACGAAGGCTGGCTCGGGTCAGACCCATGTCCTTCAACCCAACAAGCGAAACCAGAGTTCCCAATCATCGCCAGCGATGGACGGGCCTTGCGCGCACGCGCCCATTAGGTGCGCCGCCGTGGACGAAGCCGAGATCTACTTCGCTAGCTTCGACTTGGCTGGCTGAAGTCCGAACCGCGCCCGGGAGCGGTCATCGTCTCTTTGTTGGACACACGAAATTACCAACCCACTCGAGGCTGTCGGAACGCCCGTTTCATGGCGAGTGCTGAAGGCTAGAATTCGAATCATCGCGGAAACCAACGAGCTCCGCTGCTCAGCGTTGCTCGATCGTCACCCAATGCCGTGGACATGGAGGGCGGCAGCCCGCTGCTCGCTTCACCCCGCACAGCAGGAGAGCTTCGATACATCCATGTCAAAGGTCTGGGCCGCGAGTTTCAGGCCTTCGACCGTGGTCAGATAGGGGAAGATCGTCGCGCCCAGCTCGGCGACCGTCATGCCGTGTTTGATCGCCAGCACCATCGTTTGAATCGCATCCGCGCCTTCGGGGGCCATGATCTGCCCGCCCACAAGGCGGTCCGTCGCCTTGTCCACGACCAGTTTGATGAGCCCGCGTGTATCGCGCGCCGCCAGCGCCCGGGGCACCTGATCGAGCGGTAGCAGGGACACCTTGATATCCAGCCCCCGGGCTCTTGCCGCCGTTTCGGTAAGACCGACACTTGCGACCTGCGGGTCCGTGAACACCACCGCCGGCATGGTGCTGTTGTCATAGCGATGGTCATTGCCGCCGACAGCATTGCGCGCCGCCAGCTTCGCGCCGTAGGCCGCCATATAGACAAACTGGTCACGCCCGGTGACGTCCCCCGCCGCGTAGACGCCATTGACGGTGGTCTGGAGATAGTCGTCGATGACAATTCCGCCGTTGCGCGAAAGCTCGATGCCCCGTGCCTCCAACCCCATGCCGTCACTGTTCGGCTGGCGGCCCGTCGCGATCAGCACCTGCTCGGCCGCCATGACCTCGATCGTCGCGTCTGGGTCGGGTCCCGCGCCCCCGCCGGCCGGACGGTCGCAGGTAAGTTCGACCCCATGGTCAGCTTGCACAATCTGCTGGTAGCCAACCCCGGCACATACCCGGATGCCCTCCGCCTCCAGATAGGTCTGAAGGGCGGCGCTGAATTCCGGGTCCATTTCGGGCAGCAGTCGGCTGCGGCAACAGATCGTGACCGCCACGCCAAGGCGGGCGAACATCTGTCCCAGCTCAACCCCGATGACCCCCCCGCCGATCACCAGCAGCGACTTGGGCAAGCGTTCAAGCGCCAGTGCCGAAGTGCTGGTGAGATAGGGTACGCAATCCAACCCCCGAATGGGCGGAACGGCGGCGCGCGCACCCATTGCCAGAATGATCTTGCCCACCGGTATCGGCGCATCATCGATGAGCAATTTTCGGTCGACAAAACGCGCCCTGCCTTCGACATAGGTCACGCTCGGATAGGCTGGCAGCAGGTCGACATATTTCTTCTGCCGCAGCCCAGCGACCAGCTCATCTTTCGATGCGGCGAGAGCACTCCAGTCTTCCAGCTTGAGGGCGCCCTCCAGGCCGGGAAACCGACGGGAGGTCTGACCGGCATGAACCGCTTCAGCGGCGCGGATCAGCGTTTTGGACGGAACGCAGCCGACATTGACGCAGGTGCCGCCGATCATCCCGTGGCCAACAAGCGCCACCCGGGCACCCATATCGGCTGCCGTGATTGCGGCGGAGAAACCCGCCGATCCCGCGCCGATGACGGCGATATCGAAATCTCCAAGACCGGATTTTTCTGCGAAACTCGAACAGTAGTCGCGTTCCGTCACTGGCTTGTTCATCATGCAGTCCGTTCTGTGCGGTCATTAGCCCGCGGTTTCATGGGATCATTTGGCCCGGGGTCAGCAGCGTCAGACCATCGATCCGATGTCCGAGGCGAAGCTGGGGTAGGCAAAGATCATGGCCTTGATCTGGTTGGCGGTGAGCCCCGCGCCCATGGCCATGGCGAACAGGTTGATCTGCTCCTCGGCACCCGGTCCGATCAGATGCACCCCAAGGATCAGACCGGTTTCCTGTTCAACGAGCACCTTGAAGCCGCTCCTGGCCGCACCGACCCGCATCGATGAAAACCAGCCGGAGGTATTCTCGAAACGGGTGTCGAACTTCAGGCCCTTTTCCGTCGCCGCGGCCTCGGACAGCCCCACGGTCGCGACCTGCGGCAAGGTGAAGACCACACTGGGCACCGGCGGATAGGACACGAACCGTGCGTCTTTTCCGGCCAGCAGGTTCTTGCCCGCGATACGCCCTTCATAGGCCGAGACCGGGGTCAGGTTCAGCCCACTGTCGGCACAATCCCCGGCGGCGAAGATGGTGGGGTTGGTGGTACGCATGGCGTCGTTGACCTTGATCCCGCGCGGTCCAGCTTCGACCCCGGCGACGGGGAGGTTCAGATGGTCGATATTGGGCACGCGACCGGTCGCATGGACCACCAGATCGCAGGTCAAGGTCCTGACGCCAGAGGGCGATTCATAGGAAACGGCGAGTTCGGGGCCGTGCTTCTCGACCTTGAGGACTTTCGCCCCGGTTTGTATATCAATGCCCAGTTCGACCGAGGCCTCCACCAGCATCGCCACCAGATCGGCGTCGAAGGGGCCGAGCGGCCGCCCCGCCATTTCTAGGACTGTGACGGTGCCAGCGCCGGCGCGTCGGGCGACATGGGCGAACTCCATCGCGATGAACCCGCCGCCGACAAAGGCAATCCTGTCCGGCCTCTCGGACAACTCCAAAAAATCCGTGCTTGTGGTCAGCAGGTCCTCGCCGGGTATGTCCAGCGTCATCGGACGTGCGCCGGTGGCGATGTGGAAATGCTTCGCGCGCAGGGTCTTGCCGTTCAGGGTGATCGTGTCGCGCCCGGTGAACCGCGCTTCCCCGTGCAGCGCCGCGATCCCGGCCTTGCGGAAGCCCGCCTCAATGCGCGACGGCATGGCGTCGGTGAAGGTGCGCTTGAACGCCATCATCTCAGGCCAGTTGACCGAGGGCCGAGCCTCCAGGCCCTTGCCTGTCATGTTGTGGGCCCAGTCCACACCTTCGGTGACGGCGATCAGCATCTTCTTGGGATCGCAACCTCGCAGCGCGCAGGTGCCGCCATAGGGCAGGCTGTCGATGCTGGCGACCTTCCATCCCGCCGCCGCCGTCATCCGGGCCACGCCGTTGCCGCCCGTCCCGGCCCCGATCACGATCAGGTCGTAGTCATATACGTCGGTCATCCAAGTCTTCTCCAATACGGGCAGCCTCTGATGATCGGGGCACCCGGCGGGCCCGGTGGACCGTCCATCAGGCGGTCTTCATCCGCCGCCGCCGCCGCCGCCAGACGGCATAGACCGTCAGCCCGACGAACACGGCCAGCGCGGGCAGCAGCAGCACAACATCGAGCCAGCCCGCCAAGGCGGCAAGCCCGACGATGCCGAGCAGCACCACCAGCACCGGGGTAAAGCAGCGCAGTGCCAGAATGACGGTGCCGATCACCCCCATCCGCAACAACAGGCTGTCGGCCCTGCCGGTCTTGTCAGTCATGTCAGTCATGTCAGCCATGATGAAGCTTTCTTCCATTGATCCGGACGCCGCGCAGCCTTCCCCGAGCCCGAGGTCCGGATGGGTGGCGATGCCGCGTCGTTGGCGGTCTTCCTGCCTGTGGGGCCTAGTTTTGTACGACGCGGGCGGGATACCCGGCATTGGTCGAGGCGGCCGCGATCTGCGCGGCCGTGGCGCGCGCCGGGTCATAGGTAGCGCGGGCCGTCTTTGCGGCGAAGTCCACCTGCACCGCGCTGACGCCCGGCACACCTTCCATCGCCCTTCGCACCGTGATCGGGCAGGTGGCGCAGGTCATGTGCTCAATGGCGAAGGTCGTCTGCTGCTGGGCGACGGCGGTCGCCGCCGGACGGTTCTGTGCCGGTCCATCAAACGCGACGGCTGCGCCGACGCCGGCCACGGCCACAACGGCCAAGCCGACCAGAAATGTCTTCTTCATGGATCTTTCCTCTCAGTAAAAATAGGGAGCCCACCAGTTGAGGGTGAGCGCGATGATGACGACGAACAGGCCCAGCCAGAGGGCCAGTTTCGTAGTCCGCGCCGACTGTGGGCGGGCGCAGTAGGTCCCGTCCTCGCAGGGCGGTTTCGGCTTGAAATAGACATGCCAGAATCCGTAACCGAGCAGCGCCAGGGTGACCGCGGCGACATAGGTTTTGTAGGGCTCCAGCGCCGTCAGGTTGGCGATCCACGCCCCTGAAATGCCAAGCATGACCAGAACCAGCGGCACGACGCAGCAGGCTGACGCCAGCACCGCGCCAACCAGCGCGCCGCCCGCGATCCATCGGCCCTGCTTAGCGCCTGCGTCCGGCGTAGATGCCGGTGGCTCCGACTCCGGTGCTGAATACATCGGACAGTTCTCTCCATTTCATTCTGACTGATTTCAGCGTAATCCCTGTAGTTGCTACAGACGCAAGGGGTTTTTTGATGGCGCTTCAGACAGGCTTGTTGCGGGCCCAATTGGCGAAGCTGACCGGGTGCAACCTCGAAACCATCCGCTATTACGAGAAGGTCGGATTGCTGCCCCCGCCGCCTCGTTCGGCCAATGGTTACCGGGTCTATTCGCCGGAGCTGACGCAGCGGTTGCAGTTCATCCTGCGCGCGCGGGATATTGGTTTCTCGATGGAAGAGACTCGCTCGCTGCTGGCGCTGACAGACACCGGGACCCAGACCTGTGCCGAGGTCAAACACAAGACCNAAGTGCATCTGGAGGATGTGCGCGCCAAGATTGCCGATCTTCGGCGGATGGAACGGATCCTCGCGAACGCTTCCGCCAAATGCTCGGGAGGGGAAGTGCCGGAGTGCCCGGTTCTGGGAGCGCTTACGTCAGACTGAGGGCGCAGAGCGGACTTGGTAAAGTCTGAGAAGGTCAGACCCGGTCGTTCGATTGAGCGAGTTTTCGCGCCTTGGCGAGCTCCAGCGTAGGCGCGCCCGGAACGATTCGACACGTATCGCCAAACGCTCAATCTCGCCGCCAGCAACGACACCCGCTTGGCAGGGTGAGCATCAAACAATCTGATCGTTGGATGCGCAGGGCCCCAAGGCTCGCGTCGCCAGGTTGTTTTCTCGGCCCTCCGCTAGTGACAGCGTACGAGGCGCGGCCAGTGAGAACAACCGATGTCGTTGGCGATCCAGAACGCGGCCAAAAGCGGGAACGAAAAGGAAAGAAAAGCAGAACCCGCGTGTGCAAATTTTGCACACGACGAACCACAACCTACTGATTACACACTACAATCATCACCATCCATCATCGGGGCCACGGACAACCTACGATCTTGATTTGTCAGCATTTTCATTAAGATCAAAATGTTGGAAGGCGACGTGTGCACTCGAACTTGCGACGTGTTGCGACATTTGCCCGAGTCTCGACACCTCACGCACCCAGAGCGTGCACGAAATGGCGACCTACTCGAAACTCCCGTCAGGAACGTGGCGGGCCCAGGTGAGACGGAAGGGGCGCTATATAAGCCAGACCTTCCTCAAACGCGATGAGGGGCGGGCTGAGGGGCTCGCAGACCTCAAGCCGCAGGGGCGTCAGGCCTGAATCCGCCCGTCAAGCATATGGTGACGCCTATGGGCCGCGCTGGCGACGGAGGGATCGTGCGTGACGCAGATGATGGCGCGATCATTGGCCGTGGCCAGCCGTTGGAACTCGTTCACGACGATCTGGGTGTTGGCGCTGTCGAGGTTGCCGGTCGGTTCATCGCAAAGCAGCAGAGGCGGATCATTGGCCAGGGCCCGCGCGATCGCCACCCGCTGGCGCTCTCCGCCAGACAGGCGGTCTGGGCGCCGTCCGCCTGCTCGATCCAGCCCTACCAGGGAAAGAAGCTCGTCAGTGCGTCTGCGCACCGCCATCGGCGACAGCCGCCCCAGCCGACGCATAGGCAGGGCCACGTTTTCGGCCGCGGTGAATTCCGGAATCAGGAAGTGAAACTGGAACACGAGGCCGATCTGCTCCAGGCGAAGCAGACTCCTTTCCCGCTC
>JGI26528J50254_1001537_pt1 | contig 12369 bp, 14 predicted proteins | sample ThiBiot_300_plan_FD_50254 | JGI IMG/M metagenome (IMG submission 50254)
TGTTTCCGGTCTTCTTCGTTCTCCTTGCTGTTCCATTGGCCGCTGCTTACCCTTTCGATCAGTTCCGGGGTTACACGATACCGCTCTATGGAAAGTGAATGATATGCGTCTGTAACGTAGATGTCGTCAACATCCTTTAAGTAGGCTTGCACATCATCCGGTATACCTGGGGCTTTGGGAAAGCTGGCAATAACAATTTCACGCATCTGCTCCCACATGAGCCTGATGCGATTGGCATAGGGTGAGCGTTCACGGGAGGACAAACTAAGGCTTAGTTTGGTTTCAAAAGGATCTTCTTCTCGTATATCGTAATCAGCTTGTTTTAGGGTGTCAACAATCTGATCGGCGATCTTATCCCTATTTATATTTCTAAAAGCACCCGCTAACCTGCCTGCAAAAGTTGTATGCCCATTCTCCAGTAGAATGGGTAATACTTCCGAAGCATCCCTTATCAATGCAAGGGCTGTGCGGGCATCAATCGCATTTCTTGTATAAATACTTGGAGAACTATAAACCAATGCAGCCGACAAGTTGTACATCCTAATGCCGTTTATAATAATGGTTTGCTCCGCAGGAGGAATATTTGCTTTTAAATTGAACAAGGAGGTATTATGCGGTAAGGGTGTAGGGTTATTATTGCCCTGTGGCGAACGTAACATTAGCTGTTGCGGCACCGCACTATTTCCTGCATGGATAAGTAGTGACTGATCTGCCGACAAGCACCATTCTTCCCCAAATTTGTAATTCAGGAATTTGGCAATAAAGTCCCAATAAGAGCTGTACCAAGAAGATGATTCTCCTGCTTTTTCCGCAGGGTCAGTAGGTATATACCATCCCTTTGTAACTTCCCGTATAAAGCCTTTTTTAAATAGTATCTCTCTGTATTTCCGATTGGGTATTTCATCGGTGTGAATACCGACAATCCCATTATCCTGCAATTCTTTCAGAAACTTCAATGATTCTACTAAACGTTCGCGTGGTGTTGCCATATTTCGTTTTTATTGAAAAGGGTATGTTCCCTATTAACCCGTGTCGCTTTGTGTCTATTCAACAAAGATGTGATAAATTCAGTAAATTTGGTTGTGATAATTCTATTAAATATTGTCCAATTTGATTTTTCTTTGTAACTTTATATTGTACCACACTTAATTTTTATAGTATGAAAATAGCAGACCTTTATGTACGGGTAAGTACGGACGAACAGGCCGATAAGGGCTATTCGCAACGTGACCAAGAGGAACGTTTGCGGAAATACTGCGAAATAAACAATATCCGGGTAAGGAAAGTGATACTGGAAGATCACTCAGCTAAGACTTTTAAAAGACCGGCTTGGACTGGATTATTAGGCGACCTGCGTAAGCACAAGGGACATACTGACCTTATCCTGTTTACAAAATGGGATAGGTTCAGCCGTAATGCAGGGGATGCCTATCAAATGATCAGCACGCTTCGGCGCTTAGGTATCGAGCCGCAGGCAGTAGAACAACCGCTTGACCTATCCATTCCAGAAAATAAAATGATGCTGGCGTTCTACCTTGCAGCACCTGAAGTAGAGAATGACCGCCGGGCATTAAATGTGTTTCATGGTATGCGCCGTGCTAAAAAAGAAGGGCGCTGCATGGGAACTGCACCCATAGGTTATGCGAATAAGGTTAATGAGAATGGAAAGAAATATATCGCTCCCAAGGATATTCAGGGTGCCATAATGAAGTGGGCGTTTGAGGAACTTTCCCATAGTCAGCTTAACACGGAACAGGTATGGAAAAAAGCGAAAAAAAAGGGGTTGAAATGCAGTAAGAATAATTTTTGGGTTGCCATAAGAAATCCGATCTATTGCGGATTAATATTTATTCCAAAGTACAAGGAAGAAGAAAGCATGTTGGTAAAAGGACAGCATGAGCCGTTAATTTCTGAAACTCTATATTATGATGTTCAGGATGTATTGGATGGACGCAAGCGTATTTTAGGAACAAAGATTACGGCAGACGATAATATTCCGTTGAGAGGCTTCCTGATCTGTCCGAAATGCGGAAGGATGCTTACTGGCAGCGCATCAAAGGGAAGAACACAATACTACCATTATTATCATTGCAGTTCTGCTTGTGGCATTCGTTACAAGGCAAAAGAGGCAAATGACAAAATGGTTGAGGAAATCAGGAAATATGTATGGCCTCTTTCAAGACTTGAAACATGCAAAGACGTAATCGCATCAACGTACAAATCAAAAGAACGTGGAGAGAGAGACGAACAGAAAGACTTGAAGCTGCAATTGCAGGAAGTGAATAGCCGCATTGTAAAGGCAAGAGAACTGCTTTTGTGTGGCGATATAGAGGGTGATGATTATCGAGCAATCAAATCTGAATGTGAGGAGAAGATCAATCGCCTGGAAGCAAAATTAAAAGCTGCTGTAAGTTTTCAAACAACGGTAGAACCATTGTGGGATAAGGCTTTTAGCAACATCGCTCAGCTTGATACTTTGTACAAAGAAGGTACGGTAGAACTTAAAAGAAAGATAGTTGGTTCGATGTTCCCTGAAAATATCGTATTCGATGGTTGCCAACATCGAACCAAAAGATTGAACGAAATCATTAACATTATCGCCTTGATAGATAGGGAATTAAAGCCCAAAAAAAATGGGACAAGTCGTTTGAATTTTGACTTGTCCCATATGGTGATCCCGCTGGGACTCGAACCCAGGGCCCTAACATTAAAAGTGTTATGCTCTACCAACTGAGCTACGGAATCTTATTATTAATAACCCCTTTTTTTAAAGGAGTGCAAAAATAGGTTAAAAAGACTTTGAACCAAACTTTTTAAAGAAAGAAAATAGTAAAATGTTCAGGTTGCCTGGCAGTACAGCATTTCAGCGTAAAATTTAAAAGCAGGATAATATGAAAGGCTGCAATGAACAAGGTAATATCCTTTAAAAATGCTGCATACTTTTTGTTGCTTACCTTAGTATGCCCAGGATTTTAATAATTGATGATGATAAAGACCTGCTTACTGTTGTACAGGCATTCCTGTTAAAGGAAGGATTTGAAACGTACGGTTTTTCCAATTGGAAAAGTGCATGGGAGGGAATTAAAATTTATGAGCCGCAATTAATACTTTTAGATGTCTTTATTCCCGGCACAGATGGCCTTGATGCCTGCAAAAAATTGAAATCGTCTTACTTTACCCGTCATATACCTGTCATTGTTTTTTCGTCATATCCCAATATGGCGGAGACGGCTATTTATGAATTTGGGGCTGATGATTTTATTGCAAAGCCATTTGAAGTAAATGAGATCATCAAAAAAATAAGCCACACTCTTTCGAGGAAAAGCATATCTGCCTGAGTTCTCCCTCTTGTCAGGAAACCTGTTTTAATAAAAAACTTTCTATCATACTGCAAGGCACGAATAAAGGTTTCTGTGTAATAGCAAGGTGCAATATCTGGCCTGTTATGGTATAGTTTCCTTTAATGGTATTTCCTAAAATAGTAACACCAAACTCGCCTGATAGGTCATTCCCATCAAAGGTCCCATTCTGGCTTTCTATTGCCGCCTTTGCTTTTTCTATAGCTATACTTACAGGGCCATTAAAAGGAATATCAAAATTACATGCTGACATAATTAATTTTTAAATGTTGGGGAATGATAAGTAATAATGTGGAAATGTTTACACGCAATAAAATGCCTGAATATTTTTAATAAATAGTTTTGTTTTTTTTTTGTGACCATTCTATAAAAGCTTTTTGTGCAGCTTCGCGGCCCAGATTAATCATAGGTATTTTTCTATCTTTTAGATCGGAATTAATTTCCTGGTAGATCATTGAATCATCGAAACCAATTTGAGCAGCATCTTTGTGATTGTTGGCAAAATAAATTTTACCTGCCCGTGCCCAATAGATAGCGCCCAGGCACATAGGGCAAGGCTCGCATGAAGTGAACACCTCACAGCCTTCAAGCAGAAAGGTGCCCAAATTATTGCAGGCTTCCCGGATAGCAACTAACTCTGCGTGTGCAGTGGGATCATTGGTGGCATTAACCTGGTTATTTCCCCGCCCGATAATTTTATCGTTTTTTACGATCACACAACCAAAAGGGCCGCCTTCGTTATTTCGCATTCCTTTTTCAGAAAGCTTAATTGCTTCCTGCATGAATTTTTCTTCCCGTGTCATAATTTTCTTCTTCATTAAAGATAAGGCTAAAATAATTTTTCTTCTTTATAAACAATCTTATAAAATTAAATTAAGAGGGCATTTGATGAGCAAAGCAATGCAATGGGTTGGCCACATCAAACTAAATGATTGGCAGCTTTTTGCTTTAAAGTTTTTACTTTTATCCCGTTATAAAAAGAAGACCGTTATAAAATGGACAATTTTTAACGGGGACAATTCAATAAAATTTAATTGCATATAAAACCGGTTATTATGAAAGTTGGTATTGCCTGCGACCATGGCGGGTTTGAATTAAAAAATACAATCGCTGCTTTTCTGAAAGAAAAAGGCTACGATCTAAAGGATTTTGGAGCTTTTCAATTAGATAGCGGTGATGATTATCCTGATTTTGTAGCGCCTCTGTCAAGAGCTGTAGCTTCGGGCGAAGTAGAACGGGGCATTGCTATTTGCGGCAGCGGAGTGGGCGCTTGTGTAGCTGCCAATAAAATAGCCGGCGTGAGAGCGGCTCTTATTCACGATCATTTTTCGGCGCATCAGGGAGTGGAAGATGATGATATGAATCTGATCTGCCTGGGAGGAAGAGTTACAGGATTTGCAGCAGCAGAAGAATTGGCGATAGCTTTTTTAAATGCCCGGTACATTGGGGCGGAAAGGCATAAAAGGCGCCTTGATAAAGTAGCACATTTGGAAAAAGAATAGTTATAGTTCAACGTTAATTTGATAACGATAGTAATCATCTATACTGTGCAAGGGGTAAATTCGTGAGTTTTTTAGGTGCGGGTCGGAACGCGATAGCGGTCTGAACCATTAGCTTGGAAAATCGTTCAGGTCGCCAAGGAAAGCGCCCCGACCGGATAAAATTATTCACTGTTTTGTTCCTTGTGCAGTATAAACAAATAATTAAGGTGTATTTCAAATTTTCGTATTGCTGTGCTGCCTGTGGGCGGTGGGGACACCGCCCACGGCGGGTTGCCCCGGTTGATGTCCTCGTCAACCGGCGAAAATTTGTAATCATTTAAACAAATCATTATTACTTTAAAACTTTTGATGGAAATGATATGAAGAAAAAGATCAGGATCTTATTTTCAGATATAGGAGGCGTATTACTTACCAACGGATGGGGGCATGAATCGAGAATGGCCGCTGCAAAGAAATTTGATATTAATTATGAGGAGATGGATATCCTGCACGATTTCATTTTTAACGTCTGGGAGATGGGGAAAATTTCTTTAGACGATTACCTGGATACAGTCATTTTTAAACAAAAAAGGAATTTTACGAAAGAGGCCTTCAAACGGTTTATGTATGCTCAGTCTGTACAACTTCCTTATACCCTCCCCTGGATGATTGAGTGGAAAAACAGACATAAAAATATAAAAGTAATTTCCATAAATAATGAGCCGCGGGAGTTGAATGAGCTAAGGATCAATAAATTTAATCTGCACGATTTTTTTGACGCATTTGTGTCTTCCTGCGAAGTAGGAATGCGCAAACCTGATCCCGGAATTTTTCTTCTTGCATTAGGGATTGCCCAGGCAAAACCCGAAGAATGTATTTATTTTGATGATCGCATTATGCTGGTGGAAGCTGCCAGAAAAGTAGGCATCCACGCATTTCACCATAATAGTTTTGAGGATACAAAAAAGATTTTAGAATCCCTGGAATGAAGAGTTTGGGATCATTTAAAAAGGCTATCTCATTTTTTATTTTGAGATAGCCCTGGTATTATAGTCTTATTTATACATCATAGGTTTATACATCATAGGTAGTAGATGCTGTATCGCCTCCTCTGCCTGTCCAGTTGGTATGGAAGAATTGCCCTCTGGGCTTGTCAAGGCGTTCATAAGTGTGTGCGCCAAAGTAATCACGTTGCGCCTGCAAAAGGTTGGCAGGCAATCTTTCTGAACGGTAACCATCGTAATAATTAATACCGGCGCTTAAGCAAGGTGTGGGTATGCCGTTCAATGTAGCTGCAGCCACTACTTGCCGCAAGCCATTCTGGCAAACCTGGATCTTTTCAGCAAAATAGGGATCTAATAATAGATTAGCCAGTTCAGGATTTTTATCAAATGCATTCTTGATATTGCCCAGGAAACGGGAACGGATAATACAACCGCCTCTCCACATCAGCGCTATATTTCCATAGTTCAGCTCCCATCCATATTCTTTGGCGGCAGCACGCATCATCTGGTAGCCCTGTGCATAGGAAATAACCTTTGCGGCGTATAAGGCATCGCGCAACTGGTTGGTCATCTCTTTTTTGTCGCCATTGAATAATGGCGCAGGGCCAGCAGTTAATACTTTGGATGCTGCCACTCTTTCTTCCTTTAATGCAGATAAACATCTTGCAAAAACAGATTCTGTAATAAGGGTGAGCGGTATGCCTAAATCCAATGCTACGGTTCCCGTCCATTTGCCCGTGCCTTTCTGGCCGGCAGTATCCAGTATTTTATCAATCAATGAGGCACCGTCTGCTTCTTTATAAGCCAGTATATCGCGGGTAATCTCGATAAGATAGCTATCCAGTTCGCCTTCATTCCATTCTTTAAATATTTCATGCATTTCGTCAGCGCCCATATTGAGCAGTACTTTCATGATCTGATATACTTCACAGATCAGTTGCATATCTCCATATTCAATGCCGTTGTGCACCATCTTCACAAAATGGCCGGCACCGCCATTGCCTACCCAATCGCAGCAGGGAGAACCATCGTCCACTTTGGCTGCAATACCCTGGAAAACAGGTTTAACAGCAGGCCACGCTTCTTTGGAACCGCCCGGCATAATAGAAGGCCCTAATAAAGCGCCTTCTTCACCGCCGGAAACCCCGGTTCCGATAAAAAGCAAACCTTTACTTTCCAGGTATTTTACGCGGCGCTCTGTGTCGGGGAAATGAGAGTTTCCTCCGTCAATAATGATATCGCCTTTACTCAGATGAGGGATCAGTTGCTCAATAAAATCATCCACGGGTTTTCCGGCTTTTACCATCAACATTACCTTCTTTGGCGATTTTAAAGAGCCAACGAGGTCTTCAATGGATTTCGCACCATAAATATTTTTTCCTTTTGCCCTGCCATTCACAAAATGATCCACTTTGTCAACCGAGCGGTTAAAAGCTGAGACAGAAAAGCCTTTGCTTTCCATGTTGAGGATCAGGTTTTCGCCCATTACAGCCAGGCCTATCACACCTATGTCAGATAGTTCTTTCATAATTATTCAATATTAATTTACGTTTAAAATTTTACCAATCTTCATTCTGAGAGGTTCCAAAATTAAACCTCATTGATGAATAAAACCAAATTACATTCACATAACATCATTATAATATAGCAGGGACAAGCCTCCCCGCCTGAGATCATTCGTTATTAATTCTGGCTGAATAATGAAGTGCTTAGATTTTTATCTGTGTAGATCTGTGTGATCAGTGGCCATCACATTAGCTTTCCTGCACCTTGCATACAGGTTGATGATATACGGGGAAATTCAATGAATTTGCAATAAAGCAAAGTTCATTGGCTTTTTGATGAAGCGTGTTCGCCTTTTCAACCATCGCTGCTTCGGTCTTTATAATCAAGAACCGTTATCCCTGCAGCAGAGCACAGATGGAGATACCACAACATGTGGCATCCGGAAAGGGATGCTATCAATAATTAATAATGTGTGGCTACTTCATCCACATAACGAATAGAAAAAAACTTAACTTTAAAACTGTTTTCAGTTAGAATCATAATATACCTCAAAATACAAAAACAGGGAATGAACCATATCGTTGAATACTTAAAAAGCATGAAAAAATTATTATTAATTCTTGTGGTTATTGCCCATGCCGGGTTCTTAGTTCCAAAAAAGATTACCTGGGTGGCAGTGGGCGATTCGATTACCTGGCTCAATGAACATATAGACGACGCTGATCATCGTATCACCAAAGGCTACTTAACACTTGTAAAAGAAAAAATGCCTCAACTTTCATACTACAACCTGGGGTATAGCGGCTGGACGTCCGGCAATATTGCTGACTCCATTGAAAAACTGCCTTTAAAAAAGGCAGACCTATACACCATATTTCTTGGCACCAACGACTGGTGGAAAGGGCGGCCGGTAGGCACCCTGGCAGATTATATGCACAACACAGGAAACCATACGGTCTATGGTTCATTCCGGATCATTATTAATAAGCTTCGGAGCCTTAATAGCAATGCCAGGATTATTCTGATCACTCCAATGCAAAGGGGAGATTTTGTTTGGATAAAAAGCGGGAAGAATAATGCATGGGGATCTTACAAAGAAAAGAACGGGCAATCATTGGCTTCATTTGCCGAAGCTATTAATAAGATCGGAGAATATGAGCGCCTGGATGTGGTGGATCTGTATCATAAAAGCGGAATTACCCTTGACAAAATGGTAAAGTATAAACGATTAAAAAATCCTCAGACAGGCGATTATCAAAATTATCCATACCCTGATTATATTGGCATTCCGTTTAATCCTGAAACAGATGATTACCCTTATCCGCGTGATGCGATTGGTTTAACTTATGACGGGCTTCATCCTTCGGATAAGGGATTTACAATTATTGCAGACATGATCTTGAAGGTTTTGAAGAAATACTATTAACCTTTGACAATGCTATTTTTAAATTGGCTTTTTAAAACCGATTTTATTTTTTTTCAGTAAAAAAAGATTCCTGGAACCGCGATACATTCAACTTGACCACATTTCTCCAGAGCAATTAGACGGCTTTCTGTCCCTGGGTTGGTTCAGGATACAGCAAACCATATTTACAACCTCCTTCCTGAATTTTGATGGTATTCTTTACGATGCTATCTGGCTACGGGTATGCTTACACGATTTTGCTGAAGATAAAAAGTATAAAACATTATCAGCGAAGAATAAAAAATTCAGGACAGAAATTAAGCAGGCATTGATCACACCTGCACATGAAAATTTATTTGCTGCTTACAAAGACAATATTTCCTTTGAAACCGCATCATCTCTGCTTTCTCTCCTCCAGGGCGATAGCAGCTTTAATGTTTACAACACTTTTATGATAAATATGTATGATGGAGAGCGCCTGATTGGCAGTGGTGGCTTTGACCTTGGCAGTAACAGCGCGGCAGGTATTTTTTCTGTATATGATCCTGCTTATAAAAAATATAGTTTGGGTAAATACATGATCTATGAAAAGATGCTGTATTGCAAAAGAGAAAATTTCACCTATTTCTATCCCGGATATTTTGTTCCCGGTTACCCCTCATTCGATTATAAAATTGAAATGGGCAAACCGGCTCTTGAATATTTTGATATGGAACAAGGAAAGTGGTGCTCATTTTCCAATAGTAAAAAATGGGAATTTTTGAAGTGATCCAGGACAAACGCATCTATATTTCGCAAGGGACAAATTAGTGAATCGAATTTAGTAAATGAAAAGTTTTTTCCCATGCAGACAATTAGAGTTGAATCTTAAAAATTATTTTGTAGAAATAATCCCTTCGTGCTCTTGGAGCTCTTTGTGGCCAGTTCTTTTTTCTTTTGCTTTACAAAGTTTTTTTGCCACCAAGGCACGAAGAGCACGAAGGAAAAATGAGAAGCATTTTTATAATAATACCGGAAGCCATCAGGTTTAAAGCTCCATAATTTGATTCCACACTTTTTTTAAAACGGGTATTCCATTAGCCAGGTTCTTTTTCCTGTTTTGCAAAACACGCTCTCCGGGAAAAGCTATTTTTCTTGAATCATCTGCCGGTATAGATTGATGATAGTCTTCAATAATTTCATTAACTGTTCTTGCAATCATTGGGTGATTGTCTAATTTAGAAATATCAATTGCAATAAACAGTTGCGATACATTCTTTTCTGTGCCGGCTTTTCTTATCTCATGCCCTGCAAGCCCTCCTGATAATATGGTAGTAAAAATGTCGAGCAGCAGCGACATACCCGCCCCTTTCCAATAGCCAATAGGCAGCGCCCGCCTTGAAGCTATTATTTCAGAAGGGTCATTGGTTATCTCGTTCTTATCATTGTAACCGCCAGGCACAGCAAGCTTTTCATTGTTATATACGGCTAATTCCATAGCGCCGTAAGAATACTGAGACATGGCCATATCCAATACGATCGCTTCCTCTTTGTAGGGAAGCGCCATCACAAAAGGATTATTGCCAAGCCTTGAATCAATAGCTCCCCAGGCCGGCATCCCGCTGGTAGTATTGGTAATACCTAAAAAAGCAAAGCCGGCTTTTGCCGCATGCCATCCATAAGTGCCTCCGCGCATCCAGTGATTGGTATTGGCCAAGGCCACACAACCAATACCATTTTGTCTTGCAAGTTCCATAGCTGTTTCCGTAGCATGTATTGCATTGAGTACTCCCACACCTTGCCGGCCATCCCATTGCTCCATAGCGCCCAGCTTATGGCGCAAAACAGGGACTACATCCCGCTTAACAAATCCAAGCTTTACATAACTGACAAACCTGGGAAAACGATTTACGCCATGCGTGTAAATCCCGTCAATACTATTGTTGGTAAAAACTTCTGCAATGGCACTGGACCTTTCTTTTGTAAAGTCCAGCCCATCTAAAATGGAGGTAAAGCGTTCCTGCATTTCTTTTGGCGAAATCAATATGATTGTACTGTCTGACATATTATAGTTGTATTTTTTGGTGGGCTTAAAAATAAGGAACTATAAGCTTAGCTTACATAGGAATAATAGAGGGAATAATAATTTTTAAAATAATTCGTTGTAATATTTTATCGCTTGTGTGAGGCCTTAATTATTTTCAAAAATTAATATCCGATATGAATCCTGCCACTATTGCTTTTATACTGCTTGCAGCCGGTTTAGCCTTTTATAGTTCCCTGTCATTTTTTACTGTATTCTCTAAAAAGAAGAAAAAAACTCTTTTAAAAAAACTATGCCAGGAAGGAGCTGCCAGCAACCTTATTTTTTGTAGCCAGGAGGTTCTTCAGAAAAAAGTAATAGGCATTGATGGCATACACCGGAAAATTATGATACTTGAAAAAATAAAAAATACCTACCGGTGTTCCACCATATCACTTGATGAAGTACACGACTGCCGCCTGGTAACTCATTCTGGTTCTCTACAAAGAGGCCATAATAAAAGATTGTATTATAACCACGGAGCTACACTGGAACTCCGGTTTGAATTTAATAACCACTCCCAGCCGGCTTCTATTATCTTCTGTAATGGATTAATTAATTCCGGCAGAGAGCTTGCCTTTATAAAAGCCAAAGCAGAATATTGGTGTGTGATGTTTTCCAAAATGTTGAATAGGCAGATGGGAGCCAGGGTTTAATGAAGAATTTCATCATCTTCACATAAGATATCCCTCCTCTATCTTACTTTTGTCTCTAACCTCTGCCGATGATAAAAAGAAGGTGTCATTTACTCTTACTGTTGCTTGTCTTTCATTTTTATTGCTATAAATTATCAGGACAAGATAGTTTGGCTACAAAAAACTTCACACTTGATACCATTGGGCAGCCGCATTATTACAAATCCTCGCTTAAACCTGCAGCGCTCATCTTACCCGGATCATTATTGCTTTATGGATGTTTAAAACCGGTAATCAATGGTATTCCGAAACTGGATAATAAAATCATGAATGATATACAGCAACGCTATCCGGGCTTTCACACTAATGCTGCAGATTACCTGATGTGGGCTCCTTCTGCATCGGTGTATGCTATGGATGCCTTTCATGTAAAGACTGCACATAACTTTCGGGAACATCTCATTATAGAGGCAGGGTCTGCACTCATTACCGGCGGTATTGGCTATGGTATGAGGCTCATATCGCGCAGCATAGATGTGTATAAAACCGATAACACCAAATTCCCTTCAGGGCATACTGCCAATGCTTTCCGTGGCGCTGAGATCGTACACCAGGAATTAAAGACGGCTCATCCGGTATTGAGCTACAGTGGTTACGTTGTAGCTACAAGCGTTGGCATGCTGCGTATTTATAGTAAAGAGCATTTATTATCCGAAGTGCTTGCCGGCGCAGGCTTAGGTATCTTATCCACCAAACTCACTTACTGGATATTTAATAGGGTGAGATAAGTTATTCGAAGAGTATCTTATCAATAATTGCAGGAAAACTCGCCAACTTTATGAATCAGAATGGTGCATAAGATCAATATGTTTTCTAATATTTCTACTGATAAAGTTTTAAAGCTTTAGCATATCAAA
>JGI26528J50254_1001544_pt1 | contig 12350 bp, 14 predicted proteins | sample ThiBiot_300_plan_FD_50254 | JGI IMG/M metagenome (IMG submission 50254)
GTGGATTTCTCCACCAGCGGCTCCAGCGCGATGCCGTCGATCAGGTCCAGCGGGTCCAGCGTGTTGCCCTTGGACTTGGACATCTTCTGGCCTTCGGCGTCGCGCACGATGGCGTTGATGTACACCTCGCGGAACGGGATGCGCTTTGCCAGTTCACTGTACTCGGGCGCGTAACTGCCGTCTTCACGACGTCCGACGAAGTAAACGGTCGCCATCACCATGCGGGCGACCCAGAAGAAGATGATGTCGAAGCCGGTGACCAGCACCGCGCTGGGCAGGAAAATCTTGTCCTGTGCCCAGTTCGCGACGATGTCGCCGCGCTCGTTCTTGACCGGCCCGTTCGCCGGCCAGCCCAGCGTGGAGAACGGCCACAGCGCGGAGCTGAACCAGGTGTCCAGCACGTCCTCGTCCTGGCGCAGCGCGCCGACCGGCGCGACGCCGGCATGTACGCGCGCGTCGGCCTCGTCCTCGCCCACGAAGATGTTGCCGGCCTCGTCGTACCACGCCGGGATGCGGTGGCCCCACCACAGCTGGCGGCTGATGCACCAGTCCTGGATGTTGTCCAGCCACTGCGTATACGTCGTCGCCCAGTTCTCCGGCACGAACTTGATGTCGCCCGAACGCACCGCCTGCAGCGCCGGCTCGGTGATCGCCTTGCGGCCGCCCGGACGGCCATCTTCCTGCACGTCCGAAGTGAGGTCGACGAACCACTGGTCGGTCAGCAGCGGCTCGATCACCGCGTCGGAGCGCTGGCTCACCGGGACCTGCAGCTTGTGCGCCTTGGTCTCGACCAGCAGGCCGAGGGTGTCGAGGTCGGCCAGCACCGCCTTGCGCGCGTCGTAGCGGTCGAGGCCGCGGTATTTTTCCGGTGCGTTGTCGTTGACCTTCGCATCCAGCGTGAAGATGGTGATCGGCGCCAGCTGGTGCCGTTGGCCGATCGCGTAGTCGTTGAAGTCGTGCGCCGGGGTGATCTTCACGCAGCCGGTGCCGAAGTCCTTGTCGACGTAGTCGTCGGCGATCACCGGGATCTCGCGCTCGGCCAGCGGCAGCTTCAGCGTCTTGCCGACCAGGTGCGCGTAGCGTTCGTCTTCCGGATGCACCGCCACGGCGACGTCGCCCAGCATGGTCTCGGGGCGGGTGGTGGCGACCACCAGGCTTTCGTCGCTGCCCACGACCGGATAGCGGATCGACCACAGGTGGCCGTCGCGCTCGACGTTGTTCACTTCGAGGTCCGACACCGCCGTGCCCAGCAGCGGGTCCCAGTTCACCAGCCGGTTGCCGCGGTAGATCAGGCCGGCGCGATACCAGTCGATGAACACCTTGCGCACCGCGGCCGAGAGGCCTTCGTCCATGGTGAAGCGCTCGCGCGACCAGTCCGCGGCGGCGCCGATGCGGCGCATCTGGTTGGTGATGGTGGAGCCGGACTCCTCCTTCCATTGCCACACGCGCTCGACGAAGGCTTCGCGGCCCAGGTCATGGCGGGTCTTGTCCTCGGTGGCGAGCTGGTTCTCCACGATCTTCTGCGTGGCGATGCCGGCATGGTCGGTGCCGACCTGCCACAGCGTGTTCATGCCGCGCATGCGCTGGTAGCGCACCAGCATGTCCATCACCGTCTGCTGGAACGCGTGACCCATGTGCAGCGTGCCGGTGACGTTCGGCGGCGGCAGCAGGATGCAGTACGGCTCGCCCTGGCCAGACGGCTTGAACGCGCCGCTGGCCTCCCAGCGGGCATACCACGTCGACTCGATCTGGGCGGGTTCGAAACTCTTTTCCATCGGGGGACTCGCAATGGCGCACCGTGGCCGGCGCGCGAGGACAGAAGCTGGACGGGCAATTGTACGGGGCGGGCGGCTGGCTGCCAAAAGCCCGCCCGGCGGCTCAGGGCAGCAGCTCGATGCCGAAGCGGCGCAGCAGCAGGGCGAACAGGCCGAAGCAGGCCACGGTGATCAGCACGCAGGCCAGCAGGGTGGGCCAGAAGCCGAGCCTGGGCAGCATCGCCGGAAAGGCCAGGAACATCGGCAGGGTGGGCACCACGTACCAGAACGTGTACCAGGCGTGGTTGGCGATCTTCGCCTGCGATTGATGTTCCAGCTGCAGCCAGATCAGGGTCAGCACCGTGACCAGCGGCAGCGCGGCAATCAGGCCACCGAGGCGGTCGCTGCGCTTGGCCGCCTCCGAGACGACCACCACCACGGCGGCGGTGACCAGGTACTTGGTGACGAGCCAGGCCATGCCGTCTCTCCTCCGCTCAGCCGCCGCGCAACTCGCGCCCGTAGGCATGCACCTCGTCCACCAGCACCTTCACGTTCTCGGGATCGACTTCCGGGGTGATGCCGTGGCCGAGGTTGAACACGTGGCCGGGATGGCTGCCGTGGCTGTCCAGCACGGCGCGGGCCTCGCGGCGGATCACTTCCGGGCTGGCGCGCATCACGGCGGGGTCGAGGTTGCCTTGCAGAGCGACCTTGCCGGCTACCGCGCGGCGGGCATCGGCAAGGTCGATGGTCCAGTCCACGCCGAGCGCGGCGCAGCCGGTGTCGGCCATCTCGGCGAGGTGCTGGCCGGCGCCCTTGGAGAACAGGATCACCGGCAGTTCGCGCGCGGCCGGGTCGGCCTTCAGCGCGGCCACGATCTGCGCCATGTAGCGCAGCGAGAATTCGCGGAACGGCGCCGGGCCGAGCAGACCACCCCAGGTGTCGAAGACCATCAGCGCCTGCGCGCCGGCAGCGGCCTGGGCGACCAGATAGGCGGCAACGGACTGCGCCAGCGTGTCGAGCAGTTGGTGGGCGAGTTTCGGCTCGTTCCAGCACATCGCCTTCAGCGTGGCGAAGTCGCGCGAGCCACGGCCTTCGACCATGTAGCAGGCCAGCGTCCACGGGCTGCCGGAGAAGCCGATCAGCGGCACGCGGCCGTGCAGCTCGCGACGGATCAGCCGCACCGCGTCCATCACGTAGCGCAGCGCGCCGTCCATGTCGGGCACGGCGAGCCTGGCGACGTCGGCGGCGCTGCGCACCGGACGGGCGAACTGCGGGCCTTCGCCGTGGGCGAACGACAGGCCCAGGCCCATCGCGTCGGGAATGGTGAGGATGTCGGAGAACAGGATCGCGGCGTCCAGCTCGAAGCGCTCGAGCGGCTGCAGGGTCACCTCGCAGGCGTATTCGGGATGCTGCGCCAGGCCCATGAAGCTGCCGGCGCGCGCGCGGGTGGCGCGGTATTCGGGCAGGTAGCGGCCGGCCTGGCGCATCACCCAGATCGGCGTGGTGTCGGTGGGTTCGCGGCGCAGTGCGCGCAGGAAGCGGTCGTTTTTCAACACGTCATTCATTTCGATCAACGTCCGTACGGGCCTTCCAGCCCCTGGGCAAACATCAGGCGGAAGCCGCGCTTGAGCTGGGCGTCGCGGGCTTTTTCGAAGGCGGCGACGGCCTCGTCGCGCTCCAGGAACTGCTCGCGCTTCATGGTGGCGCGACCGCCCTGGGTGCCGGATTCGCGGTACAGCGTCCAGCCGCCGAGCAGGTCCTGCTCCAGCGTGATCTGGACGTAGCGGGGTGCTTCGGCGCTGCCGGGCACGGTTTGCAGGTAGAGGCGCATGGGTTCCAGGGATGCAGCACGAACGGGCGCGTGGCCGGACGACACAGTTTATAGGATTTGCGCGACGGCACCGGCGGCATGCCCGGGCCATGTCGTCACAACCGGCGGCTCAGCCGGCGGCTTGCAGCACGGCCAGCACGTCGGCCTCGTCCACGCCGGCGACGATCTCGGCGCGGCCGATGCCGCGCCACAGGATCAACCGCAGCGTGTCGGCGGTGTTTTTCTTGTCCAGCCGCATCAGCGCCAGCAGCTGCCGTGCGTCCATGCCGGGCGGGATCGCCACCGGCAGGCCGACCGCTTCCAGCAGGCGCTGCAGGCGATCGGTGGCGGGCGCATCGCTCATGCCGAGGCGCTCGGCCAGCCGCGCGGCCAGCCGCATGCCGATCGCCACGCCTTCGCCGTGCAGCAGGGCGGTATAGTGGCCGGCGGTTTCCAGCGCGTGGCCGAAGGTATGGCCGAAGTTGAGCAGGGCGCGTTCGCCCTGCTCGGTCTCGTCGCGGGCGACCACGCCGGCCTTGTACTGAACCTTGCGCGCGATCGCTTCCTGCACGATGGCCGGCTCGCGCGCGGCCAGCGCGGCGGCGTGCCGTTCCAGCCAGGCGAAGAACGGCTCGTCGCCGATCGCCGCGCCCTTGATCACCTCGGCCAGGCCGGCGCGGTATTCGCGTTCGGGCAGGCTGGCCAGGGCGTCGATGTCGGCCACCACCGCGCGCGGCTGGTGGAACGCCCCGGCGAGGTTCTTGCCGACCGGCAGGTTGACCCCGGTCTTGCCGCCGACCGAGGAATCGACCATCGCCAGCAAGGTGGTCGGCATCTGGATGAAGTCGATGCCGCGCATCCAGCACGCCGCGCTGAAGCCGGCCAGGTCGCCGACCACGCCGCCGCCCAGCGCGATCACGCAGGCATCGCGGGTGGCGCCGAGCTGGCCCAGCGCCTCCAGCGCGCGGCCGACGTTGGCGAAGGTCTTGTGCGCTTCGCCGTCATCGAGCAGGAACGACGACCAGTGCAGGCCTTCCAGACCGGCCTCGATGCGCGGCAGGTACAGCGGCGCCACCGTGGTGTTGCTGACCACCAGCGCGTGCCGGCCGCGCAGCATGGCGCGCCAGCGCGCGTGGTCGGCGAGCAGGCCGGCGCCGATCCAGACCGGGTAGCTGCGCTGGCCGAGGGCGACGGTGACAGTCTGCAATGCGGGGTGGTTCATGCGGTTCGCCTGGGCGCTGNGCCGGGGCGCTGCCAATGGTGGTCGATCAGCGCGATGCAGCGTTCGCAGGCGGCGGCCACGCTGCCATGTTCGCCGGGCACCGCGAGATCGGCCAGTTCGCGGTAGAGCGGTTCGCGCACCTGCGCCATCGCCTGCAGCCGCTCGCGACGGTCGGGCACCGCCAGCAGCGGGCGGCGGTGGTCGCGCTCCAGCCGCTCCAGTTGCTGTTCGATGGTGGTCTGCAGCCACACCACGTAGCCGCGCTCGCGCAAATGCCGGCGGTTGGGCGGCGCCAGCACCACGCCGGCGCCGGTGGCCAGCAGCACGCCGGAGCGACGGCTGCATTCCTCCAGCAGCGTGCTCTCGCGCTGGCGGAAACCGGCCTCGCCCTCGATCTCGAACACCGTGTTCACGTCCACGCCGCAGTGACGCTCGATCTCCTGGTCGAGATCGACGAAGCTCAGGCCATAATGCGCGGCAAGCCGTCGCCCGATCGACGTCTTGCCGGCGCCGGTGGGGCCGATGAGGAACAGGTTGGGCGAGGGGTTCATGGGCAGATGCTAACAGGGCGGATCGGCCCGGGCCGGGCGACGGGAGGGTGGTGGTGAGCGAACGTGTCCTGCTGGCCGGATGCGGCGATCTGGGCGAACGCGTGGCGCAGCGCCTGCGCGCGCGCGGCGACGACGTCTGGGCGCTGCGGCGCCAGCCGCCGCCGCGCAGCAGGCACGGCATCCACTGGCTGCGCGGCGACCTGACCGACCCGGCCAGCCTGCGCGGACTGCCGCCCGGGATCACCCGGCTGGTCTACCTGCCGGCGCCGGCCACGCGCGACAGGGCGACCTACCACGCAATCTTCGTCGATGGCCTGCGCCACCTGCTCGACGCGCTCGATACCTGCAAGCTGGCACAGGTCCTGTTCGTTTCGTCCAGCGCCGTATACGGCGAGCACGACGGCGACTGGGTCGACGAGACCACCGCGACCGACCCGCCGGGATTCAACGGCGCGGTGCTGCTCGAGGCCGAGCAGTGGCTGGCCCGGCAGCCGCTGCCGGCGACCGTGCTGCGGCTGGCCGGCTTGTACGGGCCNGGTCGGCTGCAGCTGGTCGAACGCCTGCGTGCGGGACAGGCGCGGGTGCCGCGCGAGACGCCGCACTGGGCCAACCGGATCCACGCCGACGACGCCGCCGCGGCGATCGTGCACCTGCTGGGGCTGGAGTCGCCGCAGCCGCTGTATCTCGGCGTGGACGACACGCCGATGCCGCTCGACGAACTGTACGACTTCCTCGCCGCGCTGATCGACGCGCCACTGCCGGCCGAGGGCGCGGCGCCGGCCGGCGTGGGCAGCAAGCGGCTGCGCAACGCCCGGCTGCGCGCCAGCGGCTGGGCGCCGCAGTGGCCGGATGCACGCGCAGGCTACGCCGCGCTGCTCGACGGCTGACCATCCACCGCAGGAGAACGCCATGGCCAACACCGTTCCGCATCACCAGGTCAGCACCGCCAACGAGATTCCCGGCTGCCGCATCGTGCGTTCGCCAGGGCATCCCTAGGCATCGTGCGCGGCATCACGGTGCGTTCGCGCAGCGTGGTCGGCAACCTCGGCGCGGCGCTGCAGACCATCGTCGACGGCAACATATCGATCTACACCGAGCTGTGCGAGAAGGCGGGCGAGGAGGCATTCGAGTTGATGCTGCGGCACGCCGCCGCGATGGGCGCGAACGGCGTGGTGGCGATGCGCTACGACGCCAACGAGATGGCCCAGGGCGTCACCGAGGTGCTGGCCTACGGCACGGCGGTGCAGGTGGAAGCGTCAACGTGAGGTGATTTTGCGGTGCGGCTTGCCCCCGCGGACGGCTGCGGAACAGACTCGGGTTTCGGGGCGGGGGAGCGCCGCGTGCCGCTTGCACGATTCCAGCGGAGATTGACGCCATGTCGGTAGCCAAGGTCATCGAAATCAATGCCTCGTCCAGCAAGAGCATGGAAGACGCCGTGCAGCACGGCCTGAAGAAGGCCGCCGAGTCGGTGAAGAACATCAAGAGCGCCTGGGTCAACGAGATCAAGGCGGTGACCAGGGACGACGGCACGGTCACCGAGTGGCGCGTCAACATGAAGGTCAACTTCATCGTCGACTGAGCGCCCCGCGCCGGCGCAGCCGAGGCAATGCACGCTTCGCCGTGCTGGGCTCAGCCGTGGCTGAGCCCGGTCACGTGGCGGTCGTCGTCGTACTCCACACAGGTGTCGGCCAGCGCCGGCAACGTGGCCAGGGCGTGCCGGCTGAGTCGTTCGAAGTGCGCCAGGAACCGTTCCATCGCACGCGCGTCCATCGCCAGCGGCGCATGCCGCGCCAGCAGTTCCTGCTCCTGCTCGCCGCGCCAGCGGCGCACGATCTCCCAGCTCGGCGCCTGCAGCACGATCAGCGCATCGAACTTGCGCCACAGCGGCTGGTAGCCGCGCAACTGCTTGTTGACCCAGTGCCGCCAGCTGCCGTCGGGGTCTTCGGTGCGCTCCAGTTCGTTGACCGGCCGGGCCAGCGCGGCCTGCANCTGCGGCCGGATGCCCAGCGCCCAGCCTTCCACGATCACCAGCTTCGGCGGCCGCGTGGTGCGCGGCCAGCGCGACGGCGGAAAGCGGGTGTCGCGGCCCTTGTCGAAGCGCGGGTGCGACACCGGCAGCTTGTCCGAGGCGTGCGGCAGGGCGGCCAGCACCGACATCAGCAACTCGATCTCGTGCGTGCCCGGCACGCCGCGGCTGCGCAACAGCGGGTGCACGTCGCGCGCCAGTGCCTCGCGGTCGCTGCGAGCGTAGTAGAAGTCGTCCAGCGAGAGCACCTCGGTGGGCCAGCCGCGGGCCTCGGCCTGCGCCTTCATCACCCGCGCCAGGGTGCTCTTGCCGCTGCCCTGCAGGCCGGACAGGCCAATGATGTACGGGCGGCGCGAGCGGGCGATGCGCCCGGCGTACTGGTCGAGCAGGTGGCCGGCGAGGGCCTCGTTCTGCAGGTCGGCGTGGGACGTCATCCGCGGCGCACCGTGGTTCCGGGAGGGATTTGCGCCACCGGCAGGCCGCGGCGGCGGAGCTTGGCGCCGGCGGNCATGTCGCTGCCCTCTTCACGTTTCGTGGTGGAAGATGACGTCGCCATCCGGGCCGGTCGGGTACTGGAGGGATGGGGCATTGCACTATTATCGGTCAGATTCATCCGCGCCATGATGGCGCGTGTCGGCCACGATGCAAAAGGAAAGTTTCAGACACCATGCTCAAATCCGAGATTCTAGACACCTTCCAGCGTCTGCTGGAGGAGGCCGGGGCCAGTGGCGAGCGCGAACCGACCGCGATGAACCTGGCCACCGTGGATGGCGCCGGTCGGGTCGCCTCGCGGATCGTGCTGCTCAAGGGCGCCGACGAGCGCGGCTTCCGCTTCCACACCAATTACCAGAGCGACAAGGGCAGCCAGCTGGAGGTGCATCCGCAGGTGGCGCTGTGCTTCCACTGGAAGCAGCTGCGCGAGGGCGTGCAGGTGCGCGTGGAAGGCGTGGCGCGCAAGCTGCTGGCGGAAGAGTCGGACGCCTACTTCGCCAGCCGCCCGCGCGGCAGCCAGATCGGCGCGTGGGCCTCGCTGCAGTCGCAGACCCTGCCCGACCGCGACACCTTCGAGCAGCGCGTGGCGCGCTACGAGCAGCAGTTCGACGGCCGCGAGGTGAGCCGGCCGCCGCACTGGGGCGGCTTCGTGGTGGAGCCGGACATGGTCGAGTTCTGGTACGGCGCCGAATTCCGCCTGCACGAGCGGGTGCGCTGGGATCGCCACGGCCAGACCTGGACCAGCCGGATGCTCTATCCATGACCCGCGCGCTGCCCGCCGAGCATGTGGCGCAGGGCAGCTTCACCGTGCACACGCGCGGGCGCGGTTTCAGCGAGATCACCCTGCAGGTCGGCGACGCCGTGGCGGCCAGCCACGTGCACACCGGCATCGCGCAGGTGTTCACCGCGCACACCAGCTGTTCGCTGCTGATCAGCGAGAATGCCGACCCCTCCGTGCGCGACGACCTCGAACGCTGGTTCGCCCGCGCGGTACCGGACGGCGACGCGATCTTCCGGCACGACGCGGAAGGTCCGGACGACATGCCGGCGCACGTGCGCTCGATCCTCGCCGGGGTCAGCCTCGGCGTGCCGGTGCACGGCGGCAAGCTGATGCTGGGCACCTGGCAGGGCATCTTCCTGTGGGAACACCGCACCGACCCGCACCAGCGCAGGGTGGTGGTGACCGTGCTGGGGAGTTGAGCGGGTGACCGATCACGACAGGTCCGCCTCTGCCCGGCCGGATCACTTCCCGCAACGCATCGTCTGCCTCACCGAGGAGCCGACCGAGGTGCTGTACGCGCTCGGCGAGGATCGCCGCATCGTCGGCATCTCCGGCTTCACCGTGCGGCCGCCGCGCGCACGCAGGGAGAAGCCCAGGGTATCCGCCTTCACCAGCGCGAAGATCGGCGAGATCCTGAAGCTGGAACCGGACCTGGCGATCGGTTTTTCCGACATCCAGGCCGACATCGCGCGCGAGCTGGTCAAGGCCGGCGTCGAGGTGTGGATCAGCAACCACCGCAGCGTCGAGGGCATNCTCGCCTACATCCGCCGGCTCGGTGCGATGGTCGGTGCTCATGAGAAAGCCGAAGCCTACGCGCAGCGTGCCGAGCGGCACCTCGCCGACATCCGCGCCGCCGCGGCGCAGTTGCCGCGGCGACCGAAGGTGTATTTCGAGGAGTGGGACGAGCCGATCATCACCGGCATCCGCTGGGTGGCCGAGCTCATCGGCATCGCCGGCGGCGACGACTGCTTCCCGGAACTGGCCCGCGAGCCGCTGGCGAAACAGCGCATCCTGGCCAACGGCGACGAGGTGGTGCGCCGCGCGCCGGACATCATCCTGGGCTCCTGGTGCGGCAAGCGCTTCCGCCCNGANAANGTGGCGGCGCGGCCCGGCTGGGCTGCGATCCCGGCGGTGCGCGATGGGGAACTGCACGAGATCAAGTCGCCGATCATCCTGCAGCCGGGGCCGGCGGCGCTGTTCGACGGGCTGGACGAGATCCACCGGATCATCGCGGAGTGGGCGCTGCGCTGAGCCTTCCCGTTTTTAGGCTGNCGTAGAGACGCAGGCTGTCAGCAAGGGACCTCCGGCGGTCGTGCGCGGTGCTCTTGCGCTTGTCGCATTCAGAGCGAAAAACTCCAGAGGCAAGAGCTTTCGTGCGCCTGCGGCGCCCGAGTTACTTTCTCTTTGCGTGGCCGGGGCAAGCGAGAGAAAGTGACTCGCCCTCCGAAGGAGGACGAAAGCTCTTGCTTCAAGGCTCTTGCTTCACGAGCCATCAAGTGCTTTCTACGAGAGAGAAAGCTCAGGCACCCAGCGCCAACCGCGCCCCCAGATCCAGCAACGGCGCCGCAATCAGCAGGCGCGCCAGCAGCAGCGCGATCATCACCGCCATCGGCGCGAAGTCGATCTGGCCGACGACCAGCCGGTCGCGCAGCGGGCGCAGCAGCGGGGCGACGATGCTGCCGGCGAGCTGCAGCAGCGGGTGGCGCCGGTCCACCGCGAACATGCTCAGCAGCGACCAGCCGAAGATCAGCACCAGGTAGCACAGCAGCACGAAGTCGAGCAGTTCGGCCAGCGCCAGCACGACCAGGCCGAGCGCTTGCGGCATCGCGCCGAGCAGGGCGAACAGCAGCAGGCGCTTGAGCAGCATCGCCAGCCACGCCAGCAGCAGGGCGGCCAGGTTGAACCGGCGCCAGTTCGGCAGCACGCGGCGGATCGGCGCCAGCACCGGGTTGGTGGTGCGNTAGACGAACTGGCTCAGCGGNTTGTGGAAGTCCGCGCGGCAGGCTTCGGCGGCCACGCGCAGCAGCAGCAGCACGACCACCGCGTCGAACGCCAGCTCGAGCAGCATGGACAGCGCATTCAACAGGTAGCTCACGGCAATTTGTCCAGTTCGGCGGCCAGTTCCGTGCCGCGCCGGGTGGCGGCGGCGACGGCGCGGGCAACGACGTGCGGCAGGCCGTCGGCGGCAAAGCTCTCCAGCGCGGCCTGGGTGGTGCCATGCGGTGAGGTGACGCGTTGGCGCAGCAACGCCGGGTCCTCGCCGCCCTCGACCAGCATGCGACCGGCGCCCAGGCAGGTCTGTGCGGCGAGCGCGCGTGCGGTATCGCGCGGCAGGCCTTGCGCCACCGCGGCCGCCTCCAGCGCTTCGACCAGGGCGAAGAAATACGCCGGACCGGAGCCGGACAGCGCGGTGACGGTGTCCATCAGCACCTCGTCGTCGATCCAGCGGGTGATTCCGGCGGCATCGAGGATGTGCTGCGCCTGCGCCTTCTGCGCCGGGCTGACCCGGCTGTTCGCGCACAGGCCGGTGGCGCCGGCGCCGATCAGCGCGGGCGTGTTCGGCATGCAGCGCACGATCGGCAGGCCGCTGCCGAACCAGCGCTCCAACTGGTCCAGCCGCACGCCGGCGGCGATCGAGATCAGCAGCGGCCGGTTGCGCTGCAGGATGTCGCGCAGGTCGGCGTGGATCGCCGGCATCACCTGCGGCTTGACCGCCAGCAGGATGACTTCGGCGTCCGCCACGGCCAGCCGGTTCTCCGCGTAGCAGGCGATGCCGAAGTCGCGGCCCAGCGTCTGGCGCGCCTCGGCCAGTGGCTCGGCCACACTGAGGGNGGCCGGCGCCACGCCGGTTTTCAGCAGGCCGCCGATCAGGCTGCGCGCCATGTTGCCGCCGCCGATGAAGGCAAGTCGTGTCATGCAGGGCTCCTTGTCCGTCCAGGCCATCTACCTTACCGGAGCCGGCGCGCGAGCGACGGATTTTGCGGCGCGGCGACCCCGGATGGCGAAGCATCTGCGGGGTCGGTTGGCGATTTTTCGACCGGGTGCGCAAACCGCGACGGCGGTTTGCGCGGGGAGGGCGGAAAGACTGGCCGCACCGGCGCATGCGCGAGTAGTATCGACGCGGCTACAGGGGGGATGCGGGTAGTTCGTCCAGGTGGTGTCGTGGCGCCGACTGCCATGCGCTGCGGCGCACCACGCCTGCGAACGTCATCCGACCCCGGATGTGGCATATGCATCCATGCCATCCAGACGATCGGTTGAGGGGAAACGACTTCATGGACATTGCCGAACTGCTTGCCTTCTCGGTGAAGAACAAGGCCTCGGACTTGCACCTGTCCGCCGGGCTGCCGCCGATGATCCGCGTGGATGGCGACGTTCGCCGGATCAACATTCCCGCGCTGGAACACAAGCAGGTGCACTCGCTGATCTACGACATCATGTCGGACAAGCAGCGGCGCGACTACGAGGAGTTCTNCGAGACCGANTTCTCGTTCGAGATNCCCGGNCTNGCNCGCTTCCGCGTCAACGCGTTCANCCAGAACCGCGGNGCCGGCGCNGTGTTCCGCACNATTCCNTCCGAGGTGCTGACGCTGGANGANCTNGGCGCGCCGCGCNTNTTCAAGGAGCTGATCGAGCAGCCGCANGGCCTGATCCTGGTGACCGGCCCGACCGGCTCGGGCAAGTCGACCACGCTGGCGGCGATGGTCGACCACA
>JGI26528J50254_1001547_pt1 | contig 12337 bp, 10 predicted proteins | sample ThiBiot_300_plan_FD_50254 | JGI IMG/M metagenome (IMG submission 50254)
TCATCGCGCTGGACTTCGGCATCATGGGCTCGCTGCCCGAGGCCGACCAGTACTGGCTGGCGCAGAACTTCATCGCGCTGTTCGAGCGCGACTACGCGCGCATCGCCAAGCTGCACGTGGACGCCGGCTGGATGCCCGCCGAGGTGCGGCTGGACGAACTGGAGGCGGCGGTGCGCACGGTGTGCGAGCCGTACTTCACCCGCCCGCTGGCGCAGATCTCGCTGGCCGAGCTGGTGGTGAAGCTGTTCCAGACCGCGCGCCGCTTCCAGCTGACCCTGCAGCCGCAGCTGATCCTGCTGCAGAAGACCCTGCTCAACATCGAGGGCGTCGGCCGCATGCTCGACCCCGAGATCGACATCTGGGCGGTGGCGCACCCGGTGCTGAAGCGCATCCTGCGCGAACGCTACAGCGTGCGGCGCACCCTGCGCGAGGTGCGCAAGCGGCTGCCGGAATGGCTGCACGAGGGACCGCAATTCCCCGGCCTGGTGCGCGACGCGCTGCGCCAGGCCGCGCGCGGCGAGCGGCGCACGCTGGGCGATCCCGCCGAACTCAAGCTGCTGCACGACAATGCCCAGCGCCAGCACCGGCTGCTGGCCGGCGGCCTGCTCGGCAGTTCGTTGCTGATCGCTGCTGCCTTGCTGTGGGCGCTGGCGCCGCAACACGGCCCGTGGCCGCCGCTGGCCGCGGGCGCCGCCGGCCTGCTGGCGTTCGCGCTCGGCTGGCCACGCTCGCACTGATCCCCGCCACGCAGGAGCCCGCCGGCGGGCGATGCTTCTGGAACCGGGATGACCAGACGCTCGTCTGTTGAGAGTCGGGATTCGCAAAAGCCAGAGCATCGCCCGCGGGCGGCTCCTACAAGAATTCATGCCATGCTCGAGATCATCTACCAGGACGACGCACTGCTCGCGGTGAACAAGCCAGCGAACCTCGCCGTGCACCGCTCGAAGATGGTCGGCAACGCGGAGTCGTTCCTGATCGACCTGCTGCGCGAGCAGGTCGGCGGCAGCGTGTACCTGGCGCACCGGCTCGATCGCGCCACCAGCGGCGTGCTGCTGATTGCGCGCACGCACGAGGTCGCCGCCGCGCTGGGCGAGCAGTTCATGGCGCGCGCGGTGCGCAAGCAGTACCTGGCGGTGGTGCGCGGCTGGCCGGAGCCGACCGAGGACGTGATCGACTATCCGCTGCCCGGTTCGCGCGAAACCGGCCCGCGCCGCGAGGCGCGCACGCGTTACCGGCGCCTCGCCACGATCGAGGTGCCGATCGCGCTGGGCCGCTACCCGCAGCAACGCTACGCGCTGCTGCTGGCCGAGCCGGAAAGCGGCCGCTTCCGCCAGATCCGCAAGCACCTGGCGCACATCCACCATCCGGTGATCGGCGACTGCCAGCACGGCCGTGGCGACCACAACCGGCTGTACAAGCAGCACTTCGGCTGCCACCGCATGCTGCTGCACGCCTGGCGGCTGCGCTTCGCCCATCCGGTCACGGGGGCTGCGATGCAGATCGAGGCGCCGCTGGATGCGACGTTCGCGGAACTGCTGGAACGCTTCGGCTGGTCGACAGCGCTGCAAAACCTGTAGGAGCCCGTTGGCAGGCGATGCGTTTGCCCTGAAGTTCACGCGAAGAGCATCGCCCGCCAGCGGACTCCTACCGCAGCAGCGACGGCCCCGTTTCGGCTCACCGATTCGATCCCCTACACTTCCCCCATGCTGACCGTCAGCCGCACCCTCACCCTGCCCGAAGCCGAACTGGTCGAGCGCTTCCTGCGCGCCGACGGCCCGGGCGGGCAGCACGTGAACCGCACCGAGAGCGCGGTGGAGCTGCGCTTCGACGTGGCGGGCTCNCCCACGCTGCCGGAGGAAATCCGCGCGCGACTGCTGGCGCGGCGCGACCGCCGGCTCACCGACGAGGGCGTGCTGGTGATCCAGGCGCGCCGCTTCCGCGACCAGGCGCGCAACCGCGACGACGCGCGCGAGCGGCTGGTCGAGATCATCCGCGGCGTGCTGGTGCCACCGAAGAAACGCGTCGCCACCAAGCCGACCCGCGCCTCGAAGGAACGTCGCCTGGCCGGCAAGCAGCAACGCGGCAAGATCAAGCAGACGCGCTCGCGCAAACCGGACTTCGAATGAAGGGACGCCTGTTCACGCCGGACCAGTTGCCGGCGCAGATGCCCGGATTGCGCGACGGCTGGCAACGCCGGATCTGCCGAGGCGTGCTGCGCCTGTGCGGCTGGAGCCTGGCCGGCGAGTTCCCCGACGCGCCGAAGCTGGTGCTGATCGCCGCGCCGCACTCGTCCTGGTGGGACGGCGTCTGGGGTCTGCTGATCAAGGTGGCGATCGGCGCCGACGTGCGCTTCATGGGCAAGCGGGAGCTGTTCTTCTGGCCGCTCGGCGGCCTGCTGCGCCGGCTCGGCGGCATGGCCATCGACCGCGGCGCCGCCCGCGGCGTGGTCGAGCAGATGATCGAGCAGTTCCGCCGGCGCGAGAAGCTATGGCTGGGCATCGCGCCGGAAGGCACGCGCAAGCCGGTGAAGCGCTGGAAGAGCGGTTTCTGGCGCATCGCCCGCGAGGCCGGCGTGCCGATCTTCCCGGTCGCGTTCCACTATCCCGACAAGACCATCCGGCTCGGCCCGCTGTTCGACACCAGTGCCGACATGGAGGCCGACCTCGCCCGCCTGCGCGCGTTCTACGCGCCGTTCAAGGGCAAGCACCGCGACGTCTGAGCCGTTGCCGGGTTCCGCCGCGCCCGGCCCGTCCCGGCGACCAACCGCCCGGCGGGATCGGACGGGACCGAATCCGATCGCGCGGGCGCGCGGCGGGCGGACTGTTTGCCGTGCCCACTGGCGACCTTCCTGGTCCCTTCCTGACCCGCCCGGACCCTTCCATCGCTCCTCCCGCGACGGCGGCGGCGGCGCGACTGCCGGAAACCCGCTGCCGGCATGGACTTTCCTTCATGGCACGGCACGTGCTTGGCAATATGCATGAAAAATGTGATACACATCACGTTACGAACGGCGGCGCCGGAGTAAGGCGGCCGCATCCATCGGGGGAATCCACGCATGCACGTGTTGATCACGGGCGGGGCCGGTTTTATCGGCTCCCATTTGGCAGCGCTGCACCTCGCACGCGGGCACAAGGTCCATGTAGTGGACGACTTGTCGACTGGCCTGCGCGCGAATCTGGCGCCGTTCGAGGGGTCGCCGAACTTCCGCTTCGACGAGGCGGACATGCTCACCTGGCCGCTGCTGCAGCAGGCCGCCGCCTGGGCGGACCGCATCTACCACCTTGCCGCCGTGGTCGGCGTGTACCGCGTGATCGCCGAGCCGACGCGCGTGCTGGCCACCAACATCGCCGCCTGCGAACGCCTGTTCCGCACCATTGCCGCCAGCGGCTGGCTGCCGCAGGTGGTGGTCGCTTCCAGCTCCGAGGTCTACGGCCACCACCACGAGGAGCGGCTGGGCGAGGAGATGGATCTCAGCGTGTCCACCCGCGTCGGCACGCGCTGGAACTATTCGGTCAGCAAGATCGCCGACGAGGCGCTGGCCCTGTCCTACGCGCAGAAATTCGGCATTCCGGTGGTGGTGGCGCGCTTCTTCAACACCATCGGGCCGCGCCAGACCGGCCGCTACGGCATGGTCGTGCCGCGCTTCGTGGACCAGGCGGTACGCGGCGAACCGATCACGGTGTACGGCACCGGCGAGCAGACCCGCTCGTTCTGCGACGTGCGCGACAACGTGGCCGCGCTCGACCTGCTCGCCTCGCGCGAGAGCGGCGACGCGCTGGTGGCGAACGTGGGCAACGATCGCGAGATCAGCATGAACGCGCTGGCCGAACTGATCCGCGAACGCGCCGACAGCGACTCGCCGATCACCCATGTGCCGTACCTGAAGGCCTACGGCGAGGATTTCGAGGACATCCAGCGGCGCCGGCCGGAGTTGACCCGGCTGCGCACGCTGACCGGGTTCCGGCACCGCTACACGCTGGAAGACACGCTCGACGAGCTCATCCAGGAACGGCGCATCGCCTCGACNGAGACCACACATGGCCACCGCACCCTGGTTTGTCATCAGTCCTAACGCGTTGCTCAGCGTGGTCGGACTGCTGCGCGGCCCGGACCGGACCGTGCCGACGCCCGCACAGGACTGGCGCACCGCCACGGTGGACGTGGTGATCCCCGCCTACCGCGAGGCGGAGAACATCGCCCACTGCCTGGTCTCGGTGGCGCGGCAGACGCACAAGCCGCGCAATATCATCGTCGTCGACGACGGCAGCAGCGACGACACCGCCAGTCGCGCCGAGCAGACCGCGCAGCGGCTGGGCCTGAAGATCATGGTGATCCGGCGGCAGGCGTCGATCGGCAAGACGCCCACGCTCAAGCGCCAGGCGCGCGAGTTCGACGCCGACGTCGAGTTCATCCTCGACGGCGACACCTTCCTGGAATCGCCGGACTACATCGCCCGCTGCGTCGAGGAGCTGTACAAGGGCGTGGGCATCGCCTCGGTTTGCGGCCGCGTGCTGCCGATGCGCCTGTCCGACCGCCGCCGCCTGGCGGAAACCCCGGAATACGCCGCCGTGCTCGACGGCAAGCCGTACGTCGACCCCAAGTCCAGCCGCACCCGCCTGCAGCTGATGTGGTGGGGGCTGACCAACATCTACCGCGACTGCCTGTACCGCTACCTGCAGGGCTTCGTGTTCCACGGCCAGATGGTGTTCTTCGGCGGCATCACCAACCCGGTGGGCTGCGCGGTGGCCTACCGCCGCGAATACATCAAGGACCTGTTCGACCGCTACGAGCCCCATTTCGGCGACAACCTCACCAACTCCGAGGACATCTTCATCGGCTTCGCGCTGATCAACCAGGGCTACCGCAACGCCCAGCTGACCGACGTCAGCGCCCGCTCCGAGGAGCCGCTGGCCACGCGGCTGCCCAGGCAGATCGCGCTGTGGTCATCCTCGTTCCTGCAGAGCTGCTACTACTTCGACGCGCTGGTGCGCAGCCCGTTCAAGGCCTTCGCCCGGTTGCGCCGCCGCTGGCAGGAGCGGCACGGCGAACACGGCGAACACATCCGCGAGATGCGCAAGATCGCCGAGCCGTACCGACAGGCGTTCGGCGAGGAGGTCACCCGCCGCTACGGCCGCCCGCTGGGCTGGATCATCTTCATGTCGGCGATCGAGAAGGTCGGCTTCCCCACCGCACTCATCGTGATGCCGTTGCTGCGCATGTGGGAGCCGCTGCTGGTCACCGTGCTGGCCGAATCGCTGCTGTCGCTGATGGTGCTGGTGGTGATCTCCAGGGGCGAGCGCTGGAAAGCCTTCGGCAAGAGCCTGCTGGTGACGCCGCTGCGCTACGCGCTGATCCTCACCGAGGTCGTCACGATCGGCCGATTCGCCAGCGACCTCTGGATCACGAGGAACCGGAAATGGCGCAAATGAAACGGCTCGGTTGGCTGGTCGGCGCGCTGCTGGCGGCACCGGCCTGCGCCCTCGCCCAGCAGCCCGCGATGCCGTCGCTGGACGCGCAGGCGCGCATGGCGATGGGCGCCGGCCACACCCGTTCCGCCACCCGGATGATGCGCGACCATGTCGCCCGTCACCCGGACGACCAGGCCGCCGTGCTTGATCTGGCGCGCTACCTGACCTGGAACGGCGACTACGCCGGCGCCAGGCACGTGCTGGACGCGCACCCGCAAGCCACCCGCAGCGCCGAGGGCCAGGTCGTGCTGGCCGGCGTGCTGGCCTGGGGCGGATGGCTCCGCACCGCGCAGCAGGTCAATGCACCGCCGCTGGCCGCCGATCCGGACGGCCTGCTGCCCAACTACACCCAGGCGATCATCCTGCGGCAGTCGGCGCGCCCGCGCGAGGCGCTGCCCTACGTGGAAACGGTCAAGCATGCCCGGCCCGGCGGCAAGGACGCCCGCGACCTGGAGCGCTCGGTCCACATCCACATCGATTCCTTCGTCGCGCTGGACTACCAGCACGGCTCCGATTCGGACCACCTCGAGCGCTCGCAGCCCACGCTGCGTGCGGAACTGGCCCAAGGCGACGCCCTGCGCTGGACGCTGGAGGCGGGCCGCTGGGATTACCGCGCGCCGCGCGGCAGCCCGTTCGCCAGCGTCACCGGCGTCCGCTCGATTGCCGGGAACCGCGGGCTGGCCGGCGTGCGCTACGCGCCCTCGCTGTACACCACGCTGAGCGCCGCCGTCGGCGCATCCTCCATCCATGGCAACGACATGGCCCTGTGGCGGCTCGGCCTGGACCATCGCTTCAGCGACNCCCTGCGGGTCGACCTGCTGGCCGACCGCGACCGCCTCGCTGCCTCGCCGCGCTCGGTATCGCTGGAGCTGGAGCGCACCGGCCTCGCCGGACACGCGCAGTGGACGCCCGACTTCAACTGGACCGGCGACCTGTGGCTGCGCCGCGACCACTTCAGCGACAGCAACGCCAGCGTGGATCTGAACACCGCGCTGCGCCGCGCGGTGGTGCGTGCGCCGGGCTTCATGCTCGACCTCGGCGCCAGCGCGGAGCACCTGTCGTTCGACCGCAATCCCACCCATGGCTACTACGCGCCGGACAACTACCGGCGCTACGCGTTCACCGCCAACCTCTACGTGGGGCTGGGGGAGAATGCCGGGCTGGCGGTGCAGGCGGGCCTGGGCCGGCAGCGCGACGAGACATTCACCTCGTGGCGCCGCGCCAACGACATCAGCGCATCGCTGGTAACCGGCATCTTCTCGACCTGGCAGTTGAGCGCGAACGCCGGCTACAGCCAGCGGATGCTGAACACCGGCGCGTACGAGGGACACAGCTGGGGCATCACCCTGACCCATCGCTTCTGAACCGGCGGCGGCTCACCTTGACGTGGCGGCAGACAGACGGGCGTTCCGCACCGACATCCTGGCGCTGCGCGGGCTGGCGGTGGTGCTGGTGATCCTGCAGCCAGCCCGCGCCGGCTTCGTCGGCGTCGGCTGGCTGGGCGTCGACATCTTCTTCGTGATCTCCGGTTTCCTGATCGCCGGACTGCTCGCCGGGGACATCGGCCAGGGACGGTTCCGTTTCGCCAAATTCCACTTCCGCCGCGCCAAGCGGCGGCTGCCGGCGGCCTATGCCACCTTCGCGGCGACCGCGGCCACCGCGTTCTTCCTGCTCGACGCCAGCGAGTGGCGCGATTTCACCGCCCAGCTCGCGGGCGCGGTCAGCTTCACCGGCAACTTCGTGCTGCCGCAGCAGACCGGCTACTTCGCCGGCGCGGCGACGCTGAAGCCGCTGCTGCATGTGTGGTCGCTGGCGGTGGAGGAGCAGTATTACCTGTTGCTGCCGGGGCGCTGCTGCAGGTGCCGCGGCGCGGGTGGTTCGCCGGCAGCCCCTGCCGGTGCTGGTCGCCAGCTTCGCGCTGTGCGTCGTGCCGGGCCATTCGCGGCCCGAAGCGGCGTTCTACCTGCTGCCCGCGCGCCTGGGAGCTGGCGATCGGCTCGATCGCGGCGCTGGCGCCGCCGCCTGGGCCGCACCGGCGTGCGTGGGTGGCGCGGCTGTTCCTGCCCGCGCTCGCGGCCCTGTTCGTGGTGCCGGTGTGGCCGCTGCCCGCACCCGGTTCCGTCAACATCGCGATCGTCTGCATGGCGACCCTGGTGGTGATCGCGCGCCGGCATCCCGAGCTGCAGGATCGCCCGATCCCGAACGCGCTGGCCGCGGTCGGCGACGCCTCGTGCTCGCTGTACCTGCTGCCCTGGCCGATCTTCGCCCTGCTCTACAACGTCTACGCCGGCGACCCGTCTTTCGGCGTGCCCTCCCCGGCGATCCTGGCGGGTGCGACCGCGCTGGCGCTGCTGCCGGGCTTCGCCCTGTACCGCGGCGTCGAGCTGCCGCTGCGCCGGTTCGAGCCGCGCTCGCCGTGGCGCTGGTCGCTGGCTGCGCTGGCCGCCTCGCTGGGCCTGGCGCTGCTGCCGTTCACGCTCGCCGCACGGACCGACACCCACGCGGTGCGCGGGCCAGCCGTCGACTACGCCTGGCTGCGCCGCGACAACGTCGGCTTCGACGCGGCCTGTGACGGATACCGGCGCCTGGAATACACCATGCGCTGCAGCAACGCGGCGCACCCGACAACCATGGTCTGGGGCGACTCCTTCGCCATGCACCTGGTGCCCGGGCTGGCTGCCACCCTGCCCGGGCAGCGTACTGCAGGCCACCAAAAGCGCCTGCGGCCCGCTGCTGGGACTGGCCCGGATCTACCGCGCGTACACGCGCGAGTTCGCCGAGCGCTGCCTGGGCTTCAACGATTCGGTGATCGCCTACCTCGCGGCGCATCCGGAGATCCGCACGGTGGTGTTGTCCAGCCCGTTCTACGAATACTTCGACCCGGCACGGCGCATGCTGCACGTGGTCGACGGCCGGGCGCGCGAGGAGGCAACCGATGCGGACACCGCGCTGGCGGCGCTGGCCGCCACCATCGGGCGGGTCCGCGCACTGGGCCGGCGCGTGGTGGTCGTGGCGCCGCCGCCGGGCGACGGCTTCGACTACACCCACTGCCTCGAACGCAAGGCACGCAGCCGCACGCTGTTCGGCCGCTTCATCGACTGCGACATCCCGCTGTCGACATGCCGTGCCCGCAAGCGCCAGGTGTTCGACTTCCTGCAGCGGATCCGCACGCGGGCCGGCCGTCGAGGTGGTGTCGTTCGACGCGTTCCTGTGCGACGCGAAGGCGTGCCGTACCGAGCTGGACGGTACCTTCCCGTACCGCGACGACGGGCACCTGTCGTACGACGGCTCGGTCCCGCTCGCCCGGCGCATGCATCTGGACGAATTGATCGCGCAGGCGGCGCGCTGAGCCGGCCGGCGCGGGCGCGGTTCAGCGCCCCGAATGGCCCGGCTCGTCGTAGTCGCGATGGGTCAGCAGGCCAGGCCGGATCAGGTCGACGAAGGCGCGCGCCTCGGCGCTGAGGAACTTGCCCTTGCGCATCACCACGCCGTAGCTGCGCTGCGGGAAGTACTGCTTCATGTTGCGCACGGCGAGGCGCGCGTGGTCGGCCTCGGTGATGCAGATGCCGGTGACGATGGAGATGCCCATGCCCATTGCCACGTATTCCTTGATCACGTCCCAGCCGCCCACCTCGATCGCCACGTGGTACGGCACCTGGCGCTGCTGGAACACCAGGTCGACCAGGCGGTAGGTGGACAGTCGCTGTGGCGGCAGGATCAGGCCGTACGGCGAGATGTCCTCCAGCGTGATCTTCTCCTTCGCCGCCAGCGGATGGTCCGGCGGCAGGATCAGCATCGGGTCGTAGTGGTGCACCGGCGCCCAGGCGATGTCGTTGGGCACGTCCAGCATCGAGCCGACCGCGAAGTCGGCCTCGTCGGCGCGCAGCAGCGCCAGGCCGTCCTTGCCGGTGACGTTGGCCAGCTGCAGCCGCACCGCCGGATGCTGCTCGCGGTAGCGGCGCACCAGTTCGGGCAGCAGGTACTGGATGGTCGAGGTGCCGGCGGCAATGGTCAGCCGGCCGGCCTGCAGCCCCTTCACCCGGGCCTGGAAATCGCGGTCCAGGGTGTCCCAGCCCTCGATCAGCGGCCGCGCCAGCTCGTACAGCGCCTCGCCCGCGTCGGTGAGGTTGATGCGCCGGCGCCGGCGCTCGAGCAGGCTCACCCCCAGCTCCCGCTCCAGCGCCTGCAGCTGCAGGCTGATGGTGGGTTGCGACAGGTACAGCGCCTCGGCGGCGCGGGTCAGCGTGCCCAGCTTCACCACGCTGACGAAGGCGCGCAGCTGCTTGTGGCGGTTGCCCTTGTAGTAGAAACGGCCGCCTGCCTCGTCGACATGCGCGCCGGCGACGCGCGTCTTTGCTGCGTTGCGGCGCGATTTTTGGGGCTTTTTCGGCGGATCGCCAGGCCGTTTCATCTCGTCTATTCAGTTATTTGGAATAAGCATTGGCTTTGCTCATAATAATGATTGAAACATTCACTTTGTCAAATACATGATTGACGCCTAGCTTCGAGTCATCCACGACCCGGAGCAAACCCATGGCAGTACCGCAGGAACGACTCGACATCGGCACCGTCGAGATCCACGCCGAACCCGCCGGTTACGAAGCGGTCCTGACCCCCGCGGCGCTGGCCTTCCTGGCCCGGCTGCACCGCCGCTTCGAAGCCACCCGGCGGCAACTGTTGCAGGCCCGGCGCGAACGCCAGGCAGGCTACGACGCCGGCGGCCTGCCGGACTTCCGCGCCGACACGGCGGCGATCCGCGAATCCGACTGGCGCGTGGCGCCGATCCCGCCCGCGCTGCAGGACCGCCGCGTGGAGATCACCGGCCCGGTCGAGCGCAAGATGATCATCAACGCGCTCAACTCCGGCGCGAAAGTGTTCATGGCCGACTTCGAGGATTCCTCCTCGCCCACCTTCGCCAACCAGCTCGACGGCCAGCTCAACCTGCGCGACGCGGTGAACGGCAGCATCGCGTTCACCTCGCCCGACGGCCGGGAGTACCGCGTCAACGACCAGCCGGCGGTGCTGGTGGTGCGCCCGCGCGGCTGGCACCTGCACGACAGGTTCTTCAGCGTGGACGGCGAAGCGCTGGCCGGCGCACTGGTCGACTTCGGCCTGTTCGCGTTCCACAACGCCGGCGCGCTGCATGCGCGCGACCGCGGCCCGTACTTCTACCTGCCGAAGCTCGAGGCGATGGAAGAGGCCGCGCTGTGGGACGCGGTGATGGCGGCGGCCGAAGAGGAGCTGCAGCTGCCGCTCGGCACGATGAAGGCCACCGTGCTGATCGAGACGCTGCCGGCGGCGTTCCAGATGCACGAGATCCTGCATGCGCTGCGCCGCCGCGCGGTCGGCCTCAACTGCGGCCGCTGGGACTACATCTTCTCGTACCTGAAGACCCTGCGCGGCCATCGCGACCGCCTGCTGCCGGAGCGCGGCCAGGTGCAGATGACCGCGCCGTTCCTCAAGGCCTATTCGGAATTGCTGATCCAGACCTGCCATCGCCGCGGCGCGTTCGCNATGGGCGGCATGGCCGCGCAGATCCCGATCAAGGGCGANGAGGCGGCGAACGAGGCGGCGCTGGCCAAGGTGCGCGCCGACAAGTTGCGCGAGGTGCAGGCCGGTCATGACGGCACCTGGGTCGCGCACCCGGCGCTGGTACCGGTGGCGCAGGAAATCTTCGACCGGTACATGCCCACGCCGAACCAGCTCGACGTGCTGCGCGAGGACGTGCGGGCGAGCCGCGAACAGCTGCTTGCCGCGCCGGCCGGCACGATCACCCGCGCCGGTTTCGACAACAACGTCGAGGTCTGCCTGCGCTACACCGCCGCCTGGCTGGATGGCCTCGGCTGCGTGCCGATCCACCACCTGATGGAGGACGCCGCCACCGCCGAGATCGCCCGCGCGCAGCTGTGGCAGTGGCTGCATCACGCCGACGGCCCGAACAGCGAGGCGCTCGAGTTTCCGGACCACGCGCCGATCGACTTTGCCCTGTTCGATCACGCGGTGGCCGCGCACGTCCATCGCCTGCGCGACAGCCGACACCCCGGCGCCGCCCGCGCCGACGATGCCGCCGCCCTGCTCTCGACCATGACCCACGCCAGCACGCTTGGCGACTTCCTCACCCTGCCTGCCTACGACCAGCTTTGACGACCACCCCTTCCCCCTTCGGGGGAAGGTGCCCGAAGAGCGGATGGGGGGCGCCCGGAGCGAATCACCACGCTTCGTCCGAACCCTCTCCCGACCCCTCTCCCGCCAAGGAGAGGGGCTATAGACCACCGGAGCCACGCCATGAAGACCACTACCCTGCCCACCGCCGAACAGATCACCCTGGACTGGAACAACAACCCGCGCTGGACCGGCGTGCAACGCAACTACGCCGCCGAGGACGTGGTGCGCCTGCGCGGCACCGTCGTGGTCGAGCATTCGCTGGCCCGCCGCGGCGCCGAGCGGCTGTGGAAGTCGCTGCACCAGGAGGACTTCGTCAATGCGCTGGGCGCACTCACCGGCAACCAGGCGATGCAGCAGGTCAAGGCCGGCCTGCAGGCGATCTACCTCTCCGGCTGGCAGGTCGCCGCCGACGCCAACGTGGCCGGCGAGATGTACCCCGACCAGTCGCTCTACCCGGCCAACTCGGTGCCGCTGGTGGTCAAGCGGATCAACAGCACCCTGCTGCGCGCCGACCAGCTGCACCACGCCGAAGGCAAGGACGACTGCGACTGGCTGGTGCCGATCGTGGCCGACGCCGAGGCCGGCTTCGGCGGCGTGCTCAACGCGTTCGAGCTGATGAAGGCGATGATCGAGGCCGGCGCCGCCGGCGTGCACTTCGAGGACCAGCTGGCCAGCGTGAAGAAGTGCGGCCACATGGGCGGCAA
>JGI26528J50254_1001549_pt1 | contig 12324 bp, 15 predicted proteins | sample ThiBiot_300_plan_FD_50254 | JGI IMG/M metagenome (IMG submission 50254)
ACCACCGGCGGCCGCATCAGGCGCTGGGCATGAAGACACCCGCCGAGGCATACGCTTTAGCGGCCTAACCTGTGCAGGAAGTGCTGGGTCATTACAAGTCCTTCAAGCCGACGCCGCTTCGCGGCGCGGCTTAACTCAGGTGTTAGCCCTCATGGACACAGTTGCGGAACACCCGCATTCCTTCCCAGCATCCGAGTGGCCGTTCTCGGAGCCGACGAACCTGGCTGCATTCACCACGACCCGCGTACTACACGAGGGTTATCCCGTCTTGTTGGTCAGTCACGACCATGATGGTGATTGGCAGTTCCTTTGCGGTACTACTAATGACAGCACTCATGGCGCCGTCGTTTGTCTCGGCTGTGCATATCAGCGGGACAGTAGCGTGGCAGAGCTAGCTGACCTCCCCATTGGCTGGCAAGCATGGCGGGATTCCGTCGACGCCCCCTGGGAGCGGTTTCCTCGTGAGCCAGACCCGGATGAAGGCTAACAACTCATTCAAGTCGACGCCACTTCGTGGCGCGGCTTAACTCAGGCGTTAGACCCGTGAATCACACTGCAGCGAACATTGAAATTGACAGAGCACTGACCTCCGGTGAGCGTGCACTGATTCGCTGGCTCCTGGAGCACGGAGAGGGTGATTGCACCGAGTTCATTGAGCAGTTGGAGAATGCTCGGGTGGCTCGCCTTTGCAGCTGTGGCTGCGCCAGCATTGACCTTTCCATCGGTGGCCGACGCCCTGAGCACTTCGCAATGCGCACCCTGTCCGACTACCAATGGCTCAATGAGCATGGTCATCTGTGCGGCGCCTTTGTGTTTGAGCAGGATGGCCTTCTTGCTGGGCTAGACTTGTGGTCAGTTGACGGCCAGAGCACTCCAGATGCCCTGCCGCCCGTAGATCGGCTCGTTCCGTTTGGCAGCGCACGGGCCTGACAATTCACTCAAGCCGACGCTGCTACCGCAATGCGGCATAGTTCCGGCGTAGGCGGCAGGGAGAGTTATGGCGACCCAAGTTCAACTGCCTGACGATGAGGCACTGGTGTTATTCGAGTTGCTGACTTCTGGCAAGCTCACAGCAATTGTGGACACAGCAGAGGCGCATGCCTTAGGTGTAATCCTTGCCAGCTTGGAGAAGCAGCTGATCGCACCATTTGCATCCGACTACCTGACGCAGCTTGCAGCAGCCAGGTCATCCTTGGTCGCTCGGTATGGCAAATAGCAAATCGGTGGTGTTGCCTAACATTTCACTCAAGCAGATGCCACTTCTCGGCATGGCTTGACTCAGGCGTTAGCAGGCTGTAGCTCGCTACATCTGTGACAATTGGCCACTGGATCGGAGGCTTCCGAAAGGTGTTGCGGAGCATGCCCATCGCGCCTATGGGCGTTCGGCAATCAGCCTTCCGGATGCCCAGGGAATTGCTCGCGATCTGTTCTTGGAGGCTGCCGGACTTGTGCATTCATCGAACAAGGCTGAGGTCTAGAAAGTTCATTCAAGCCGACGCCGCTTTGCGGCGCGGCGCGACGCGGCTTAATCAGCAACTGTCTTCCGATGAGTAGTCAAGTCGCCATGGCTGCCACGGCCCTCAGTTCGTCACGGCGCCGCGCATTTATTATCGTCAGCAGCATGCGCATGCGGGCCACCAGCGTGACCTTGGTCAGCCTCCCTCGCTCCCGCAATTGCTGGTAGTGCGCTCTCATCATCGGTTCCCGGCGCACCGCGGATAACATCGCCATGCACAGAGCCACGCGGACGGGCGTGCGACCACCACGGATTCTTCGCTTAGCGCTTGCGTTATGCCGAGCAACTCGGGGTGTAACCGATATGGCCGCAAACGCGCGGCGTTTACTGTCGGCCTCGGGACCGCACCACACCGCTCACTCCTTCCAAGCCACTGATATTCCTGGCATCACCGCATCTTCACAATAGCGCCAGAAAGCGGGACACTCGGGCAACGTCGCGATTAGGCGGCCGAATAGGCGTTAGGCCTCATGGGAAGTTTCGCTCTAGCCACACTGCTCATGTTTGCTCTCGTCGCACCTGCTGGCTCCAGTCAGCCTCCGGAGTTGCTTTCAGTGTATGACGGGTGGGGTACTCATTACATCCCCGGCTTTGGCAAAGTATCGGGCACTGGGTCGGTTCAGTGCGGTAAGATCCAGGTCTCTGTGCGGACCGTCGAGAACTCTGAGGAGGGGCTACAGCCGTCTGCTGAGCGCATCCATGAACTTCGAGCTACCAATACGGCAACTTTGGCTTCCTTGGCCGCCGCAGGAAATGCGTGCCCCAAGCCCGCGTTCTCTGCTGAGGCCTAACAATTCATTCAAGCCGAACCCGCTTCGCGGGTCGGCTTAATTCAGGCGTTAGGTGGCAGCATGAAATATGAGGATGGCACAGATATAGAGCCCGGAGACGTCGTTCAGATCGACACGCAGTACCGCGGCCGAGTTATCGCCTCAATGGACACAAACGAGTACTTGCCGGGCGAGGAAGGCTGGGCGTATCTCGGCGCTGGCATCATGGTGGATACTGACTTTGGCGGGCTGGTGCACTACACGGCGGAGACAGCTGATGATCTTGTCCTCATACAGCGCGGGGCAGCCGCCTGACACTTCATTCAAGCCGACGCCGCTTCGCGGCGCGGCTTAACTCAGGCGTTATGCCCCATCCCTCAGACCACCTCAAGCTGCTGATTCAATCAAACGCCGAAGAGGTCACGCGGCTGCACTCGCGCGTGCATGAGACATTCGCACAGCGGGATCGAAGCCCTGACAAACGCCGCGAATGGGAGCGTGCGTGTGAGATCTTCCACTCTAGATACAACGAACTGGCGTTTCCCGGCGGCTTCGAAGGGGCGCTGGACCGCATCGTGGCTGGTGACCCCGATTCTATGGAGGCTGCCATCTGCTTCCTTGAGGTTCGTCCCTATTTCTTCCGGTCTGGCTACATGTTTGAGTCCATACTCCGCAAGACTAAGCGTGCGCCACTCTCCCAAGAGCAGGTCGCCAGGCTGCAGTACGTCATTCAAGCCCTGGCTGCATGGCGCTCAAAAAGGGCCGCCCCAGATGGGGCCTAACAATTCATTCAAGCCGAACCCGCTTCGCAGCTTGATTTAACTCTAGCATTAGGCCCTCAACACCCTCTCGGCTTTGAGTAGCAGGTTGATTTGAAGTCAATCCCGAACGATAGATAGATTGGATGTGAAGAAGCGGTCTACCGAAGAGCAGATCATTGGCTTCCTGCGTCACGCCGAAGTTGGCGTGGCGGGGAAGGAACTTTGCCGCCGACACGGGTTCAGTGAGGCCTCTTACCATCCGCGGCGCAGCAAGTTCTGCGGCATGAGCGTGCCGGAGGCCAAGCGGCTCAAACTGACGGCCAAAGCCACTACGATGAAACCCGGACTCTAGAGAGCCCCGCTACTCAAAGCCGCCGAACTCGGCGGCAAGGTACTCACCTTCTCCGACTCCGGCGGCACCCTCTACGCCCGCGACGGCTTCGACGAACAGGCCATGCAGGACGTGATGGCGCTGAAGAACGAACGCCGCGGCCGCCTGGCCGAACTGGCCGGCGACAAACGCTTCGAATTCCTCGAAGGCCGCCGCCCCTGGCACATCCCGGCCGACATCGCCCTGCCCTGCGCCACCCAGAACGAACTGGACGAAAGCGACGCCCGCACCCTCGTGCACAACGGCGCCCTGTGCGTGGCCGAAGGCGCCAACATGCCCTCCACCCTGGAAGTGGTGGACGAACGCCTGCACGTGATCTTGAAGGAGATCCACGTCAACTGCGTGCAGCATGGCAAGCAAGCCGATGGCAGCGTCAACTACGTCGATGGTGCGAATATCGCGGGGTTCGTGAAGGTGGCGGATGCAATGTTGGCGCAGGGGTTGTATTGAGGATTGCGTGTCCCTTCTTCTGGTCGGAAGAAGGGACATCGCCGGGTCCGGCCAAAGCAAATCATCCCTTCAAGCGCTTGAGCGCTTGCGTTATGCCGAGCGAGTCGTGGTGTAACCCGGCATGCCCGCAAACGTGCGGTGCTTACCGCCAGCTTCGTGGCAGCCCCCTCATTCCTCCCAAGCAATTGATATTCCAGCATCACCACATCTTCACATTGGCACCAGAAAGCGGGACACTTGGGCAACGAAGCGATTAGGCGACAGAATAGGCGTTAGGGCAACATGGAAAGATTCCTCACAAACGTACAGAGAAAGCAACTGCATGAGCTGCTTCTAGTAGCAGGCATTGATCCGAACGTTACTCGCTGGTCCAACGCCGGCATGGGCTGGACGAGGAGTGGTGAGGCCGAGACGTTACATGCAGGTCTTTGCCATTTCCTCTTACTCCCTGATAGTGACGGCCGCTTCTCAATACACTTCATGCCCTCTTGGAACGGCGGCACCAAAGAAGGTTTTGTAAACCAGACATGGAAAGAAGTGCTAGAAGCTTTTGCCTTCTGGACACACAAGGTCAAAGAAGAACTTGAACAACCTGATCCATGGGGAACATACGCGCTTGCCGCATTAGGCTCTACTCCAGGACACGAGACTGACAACGCCCCATTTACACATGCTGAGGCAGAGCATGTAACAAGCGCAGTCCAACAGCTGATTAAGTACATCCAAACAGAAGTTCCCGAGTACGACTCCGTCAAGGAGGAGTTCAATCCTCAGTTCGAGCGCATTGCAGAGCAAGCAAGGAGCGGCACTGGCCGTATTGACTGGAAAAATCAGTTCGTTGGGTTGCTGATCAACCTCTTCGTGGCGCTAAGCTTGGCTCCAGACAGAGCGTCCTTGATTTGGTCGTACTGGGCACGGCTCATAAATAACTTGCTGTTGCCCTAACAATTCATTCAAGCCGACGCCGTTTTGCGGTGTAGCTTAATTCAGGCGTTAGCCATAGCAGATATGTCTAGTGTAACCGACCATTTTATAAACCTTCGATCATCACTTTTGGCGATGTATGCTGATAGCAAATCAGCAAATCACACCGTTGTTACCGGCTCTCTGCGTGAAGCATTTATCCGATCAATCCTGGTTGGGCACTTACCCTCTACAGCATCTTGGTCAACTGGTCAAATGGTCGGCCACGCACCAAACAATGATCGTTCCGGGCAATTGGATTTGATCCTTCACTCAGGCGAGCTTCCTCAAATCCACATACATGACGGATTTATCCGCCTAGTACCATCCGATGCTTGCATTGCAGTTATAGAAGTAAAATCCGACCTCACAACCGGAGATTCTACAAAATCAAAACCAAGAGATGTCCTGTCAAACGCCATGTCATCCTTGGTCGGGGCTAAAGATGTTCCACGCCAATACAATCCAAACAATGGCAGCAACAGCATAACTTCAAGAGTTCCGTTTCATTTGATTGCATTCACGAGCAAGGTCAGCGCAAAAAAGGTTATAGATTCCGTCCACAGCTATCTCAATGCCAAGGGAAAGAACATCGTAGATTATTGGCCTGATAGCATTGTCGTTCTAGAGGGAGCAAAAAAGACGGCTCCAAACGGCTATGGAATTTTCAAATATAGTTCATCAATAACCTTTCCAAGTAGCGCCACATCCATTTCACCCACAACAGCCGTTACGGGACTGGCCCTTAAGCAACTTCTTGATTGGGAGGCACTTGCGGCACTGGTGGCGTTACTAGCAAATGATTCTGTCGCCTTTCAGCCAAATTCGTTCAAACTTGAAAAGTACATATTCAGCTAGTCGCATACTTCCTTGCAAGTTACGGCTAACAATTCATTAAATCCAACACCGCGTCGCGGCGCGGCTTAATTCAGGCGTTATGTTTCACAGGGGGGGCTTCCGTGGACAGCTGGTGGAACCTTGGCGAGTGGTCCGGCCATCGCGGCTCCGAACTCGCGCTCTATAACATCATATGCCCTTTCTGCGGCGAACGCGGTAACTTTTCTGTTGAGCATTCAGCGCAGAAAAAGAAACCTAATGGGCACAAAGCTCTGAACTTTGAAACGCTCAAGTGCGGCTCCTGCGCATCATTCGTTCAAGTCTTCTGGTCAGCCACTCACGACATGCACGACTTCCGCGTGCAGCCGTGGCCGCTAAAGATCAGCAAGGCCCCTGAGCATTGGCCTGAAGGTATCGGGCGATACTGGCTTCAGGCGAAGCGATGCCTAAAAGACGAGAACTGGGACGCTTCTGCGGTCATGGCCAGGAGTGCACTACAACTGGCCATGCGAGAGCAAGGGGCATCCGGCCGCACTCTCCGAGATGAGATTGATGACCTCGCCGGTAAAGGCATCCTACCCAACATAATGAAAGAGTGGGCGCATGAAGTGCGGGGGCTCGGCAATGACTCAGCGCATCCCAGCGTTGATCAAGCAGCGACAGATCCGCGAGATGCACGAGATATTATTCAATTCCTCGACTTCTTTCTTGAGTACTCATACTCACTACCAAAAAAGATCAATGACTATCGTGCCCGTAGATCATCAGATGGGACATAACAATTCATTCAAGCCGACGCCGCTTCGCGGTGCGACTTAATTCGGGCGTCAGGCCTTGAGATTATATCCAACAGATGCCGTGGGCGGGCACTGCCCGTCCACGGCATGAAGCAAGCTATTCCTCAGCAGCAATCACGATGCCGCGCCGGGTCACTATCACCCTGGCATTCTGGCCGACCTTGAGGCCTGCGGCCTCCAGCCAGTCGCCGCACAGTCGCAGGTAGGGCACCTGCCGGGACTTGAAGCGGCGATCCTTTTCCTTGGCGCGGCTTTCGTAGTACTGGCAGCCGACTTTCAGGGTGCGCGATTTGAGCGGGGTTCCGACCTGCTTGGTCATGACGATCTCCTACGATTCGTTCTGTCTATTTCGCCTCCTGTTCAGAGAGGCGGCCGGGTGCTTGAACACGGTCGTAGGGCCGCCCGCAGCTTTTCCCTTTCGGGTCTTGCATGACTGCGCGCCACCCGGCCATAGAAAACGCGGGGCACAAAAATGCCACTGTGCTGTCGGGAGTGGCTTCCGCCTACGAAGGTGTGTTCAGCACCTGCGTAGGATGTAAACACCGCCTTTCGGCAGGGTCAACGTCAGGCAATCCCCCGCAGCCGCCCCAGGGTTACCCGATCCCGCTGCTCCAGGTCCTGCACGGTTTCCACCTCGGTGAAGCCGCCCTGCTCCAGCAGTGCACGGATGGCCGGGCCCTGGTCCCAGCCGTGTTCCAGCAGCAGCCAGCCGCCGGGGACGAGGTGGTCGGGGGCGCCGGCGATGATTTCGCGGATGGCGTCCAGGCCGTCGGCGCCGGAGGCCAGCGCCGGGGGCGGTTCGAAGCGCAGGTCGCCCTGCTGCAGGTGCGGGTCGCCGGCGGCGATGTAGGGCGGGTTGCTGACGATCATGTCGAAGCGGTCCGCGCCCAGCGCGGCGTACCAGTGGCCGCGGCGGAACCACACGTTGTCCAGGCCGTGGGCCTGGGCGTTCTTCACCGCCACGGCCAGGGTGGGGCCGAGCAGGTCGGTGGCCATCACCGTGGCCAGCGGGCGTTCGCTGGCGATGGACAGGGCGATGGCGCCGCTGCCGGTGCCCAGGTCGGCGACGCGGGCCATGTGCTCGGGCGGCAGGCGCGCCAGCGCCTGTTCCACCAGCAGCTCGGTTTCCGGGCGCGGGATCAGGGTGGCGACGTTGACCTGCAGGTCCAGGGTCCAGAAGCCGCGGCGGCCGGTGAGATAGGCCAGCGGGTGGCCGTCGGCGCGGCGCTGCAGCAGCAGTTCGAAGCGCTGGCGGGCGTCGTCGTCCACCGGGTCGGTGGCGTGGGCGAACAGCCACGCGCGGTCCACGCCCAGTACGTGCAGCAGCAGTTGTTCGGCCTCGTGCCGGGCGTCCTCGCCGGGCAGCCTGGCGGCGCCTTCCCGCAACAGCGCGGCAACCTGGGGGGTGGACACTTCACTACCTCTTCGCGGGATGTTTCCGGGACCGGGAGGATAGTCACCCGACCTGCCGCTGCCTACCGCGGCGGTACCGGCCCGGGATCGAGCCTGCCTATGCCGCCCGTTCAGGTTTTGGCCAGCCGCTGGCTTGGAAAGCCGGAAAAGCGCCCGATATCGGGGTCAGGGCCCGCTGGCGGGGCCGGATCAATAGCCAATATCTATTGATGCGATGCATTCAATTCATTTGTTTTATTAGGCACTGCCTATTAGCCTGTACTCCACGGTTCACCACCCGTCCCTTCAACCAAGAGGAAGTTCCATGTCCCTTATCAATACCCAGGTCCAGCCGTTCAAGGCCAACGCCTTCCACAACGGCAAGTTCATCGAAGTCACCGAGGAAAGCCTGAAGGGCAAGTGGTCGGTGCTGATCTTCATGCCGGCGGCCTTCACCTTCAATTGCCCGACCGAGATCGAAGACGCGGCCGAGCATTACGCCGAGTTCCAGAAGGCGGGCACCGAGGTCTACATCGTCACCACCGACACCCACTTCTCGCACAAGGTGTGGCACGAGACCTCGCCGGCCGTGGGCAAGGCGAAGTTCCCGCTGGTCGGCGACCCGACCCACCAGCTGACCAACGCCTTCGGCGTGCACATTCCGGAAGAAGGCCTGGCCCTGCGCGGCACCTTCGTGATCAACCCGGAAGGCGTGATCAAGACCATGGAGATCCACTCCAACGAGATCGCCCGTGATGTGTCCGAGACCCTGCGCAAGCTGAAGGCCGCCCAGTTCACCGCCGCGCACCCGAACGAAGTGTGCCCGGCCAAGTGGAAGGAAGGCGAGAAGACCCTGACTCCGTCGCTGGACCTGGTCGGCAAGATCTAAGCCGCCCCTCACTCCCACCCCGCCCTGGCGGGCGTGGGGGTGAACCGAAGCCGCGTCGCGCCAGCCCGCTCGTTGCCCGCCAGGCGCGGTTTCGGTTCACCCCTACTTTCCCGGCGGGTTGCCCCGGCAACCGCGTCCTCCCCCCGTTTTGCCTCGAACAAGGAGTTGCGCCGTGCTCGACGACACCCTCAAGACCCAGTTGCAGCAGTACATGGGCCTGCTGCGCCAGCCGCTGCGGCTGATCGCCTCGCTCGACGACAGCGCCGCCAGCACCGACATGCGTGGCCTGCTGGACGACATCGTCGCCGCCGGCAACGGCAAGATCACCCTGGACACCTCCGGCAGCGATGCGCGCCGGCCGTCGTTCGTGATCGCCCGCGAGGGCGAAAGCCACGGCGTGCGCTTCGCCGGCCTGCCGCTGGGCCACGAGTTCGAATCGCTGGTGCTTGCGCTGCTGTGGACCGGCGGCCATCCGCCGAAGGTGGCGCAGGAGGTGATCGACGGCATCAAGGCGGTGGACGGCGAGTTCGCCTTCGAGGTGTACATGTCGCTGACCTGCCACAACTGCCCGGACGTGGTGCAGGCGCTGGCGCTGATGGCCATCGTCAACCCGAAGATCAGCACCACGGTGATCGAGGGCGGCGCGTTCCAGCAGGAAGTGGAGCAGCGCCAGGTGATGGCGGTGCCGATGGTGTTCCAGGGCGGTGAGATGTTCGACTCCGGGCGCATGACCCTGGAGCAGATCCTGGCGCGGCTGGACACCGGCGCGGCCAGGCGCGAAGCGGCGAAGATCGCCGCCAAGGACCCGTTCGACGTGCTGGTGGTGGGCGGTGGCCCGGCCGGCGCGGCCGCGGCGATCTACGCCGCGCGCAAGGGCATCCGCACCGGCGTGGCGGCCGAGCGCTTCGGCGGCCAGGTGCTGGACACCATGGCCATCGAGAACTTCATTTCGGTGCAGTACACCGAAGGCCCGAAGCTGGCCGCGGCGCTGGAGCAGCACGTGCGCGAGTACGAGGTGGACATCATGAACCTGCAGCGCGCCACCAAGCTGGTGCCGGCCGGTGCCGATGGCCTGGTGGAGGTGCAGCTGGAGAACGGCGCGTCGCTGAAGTCGAAGTCGGTGATCCTGTCCACCGGTGCGCGCTGGCGGCAGATGAACGTGCCCGGCGAGGATGCGTACCGCAACAAGGGCGTGGCCTACTGCCCGCACTGCGACGGCCCGCTGTTCAAGGGCAAGCGCGTGGCGGTGATCGGCGGCGGCAATTCCGGCGTCGAGGCGGCCATCGACCTGGCCGGCATCGTCAGCCACGTCACCGTGTTCGAGTTCGACAGCAAGCTGCGCGCCGACCAGGTGCTGCAGGCCAAGCTGCACAGCCTGCCCAACGTGACCGTGGTGCTCAACGCGCAGACCACCGAGGTGCTGGGCGACGGCCAGAAGGTCAACGGCCTGGTGTACACCGACCGCGTCGGCGGCGATTCGCACCGGGTGGAGCTGGAAGGCATCTTCGTGCAGATCGGCCTGCTGCCGAACACCGAGTGGCTGCGTGGCACGGTGGAGTTGAGCCCGCGCGGCGAGATCGTCATCGACGAGCGCGGCCAGACCAGCGTGCCGGGCGTGTTCGCCGCCGGCGACTGCACCACGGTGCCGTACAAGCAGATCATCATTGCGATGGGTGCCGGTTCCACCGCGGCGCTGAGCGCCTTCGACCACCTGATCCGCAGCCCGGCGCCGCAGCCGTCCGCGGCGGTGGCCGAGCCCGCCTGAGCCCCGATGCCGCCGGCCCGCCCGGCGGCATCGCCACAGGCGCGGCGGCCGGCTGCGCCACCCCGTGCCCCTGTCCGCCGTTGCGAGGCCAACCCGATGAACCTGCGTGACCTCAAGTACCTGGTGGCGCTGGCCGAGCACAAGCACTTCGGCCGCGCCGCGGCGGCGTGCTTCGTCAGCCAGCCCACGCTGTCCACCCAGATCAAGAAGCTGGAGGAAGAGCTGGGCGTGCCGCTGGTCGAACGCGCGCCGCGCAAGGTCATGCTGACCCCGGCCGGGCGCGAGGCCGCGGCGCGTGCGCGCGGCATCGTCGCCGAAGTCGAGCAGCTCAAGGAGGCCGCGCGCCGCAGCCGCGACCCCGAGGCCGGCACCGTGCGCCTGGGCATTTTTCCCACGCTGGGGCCGTACCTGTTGCCGCACGTGGTGCCGGCGATCCGCGCGCGCTTCCCGCAGCTGGAACTGCTGCTGGTGGAGGAAAAGAGCGACGTATTGCTGACCCAACTGCGCAATGGCCAGCTCGATGCGGCGCTGCTGGCGCTGCCGCTGCACGACGAACAGCTGCATACCGAGTTCCTGTTCGAGGAGCCGTTCGTGCTGGCCGCGCCCGAAGGCCACCCGCTGGCCGCGCACGCCACGCTGCGCATGGCCGACCTGGCCGACCAGCGGCTGCTGCTGCTGCAGGACGGCCACTGCCTGCGCGACCAGGCGCTGGACGTCTGCCACCTGGCCGGAGCGCTGGAAAAATCCGAATTCCAGGCCACCAGCCTGGAAACGCTGCGGCAGATGGTGGCGGCCAACGTCGGCGTCACCCTGCTGCCGATGCTGGCGGTGAAGCCGCCGGTGGCGCGCTCGCAGGACATCCGCCTGCTGGGCTTTGCCGGCGACGACGCGCCCAGCCGGCGCATCGCCATGGTCTGGCGCCGCAGCTCGGCGATGGGCGATTTCCTGCAGCAGCTGGCCGGCCTGTTCCAGCGCCTGCCACCGGATCTGCTGGCGCTCTGAGCCGGGCCGCCGGTGCGGCCTGCGGCAGCGCCCGCGCGCGCCTGAACCGGTGCCGCGGACACATTGCAACGCCGCCGCCCCGCCCCCATGATCGGGGTGGGTCGCTTCCGTTTCACAATCCCCGCACAATAGGCCCCGGGCGGTGCCGGATTGGCGCCGCCTTTTGCATGTCTCTCAACAATTGCAGGAGTTTTTTCCATGCCGACCAACAGCGGCCTGCCGCCATCGATCGTCGTCTCCAGCCGTGACATGGCCCGCCTCGAGGCCATGCTCGATTCCCCGGCCCTGAGCCGGCACCCGGCCGCCGTCGCCCTGTCCCAGGAGCTCGAACGCGCGCAGGTGCTGCCGCCGGAGGAAATCCCCGCAGGCATCGTCACCATGCATTCGCGCGTGGACTGCGTGGACGAACTGCACGACGAACAACATTCCCTGACCCTGGTCTATCCGCACGAGGCGGATTTCGACAAGGGCCGTGTCTCGGTGCTCGCGCCGGTGGGCAGCGCCCTGCTGGGCCTGTCCGTGGGCCAGACCATCGACTGGACCGCCCCCGGTGGCCGCCAGCTGCGCCTGCGCGTGACCGCCGTCCACTACCAGCCCGAAGCCGCGGGCGATTTCCACCGCTGAGCGCCGTGCGCCGGCCCCGCAACAGGAACCTGCAATGACCCGATCCAAGCTCGCCCAGCTGCGTGAACTGTCCGTCGTGGTCGCCGATACCGGCGACTACGACGCCATCAAGCGCCTGCGCCCGGTCGACTGCACCACCAACCCGACGCTGGTGCGCAAGGCGCTGG
>JGI26528J50254_1001594_pt1 | contig 12062 bp, 10 predicted proteins | sample ThiBiot_300_plan_FD_50254 | JGI IMG/M metagenome (IMG submission 50254)
GTCAGCATGTCGTCGCGCAGGCCCTGCATCCAGCTGCTGACCTTTTCCAGCGCCTGTACCCGGGTCAGGTCGACATGGATCGGGGTGACCGAGACGAAGCCGCGGCGCACGGCATTGAAATCGGTGCCCGGGCTGGCGTCATCCACCTCGCCCGCCGGGCCGATCCACCAGATTGGACGGCCACGCGGATCGGTCTGCCGGATCGACGGCTCCGAGCGTCGCCGCCGTCCCAGGCGGGTCACCTCGAAGCCGCGGATTTCGCTCCATGGCCGGTCCGGCACATTCACGTTGAGGATGGTGTCGGCCGGCAGCGGATCGACCAGCAGGCGCCGCATCAGCAGCAGCACCGCCTCGGCCGCCGAGTCGTAGTGCTCGCCGACATGGTCGGCGGTGACCAGCGACACGGCGATCGCCGGCAAGCCGAGGAAGCGCCCTTCCATGGCAGCTGACACCGTGCCGGAATAAATTACGTCGTCGCCGAGATTGGCCGAGTTGTTGATGCCGGACACGACCATGTCGGGCTCGTTTTCCAGCAGGCCGGCCAGCGCCAGGTGCACGCAGTCGGTGGGCGTCCCGGCCACGCAGAAATAGCCGTTGCTCATCGGCATCACGCGCAACGGCACGTCCAGGGTCAGCGAATTGCTGGCCCCCGAGCGGTCGCGATCCGGGGCCACCACGGTGACGTTGGCGACCGCACTCAGGCGCTCGGCGAGCACGTGGATGCCCGGTGCGTCCACGCCGTCGTCATTGCTGACCAAGACTCGCATGTAGCTCCGCCAGGTGGAAACATGGACACGCCAGGCAAAAGCTGCGTCGACCCGGGTGTACTGCAAGGCAGCAGTCTACTCGACGCCGTGCGCGGAAGCACTCGACAGCTGGCCGGACGGCGAGTGGATGCCACCGCGCTCGTCCATGGCGGCAAGGCCTTGCGCCAGGGCAGGCCGGTCATTGCAGCAGCTCGCGCACCACCACCGTGGCGTAGCTGCCGGCGGGCAGCTCGAAGGCCAGCTCCAGCACATCCGGCTCCGGCCAATGCCAGTGCAAGTCACGCGGCAGCAGGCGTAGCGGGCGGCGATCATGGCGCATGCGCGCGGCTGCCAAGCCAGCCACCAGGTCCGCATGCACCGCGGCGACACCACGCTCCAAGGCACCGGCCGCATCCGCGCTGGGCGGCTCGCCCTCGCCCCACAACGGCCCGGAGGGCGCTATGTCGCCGTCGGCCAGGCGTGCCGCCAGGGTTGGGGTAAACGCTTCGGGCCCAAACCACGAATGCGAACCAGCCAGCGTCCAGATCTCCCCGTCCATGGCCTGGTTCCAGGTGCCCAACCCGACCCGCGCGGCCAGCACCTCGTTGAAGATCTGCGAACGCGCCGCCGACAGCAGCAGGGATCGCATTTCACGCCGTACCCGGCGACCGGCAAACATCGCCCTGGCCTGCGCGAGGTTCCTGCCGTCCAGGCCAAAGCGCTGCTCGCCGAAATAGTTCGGCACGCCACCGGCGGCAATCCTGGCCATAACCTGCTCCGCGCGCTGGCGGTCGCCCTGCACCTCGCGCAGCCGCAGGACGAAGCGGTTGCCGCGCAAGGCGCCGCGCTTGAGCTTGCGCCCATGCCGGCTGACCTCAAGCAACTTGACACCCTCCACGGCGAAGTGCGACCAGTCCGGATCGACCTTGCCCGGCAGGTGCAGCGAAAAGGCCTGACGGGTAACCGCGTGGCGGTCTTTCAGGCCGGCGTAACCCACGTCTGCTACCGGGATGCCGCAAAACACGGCCAATTGCCAGGCGACCCACTCGGTATTTGCCTCGCGTTTTTCGACCCATAGCCACGCATGCTCGCCGCCACCATCGGCGACGTAGCCTGGCAGCTCCTCGACCACGAAGTCCTCGGGCTGGGCGCGCAAGATCGCGCGCAGCGGCGGGGCATACGCACGCGGCAGCTCCGCAGGCGCCTCGCTGCCGTTCATGGGCTCGTCGTCGGACTGCCCGCTCATGCCACGTCCAGCAGCACACTCGCCTGCGCGGCAATACCCTCGCCGCGGCCGAGGAAGCCCAGGCCTTCGGTCGTGGTGGCCTTGATGCTGATGCGCTCGATGGCCACCCTGAGGTCGAGCGCCAGGACTTCGCGCATGTGCAGCACATGCGGGGCGATGCGTGGTGCCTGGGCCATGACCGTGACGTCGGCGTTGCCGAGCGTATAGCCATGCTCGCGCATCAAGGTCCCGGCCTGGCGCAGGAAAATACGGCTGTCGGCCTGCCGCCAGCGCTCCTCGTCCGGCGGGAAGTGTGTGCCCAGGTCGCCAAGTGCCAGGGCGCCGAAAATGGCATCGCACAGGGCATGGATGACCACGTCGCCATCGGAGTGCGCGACCAGCCCCGCGCCATGCGCAATACGCACACCACCCAGCATCACGAACGTGCCGGGGCCGAAGCGGTGGACATCGAAACCGGTGCCTATGCGCATCATACCGTCCTCGTCAGCAGGAACTCCGCCAGCGCGAAGTCCTCGCGGGTGGTGACCTTGAGATTGTCCTGCGCCCCTTCGACCAGCAAGGGCGCGTAGCCGGCCAACTCCATGGCCATGGCCTCGTCGCTGACCGCGACCCCGGCCTCGGCGGCCGCGGTCAGGGCCGCGGCCAGCGCGGCACGTCGGAACAGCTGCGGGGTCAACGCCCGCCAGTAGTGCCCGCGCGGCTCGGTGCGGTCGCTGCGTCCCTGCGCATCGGCCACCTTGAGCGTATCGCGCACCGGCGTCGCCAGCAGGCCACCATCGGCCCGAGTGGCCTGCTCCAGCAAACGCGTCACGTCCACCGCACGCACGCAGGGCCGCGCCGCATCGTGCACGAGGACGAAATCCGTCGCGACCACTTGAGCCGGCAAGGCAACCAGGCCGGCCAGCACCGAGGCGGAGCGGGTGGCGCCGCCGATCGCGGTCAACACCGGCTTGCCGGCCAGCTCGTGCCAGCCCGGCCAGCGCCGGTCGGCTGGGGCCAACACCACCAGCAGGCCGGCAATCGCCGGGTGCCCGGCCAGGCGGCGCAAGGTATGCCAGATCAGGGGCTGGCCGGCGAGCGGCAGGTATTGCTTGGGACAGGCATCACCCACCCTGCTGCCGCAGCCCGCGGCCGGTACCACGCACCACACGGGCGACATGTTCACGGCCGGCTGGAAGGCGTGGCGGGCGGCGGTGGCGGCAACGCAGTGGCGGCACCGGCCGGACGCTCGACCACCTGGTAGAACAACTCGCCGGGCTTGATCAGCCCGAGCTCGGTGCGCGCACGGGCCTCGATGGCCTGGTCACCATGCTTCAGGTCGAACACGTCGGCGGCCATGGCCTGGTTGCGCTGCTGCAATTTCTGGTTTTCCGCCGCTTGCTTGTTTACGCTGGCGCGCAGGCCGTCGACCACTTGCATGCTGCCGTTGCCGGTCCATATCCTGACCTGCAGCGCCACCAGCATGACCAGCAGGATGAGGGCAATCCAGCGCAGCATCGCGTGGCGTTCTCCGCCCTCAACCGGGCAAGCGTCGCAGGTTCGGGAACGCCTTGCGTCCGGCGAAACTGGCCCTGCTGCCAAGCTGTTCCTCGATGCGCAGCAGTTGGTTGTACTTGGCTACCCGGTCCGTGCGGCACAGCGAGCCGGTCTTGATCTGGGTGGCCGTGGTGGCCACCGCCAGGTCGGCAATGGTAGTGTCGCCGGTTTCGCCGGAACGATGCGAGATGACCGCCGCGTAGCTGGCGGCATCGGCCATGGCGATGGTCTCAAGGGTCTCCGAAAGCGTGCCAATCTGATTCAGCTTGACCAGGATGGCGTTTGCGATGTGCTTGGAGATGCCTTCGCGGAAAATCGCCGGGTTGGTGACGAACAAGTCGTCGCCGACGATTTGCACCCGCTCGCCCAGCGCATCGGTAAGCAGTTTCCAGCCCTCCCAGTCGCCCTCGGCCATGCCGTCCTCGATGCTCACGATCGGATACTGCTGGGTCCAGCCGACCAGCAGGTCGGCAAACTGGGCCGAGCTGTATTTGCGCCCCTCGCCGGCCAACGTGTACTTGCCGTCGGCATAGAATTCGGAGCTGGCGGCGTCCAGCCCGATCAACATGTCCGCCCCCGCCTTGTAACCGGCCCGGTGGACCGCCTCGAGGATGGTGTCGATGGCCTCGACATTCGAGCGCAGGTGCGGGGCGAAGCCGCCCTCGTCGCCCACCGAGGTGCCCAGGCCGCGCCCATGCAACACGCCCTTCAAGGCATGGAACACTTCCACCCCGGCGCGCAGCGCCTCGGAAAAAGTCGGCAAGCCCAGGGGCAGGATGAGGAATTCCTGCACGTCAATGTTGTTGTCGGCATGCACGCCGCCGTTGATGATATTCATCATCGGCAAGGGGAGAGCTGGCGCGCTTAGCCGTCGCCCTATCGGCGACGGCTGCGTCGGCGAGCGCCCAGCCAAGGAAGACTGGGCAGGGCTTTCCCCAGCCGACGCGGTTGCGCCAGGGATGGCAGCTGCGTTCAAGGTAGAAAGGTACGACCACAACGGTTCGTCGCGCGCGGCCGCCACGGCATGGGCCGCGGCCAGCGACACTGCCAGCAGCGCATTGGCGCCCAGCCGGCCCTTGTTCGGCGTGCCGTCCAGGGCGATCAGCTTGGCGTCCAGCCCGCGTTGGTCGGCGGCGTCGAAGCCGCGCAAGTCATCGGCAATGGCGATGTTGACGTTGGCCACCGCCTGGCGCACGCCCTTGCCGCCGTAGCGGGCAGCATCGCCATCACGCAGTTCCACGGCCTCGCGCGAGCCCGTGGAGGCGCCGCTCGGCACCGCGGCCCGGCCAAAGCCGCCGCCAGCCAGGGCAACCTCGGCTTCCAGGGTGGGGTTGCCGCGCGAATCAAGGATCTCGCGGGCGTGGATGCGGGTGATCGTGGTGGTCATGGTCGTCCGTTTTCAGGTGGTGTCTTTGCGCATGTGTGGAATTTGTGGGAGCCCGCTCGCGGGTGATGCTCTTGCCGTTGATGACCGTCGGAGGAATACAAGCACAAGCATCGCCCACGGGTGGGCTCCTACGGCGGGCGGTGGAAAAACATCGCCCGCCCACAAGGGACTCCCTTTGGTCGCAAGCAGGCTCCCACGCACACTAGGCCGACAGGCTATCTTCGAGGAAGCCGTGGCGCTTGGTCACGGCGTCCAGTTCCAGCAGGGTTTCCAGCAAGCCCTCCATCTTTCCCAGCGGCCAGGAGTTCGGTCCGTCGCTCAGCGCATGCTCGGGATCCGGATGGGTCTCGGCAAACAGGCCGGAGACGCCGGCCGCCACCGCCGCGCGCGCGAGCACCGGCACGAACTCGCGCTGGCCACCCGAGCGCGCACCCTGCCCGCCCGGCAACTGCACGGAATGGGTGGCGTCGAACACCACCGGGCAGCCGGTCTGGCGCATGACGCTCAATGCCCGCATGTCCGAGACCAAGTTGTTGTAGCCGAAACTCGCGCCACGCTCGCACACCATGATGGCGTCGTTGCCGACCGCCTTGGCCTTGGCCACCACGTGCTGCATGTCCCACGGCGCCAGGAACTGCCCCTTCTTGATGTTCACCGGCCGGCCGGCGCGCGCGACCTTGTGGATGAAATCGGTCTGGCGGCACAGGAAGGCCGGGGTCTGCAGCACGTCGACGACCGCGGCAACCTCGTCCATCGGCGTGTACTCATGCACATCAGTGAGCACGGNCACGCCAACCTGCCGGCGCACCTCGCCCAGGATGCGCAGGCCCTGCTCCACCCCAAGGCCGCGAAAGCTCTCGCCCGACGAACGGTTGGCCTTGTCGAAGCTGGACTTGAAGATGAAATGCATGCCGAGCCGGCCGGTGATTTCCTTGAGCCGGCCGGCAACCTCGACCTGCAACTGCTCGGACTCGATCACGCACGGGCCGGCAATCAGGAACAGCGGATGCTCGAGGCCGACCTCGAAGCCGCACAGCTTCATGGGTGCACCGCGACGTTGAACCTGCGCCCCGACTGCAGGGTCCGGGTCGCGGGCGAGCGCGGAGCGGAGCTCACGAGGCCACCTTGGCCGCTGCCAGCACCGGAGCCTGGGACACGGCCTGGTACTCGCGCGCGGCGTGCACGAAACCACTGAACAGCGGATGGCCGTCGCGCGGCGTGGAGGTGAACTCCGGATGCGCCTGACAGGCCAGGAACCACGGGTGTCTGGCGCGCGGCAACTCGATCATCTCCACCAGCAGGCCGTCCATGGAGACCCCGGAGATCACCAGCCCCAGGTCCTCGAAGCGCTGCCGGTAGCGGTTGTTGAACTCGTAGCGGTGCCGATGACGCTCGCGGATCACATCCTGGCCGTACAGTTCGTGCGCCAGGGTACCGGGCTTCAAGCGGCACTCCTGCGAGCCCAGGCGCATGGTGCCACCCAGGTCGGAGCCATCGTGGCGCTGCTCCACCGCACCCTCGCTCGTGGTCCACTCGGTGATCAAGGCGATGACCGGTTCCTTGGCGTTGCGGTCGTTCTCGGTGGAATTGGCCTCGCGCAAGCCGGCAATGCTGCGCGCGAATTCCACCACCGCGGCATGCATGCCGTAGCAGATGCCGAAATACGGCACGCCGTGCTCGCGTGCATACCCCGCTGCCGCCACCTTGCCCTCGAAGCCACGCTTGCCGAAGCCACCAGGAACCAGGATCGCGTCCATGCCGTCCAGCACCTTGGCCGCGCCCTCCGACTCGATCTGCTCGGCATCGACCCAGTTCACGTCGACCCGGGTCGACTGCGCGATACCACCGTGGCGCAAGGCCTCGCCCAGCGACTTGTAGGCATCCTTGTGCTCGACGTATTTGCCGACAATGGCGACGCTGACCGCGGCCTTGGGATGTTCCATGGCGTCAACAGCGCGCTGCCAGCTGGACAGGTCCGCCGCGCCGGCGGCCAGGCCGAGCTGCCTGACCACGATGTCGTCCAGGCCCTGCTGGTGCAGCCACAGCGGCTGCTTGTAGATGATGTCGACATCGGCCGCGCTGATCACCGCCTCTTCCGGCACGTTGGTGAACAAGGCAATCTTGCGCCGCTCACCCTCGGGCAAGGGCTCTTCGCAGCGGCACAGCAGGATGTCGGGCTGGATGCCGATCGAGCGCAGCTCCTTCACCGAATGCTGGGTCGGCTTGGTCTTGATCTCGCCCGCCGCCTTGATATAAGGCACCAGGGTCAGGTGCATGAACAAGACCTTCTGCGCGCCATGCTCGATGCGCAACTGGCGGATAGCCTCGAGGAACGGCTGCGACTCGATGTCGCCCACGGTGCCGCCAATCTCCACCAGGGCCACGTCGAAACCGCGCGTGGCCTCATGGATGCAGCGCTTGATCTCGTCGGTGATGTGCGGGATCACCTGTACGGTGGCGCCCAGGTAATCCCCGCGGCGCTCCTTGCGGATGACGTTCTCGTAGATCTTGCCGGTGGTGATCGAGTTCTTGCCGCCGAGCCGCGTGCGCACGAAGCGCTCGTAATGGCCCAGGTCGAGATCGGTCTCGGCGCCGTCATCGGTGACGTACACCTCGCCGTGCTGGAACGGGCTCATGGTGCCCGGATCGACGTTGATGTACGGATCGAGCTTCATCATGGTGACGGCAAGGCCGCGGGCCTCGAGGATGGCCGCCAGCGAAGCCGAAGCAATACCCTTGCCGAGCGAGGAAACCACGCCACCAGTGACGAAGATCAGGGGAGTCATGAACATCTGCCATGCGCGAAACTGGCATTTTAGCGGCAGTTTCCTTTCCCTGCGCGGAACGCGTGGCAAAGCCGGCCTCTGCTAGCATTTTTCGCATGGACTCTTCCGTTTCCGACCGGCTTGCCGCCTTGCGCGCCACCATGCGCCAGCATGGTGTCAACGCGCTGCTCATCCCCGCCGCCGATCCGCATCTTTCCGAATACCTGCCAGCGCACTGGCAGGCGCGCCAGTGGTATTCGGGCTTCGATGGTTCGGCCGGCAGCCTGGTAGTGACGGCCGACGAAGCGGCGCTATGGACCGATTCGCGCTACTTCGCGCAGGCCGAGCAGCAATTGGCAGGCAGCGGCATCGCCCTGGTGAAGCAGGGCCTGCCCGACAGCGTCGAGCCTGTGGCCTGGCTGCAGGCGCGGCTTGGCGCCGGCCAAATCCTGGCCATCGCCGGGGACAGCATTGCGCTGTCGGCGCAGCGCCAGCTGCGCGATGCCCTGCACGCGCATGGGGTGGCAGTGCGCATCGACCTCGACCTGGCCGGCGAAGCCTGGAGCGGACGCCCGCCCCTGCCGACGGCGCCGGTCACCGCCCATGACCCGAAGTACGTCGACCAGTCACGCGCCAGCAAGCTGGCCCAACTACGCGAAGCGATGCGCGAGCAGGGCGCGAACTGGCACCTCCTGTCCAGCTTGGACGACATCGCCTGGCTGCTCAACCTGCGCGGCAGCGACGTGGAGTGCAACCCGGTCTTCCTTGCCCACCTGCTGGTGGACGCCGACGCGCAGGCGACCTTGTTCGTGGGAACAGGCAAGACCGGAGCGGCCGTGCAGGCAGCCCTGGCAGCCGACGGGGTGGCACTGGCCGACTATGCGGCCATCGGCCCGGCCCTGCAGGCGCTCGCAGCGCCAGCCAGTATCCTGTTCGACGCGGCGCGGATGGCCAGTGCGGTAGCCGCGTGCATCCCACCGCAAGTGCAACGCATCGAGGCGGCCAATCCCAGCACTGCGCGCAAGGCGATCAAGAGCCCGGTGGAAATCGACCACATCCGCCAGGTCATGCGCCACGACGGCGCCGCCCTGGTGCGCGCCTTCTGCCGCCTGGAGCAACGCCTGGCCGCCGGCGTCGCCACCAGCGAGCTGGACGTGGACAGCCTGCTGCACAAGGAACGCGCCCGACAACCCGCCTGGGTCGGCGAGAGCTTCGCCACGATTGCCGCCTACCAGGCCAGCGCGGCCTTGCCGCATTACCGTGCGACGCCTGACCAGCACCGCCCGTTGCAGCGCCGCGGCCTGCTGCTGGTCGATTCCGGCGGCCAATACCTTGGCGGCACCACCGACATCACCCGTGTCCTGGCACTCGGTGAAACCACGCCGGAGCAGCGACGCGACGCCACCCTCGTGCTGAAGGGTATGATCGCGCTGTCGCGCGCGCACTTCCCGCAAGGCGCCAGCGGCCCGCAGTTGGACGCCCTGGCGCGCGCCCCGCTATGGGAATGGGGCCTGGACTATGGCCATGGCACCGGGCACGGTGTCGGCTACTTCCTCAATGTACACGAGGGCCCGCACGGCATCCGCCCACCCCGCCCCGGCGCCAGCCTGGTACCCCTGGAGGTTGGCATGCTTACCTCCATCGAGCCCGGCCTGTACAAGCCGGGCCGCCATGGCATCCGGCACGAGAACCTGGCCGTCGTGACAGCCGCGCAGCGCACCGAGTTTGGCGCCTTCCTGGCGTTCGAGACCTTGACCTTGTGCCCGTTCGACCGCCGGGCACTGGAGCCCGGCCTGCTGGGCGCCGAAGAGCGTGCCTGGCTGAACGACTATCACATGACTGTCCACGCCGCCCTCGCGCCACTGCTGGAGGGCGACGCGCTGACCTGGCTGGATACGCATTGCGCGCCGCTGTAGGCGCCGGTCGCTGTTCAGCGGAAGTGCTTGGCGCCCACCTCGACGGCTTCGGGGTGCATGAAATACTCGTGCAGGTATTTCTCGCCCTCGTCGCAGAATGCGGTGACCACGGTCTTGAGCTCGGGGAAGTTCTCCCGGATGCGCTTGGCCGCAATCAGGTGAGCGCCCGAGCTTGGCCCGCAAAACAGGCCGTAGGTGCGCGCCAGACGCTTCATCTCGTTGACCGCTTCAGTGCTGGACACGGTCAGGATCTCGTTGATCAGCCCGGCATGGCGCTGGAAGATCCCGGGCACGAAACCATCCGAAATGCCTTCGATGTTGTGCGTGGCAATCTCTCCGCACATGATGGTGCAGGATTCGGACGGCTCCATGGCAAACAGCCGCACATTGGGGTTGACGGCGCGGAACGCCTGGCCGGCACCGATCAGGGTGCCGCCGGTGCCCACGCCGAGCACCAGCGCGTCGGGCAACTGGCCCGGCGGCAACTGGGAGAGGATTTCCGGACCGAAAACTACGCGGTTTTCCTCCACGTTCCATTCGGACTCGAACTGGCCCGGGGCAAAGTATCCCGGCTGCTGTCCAAGTTCACGCGCACGGTTGAGTGCTTCGTTGACGTGGAAGTTGCCGCAGAACAGCACCTCGGCACCAAACGCGCGGGAAATCGCCACGCGTTCGCTGGACATGCCTTCGGGCATCACCACCAGCATGCGGTAGCCCTTGACCGCGGCCACCATCGACAGCGCGTTGCCGGTATTGCCGCTGGTCGCCTCGACGATGGTGTCGCCAGGCTTCAACAAGCCTTCCTGCTCGGCCTTCTCGATCATGTACTTGGCGATGCGCGCCTTGATCGAGCCGGAGGGATTCACGAACTCGAGCTTGGCATAGACCCCCTCGAGGTGCAGCAGCGGCGTATCGCCCACAGCGTCGAGGATGTTGGCGGATACGGAAGTGAAGCGTGTGGCCATGCGCGGTTACTCCCCTCGGGGATGACTGGTGATCGGATGGCGCCGCGGCTGCGGGCCGACACCGGGCAGTGTACGCGGTGCAGCGGCGTTGTTCACGTGGACAGGCGGGCCCGTGGGAACTACTCATGCGCCACCGACACGCGTCATGCGCCACCGACACGCGGCGTGGCTCGCGCTCAGCCGGCGCTCTTGTCCGTACCGACTTCAGGATGCGCATGCTGCATGACGTCGATGGCCAGCGCGGAATGGGCATAGGCAGCCCCGGCCCGCATTTCCGCTGCCACCCAGATCGCTTCCATGATCTGCTGCTCGGTCGCGCCGTGCTTCAAGGCCTCGGCGGTATGCCCCTTGATGCAATACGGGCATTGGGTGGTGTGGGCGACCGCCACGGCAATAAGCTGCTTGGTGACATTCGGCAGGGCGCCGTCGGCAAACACGGCGGCGCTGAAAGCCTTGAACGCCTTCAGCGGTTCCGGTGCGAGTTCGCGGCGCTTGCGCGCGATTTCGACGGTGGATTGGGGGTACATCGCTGCGTCCATAACGTTCTCCTTGGTTGCTCAGCGATCGGCCATGGGAGCGCCGCATGCGCTCCTGCTGCCGGGGCTGAACACCTAGTGTCCTACTTCACGGCTGGATGGGCGTTGACCCAAGGCAACCGTCATCATGAATTTCCCGCGGCATCGCACCCAGCGGGCCCACGTTCCCTGCCGGGACGTGGTGGTCGGGTGGCACTGGGCACGGCCTACAAGCCGAGGTTATTGCGCTCGAGCACCCGCTCGGCGCGGTAGCTGGAACGCACCAGGGGGCCGGCCACGGCCTCCAGGAACCCCATGTCCAGGGCCAACTGCCGATAGTCGTCGAACTGCTGCGGGGTGACGAAGCGCTGCACCGGCAAGTGATTCGCGCTCGGGCGCATGTATTGGCCCATGGTCACCACGTCCACGTCTGCGGCGCGGATGTCGCGCAGCGTGCGCTCGATCTCCGCATCGGTTTCGCCCAGGCCCAACATCAGGCTGGTCTTGGTCAGCGTCTTTGGCGCATGGTGCTTGGCGAAGCGCAGGACGCTCAGGGTGCGCGCATAGCCGGCGCGCGGATCGCGCACCGGATGGGTCAGGCGCTCGACCGTCTCCAGGTTCTGCGCATAGGTCACCAGGCCGGCATCCAGCACCTTGGCCACCGCATCCAGGTTGCCGGCGAAATCGGGCGTCAAGGCTTCCACCGCGGCGCTCGGCATCATCCCATGGATGGCCGTGATGCAGGCCGCATAGTGCGCTGCGCCGCCATCGGGCAGGTCGTCGCGGTCGACCGAGGTCAACACCACGTATTGCAGGCGCATCAGGCGTACGGCATCCGCGACCTGCATCGGCTCGAGCGGATCCAGCCAGCCATTGGGATTGCCGGTGCTGACCGAGCAGAACCTGCAGGCCCGGGTGCACACCGAGCCCATCAACATCAGCGTCGCGGTGCCGCGACCCCAGCATTCGGCGATGTTCGGACACTT
>JGI26528J50254_1001597_pt1 | contig 12041 bp, 7 predicted proteins | sample ThiBiot_300_plan_FD_50254 | JGI IMG/M metagenome (IMG submission 50254)
GTCAAACAGCTGCTGCAGCTGATGATCCATTCCTTGTATTCCAACAAGGATATTTTCCTGCGCGAACTGATCTCCAATGCTTCCGACGCCGCCGACAAGCTGCGCTTCGAAGGACTGTCGGATGCCGCACTGTACGAGAACGACCCCGAACTCAAAATCCGCGTCGCCTTCGACCGCGACGCGCGCACGCTGACGATTTCCGACAACGGCATCGGCATGAGCCGGCAGGACGTCATCGAACACATCGGCACTATCGCCAAGTCCGGCACCCGCGAGTTCTTCTCGCAGCTTTCCGGCGACCAGCAGAAGGACGCCGCGCTGATCGGCCAGTTCGGCGTCGGCTTCTACTCCGCCTTCATCGTCGCCGACCGCGTCACGCTAACCACCCGCCGCACCGGCCTCACGTCCGAGCATGGCGTGCGCTGGGAATCCGCAGGCGCCGGCGACTACACGCTGGAAACCGTCGACAAGCCCAGCCGCGGCACCGAGATCGTGCTGCATCTGCGCGACGGCGAGGACGAGTTCCTGTCGGATTACAAGATCAAGTCGGTGATCCGCACCTATTCCGACCACATCACCCTGCCCATCGTGATGAAGAAGAGCGAATGGAAGGACGGCGTGGAAACCCCCACCGACGAGGACGAGACCGTCAACAAGGCCTCGGCGCTGTGGGCGCGCGCGAAGAAGGACGTCAGCGACGACGAGTACAACGAGTTCTACAAGCACGTCGCCCACGACTTCGAGCCGCCGCTCGCCTGGTCGCACAACCGCGTCGAGGGCAAGCAGGAATACATCTCGCTGCTGTATGTGCCCGCGCACGCGCCGTTTGACCTGTGGGACCGGGAAAAGCGACATGGCATCAAACTCTACGTGCGCCGCGTTTTCATCATGGACGACGCCGAGCAGCTGATGCCGCAATATCTGCGCTTCGTTCGTGGCGTGGTCGACTCGGCCGACCTGCCCTTGAACGTCTCGCGCGAGATCCTGCAGTCGAGCCGCGACCTCGATGCGATCAGGAATGGCTCGGTCAAGAAGGTGCTGGGACTGCTGGAAGACCTGGCCGAGAACCAGCCGGAAAAATACGTCGCGTTCTGGAAGGAATTCGGCAAGGTGCTGAAGGAAGGCCCGGGCGAGGATTTCGCGAACCGTGAGCGCATCGCCGCCCTGCTCCGCTTTGCCTCCACCCACACCGATACCGACGCGCAAGTGGTATCGCTGAAGGACTACATCGGCCGCATGAAGGAAGGCCAGAAGGAAATCTTCTACATCACCGCCGACAGTTTTGCCGCCGCCCGGCACAGTCCGCACCTCGAAATCTTCCGCAAGAAGGGNATCGAAGTCCTGCTGCTGTCCGACCGCGTCGACGAATGGCTGTCGAGCAACCTCAGCGAGTTCGACGGCAAGCCGCTCAAATCGATCGCCAAGGGCGGGCTGGATTTAGGAGACCTGGAGGACGAAGCCGAAAAGACCGCGCAGAAGGAAGCCGAAGAGACCCTGAAGCCGCTGGTCGAGCGCATCAAGACCACCCTCGGGGAACGCGTGAAAGAGGTTCGTGTCACCCACCGTCTCACCGACTCTCCTGCCTGCCTCGTCACCGGCGAAGGCGACATGAGCGCCAACCTCGAACGCCTGCTCAAGTCGGCCGGTCAGGCCGCGCCGACGGTGAAGCCCACGCTGGAAATCAACCCGTCGCATGTCCTGGTCACNCGGCTCAACAGCGAAGCCGACGAAGCCCGCTTTGCCGACTGGGCCAACCTGCTGTTCGAACAGGCCTTGCTCGCCGAAGGCGGCCAGCTCGACGATCCGGCAAGCTTCGTGCGGCGGTTGAACGGGTTGCTGGCGCTGCTGCCGGAATAATCAAACCAGGCCGTTCATGTTGGGCGNGTCCAGACATGAACGGGCNTGGCCACTACATCTGACGCGNCCGGGCAATCGGTCGCGCTTTTTTTTCCCTGGTGCGATGGGCTATCTGCTGTCCTCGATCGCNTTCGGCTGGATTTTCACTTTCTGGCCCGCGGTAATCAAGGCCAGCATGGCCTTCATATCCGCGCGTTGCTGCGCCTGCATCACGCCGGCAGAAACCGACGCCAGCAATGCGGGATCCGGCGTATCCGCCTGCACCACGCGGCTGATTCGCACGATTCGATACGCGCCATCCGGGCGCACGAAACCGGTGTAAGCAGGCAGCTTATCGGTATTCGCGCGAAACACTGCCTTGATTCCGGCCGCATCCATCTCGGCAAACGGCTGCCGCCCGACCACCTTGAAGGCCGACCAGCTCAAGCCCGCTGNATCGCCCTTCTCCAGCGCCTTGATGGCCGCCTCGCCTTTCTGCGCCAACAGCCTGGCGCTCTGCTCGGCACGCAGTCGGGCCTCGATTGCCTGGGAGACCTCTGTCAACGGGCGCAACCGGGCTGGCCGATGATCGATCACCCGCGCCGCCACCAGCACGCCGGGCAGTACCTCGATGGCTTCNGTGTTCTGCTTCGATTTGATCGATTCGGGGCTGAACAGCGCAGCCGACAAGGTCGAATTATTGAACGGCGGNGGTGCCGTCTTGACGCCCATCCAGTCGCTTTGCTTGATGCTGAGTTTGGTNGCTGACGCGGCAGGCTGNAGCGATTGCGCGTTTTCGTAGACGAGGTTGCTGAAGTTGTCAGCCAGATCCGCAAAGGTCTTTTGCGCCTGCTGCTTGCGCAATTCGTCGACGATCTCGGTGCGCACCTCGTTCAGCGGTGCCGCCTTGGCCGGCTGGATGCCNTCCAGCCGGATGATGTGATAACCAAAATCGCTTTCGACCGGCCCGCGGATTTCGTGGGGCTTCATGCTGAATACGGCATCTTCGAAAGGCTTGACCATCATGCCGCGCGCAAAGCTTCCCAGGCTGCCATCCTGCGCGGCCGAGCCCGGATCCTGTGACTCGGTACGTGCCAGTTCAGCGAAACGATCCGGCGACTTTTGCAGAATCCGGACCAGTTCGGTCGCCTTGGCCTTGGCTTTGGCCCGTGTTGCCGCATCGGCATTTTTATCCACTGCAATCAGGATATGGCTTGCACTGCGTTGTTCGGGTCGCCCGAATTTCGCCGCATTGGCCGCGTAGTAGTCACCTATTTCCTTGTCACTCACCGCGATGCCGGCTGCCACGCTGGTCTTGTCCAGCACCAGATATTCGGCGCGGATCTGTTCGAGCTCTGTAAATTCTGCCTTGTGGGCAGCGTAATCACGCTCCACGTCGGCTGGCGTGACCTTCACCTCCGAAGCCACGCTGGAGGCCGGCAGGTCGGCCCATGAAATTTCACGCTGTTGCGAAACCAGGCGCGCGATCTGCGTCATGGAGGTGTCCGACGGGAAAGCCGCGAGCGTTGCCGGGCTCGCCACCGCATCCAGCATGAAGCCCTGACGCAACTCGTTCTCGAACTGGGCGGGGGTGCGGCCATTCTGGCGCAACACTGCCTCATAATGCTGCTTCGAAAACTTCCCATCCTGCTGGAAAGCCGGAATCTGCCCGAGGATGGATGCAATGTATGCATCAGGGGCCACAAATTTATTCTTTTGCGCGTCCAGCAGCAAGGCTTTACGTTCGATCAGGCTGTCCAGCACCTGTTTGCGGAAATCGGCGCTTTCCGTGACGGCTGGATCGAACGCGGGCCCCAGGGTCTCGCGCATGCGTTCTGTCTGCGCTTGAATCTCACGCGTCAGCTCGTCACGCGAAATTCCCAGGTCGCCGACCTCGGCAATCATGCCGCTGCCTTTGCCGCCCGTCATGTAGGATTCCATTCCGAACAGGCCGAAAGTGATCGCGATCAAGGCCAGTATGACTTTGGCCAGCCAGCCCTGCGCATGCTTGCGGATTGCTTCGAGCACGGTCTTTTACTCCGAAAAAAACGTTAGCGCGGATTTTCGCGCACTTTGCGCCTCGCGTCTCGCCCTGCAGCGATTAAACTCGCCCTGCAGCGATTAAAAATCGGCGCGAAGACATCGCACATGAAAAAAGGCGAACTTGCGTTCGCCTTTTCGATGTTGGCGGAGTGGACGGGACTCGAACCCGCGACCCCCGGCGTGACAGGCCGGTATTCTAACCAACTGAACTACCACTCCCTTGTTCTGTGAACCTCGTTGCCAGGGNCCATGGCCGCTTTCCCATGTTGCCCGGCTGGTGGGTGCTGAGGGGTTCGAACCCCCGACATTCGCCTTGTAAGGGCGACGCTCTACCAGCTGAGCTAAGCACCCGACAAAGACAAAAATTTTACAACATTTCCGTATATCCTGCCAAGTGCCAAGCGGTTTTATTATTAGTTGATGGCGTCTTTCAGGCCCTTGCCNGCACGGAATTTCGGCACTTTTGCGGCTTTGATCTTGATGCTGGCACCCGTGCGCGGATTACGGCCGGTACGGGCGGCACGCTTGCCAACATAGAAGCTGCCAAAACCTACCAATGTCACCATGTCGCCCTTCTTCAGTGCTTTCTTGACTGCTTCGACCGCTGCATCCAGCGCCCGGCCCGCGGCAGCCTTGGAAATGTCGGCCGAGTCGGCGATGGCGTCAATCAATTCGGATTTGTTCACGTGTTGTCCCCTTCACTCAAGTGGTACAGGAAAACCCTGTGGCCGCTTTTATAGCAACCCGCAAAACCTTGTGTCAAGCGGTTTTCCGGGCGNCTCCCAAAAAAAACCCGCGACTGGCGCGGGTTTCAGGCAGATGGTTGAAAAATACCTAGTGTTTGAGCGCCGCGGAGGAGGTTCCCTCTTCTTCTGGCACGGCAATTGCCGGCGCATCCGTTTCAGGTTCATCCTGCAAAGGCTCGGGCGCGTGCTCCAGTGCCAGCTCAAGAACCTGGTCGATCCACTTGACCGGATGGATATCGAGCTTGTTCTTGATGTTGTCCGGAATCTCGGTCAGNTCCTTGACGTTTTCCTGGGGGATCAACACCGTCTTGATACCGCCGCGATGCGCCGCCAGCAATTTTTCCTTCAGTCCNCCNATCGGCAATACCTCGCCGCGCAACGTGATCTCTCCCGTCATCGCGACGTCGGCGCGCACCGGAATACCCGTGAGGATCGAGACCATCGACGTGCAGATTGCAATGCCCGCAGAAGGGCCGTCCTTGGGCGTCGCGCCCTCCGGCAGATGAATGTGGATGTCGCGTTTCTGATAGAAGTCCTCCTGGATCCCCAGCTTGCGCGCACGTGAACGCACCACGGACAGCGCAGCCTGGATCGATTCCTGCATCACCTCGCCGAGTTTGCCGGTGGTGGTCATCTTGCCGCGCCCGGGCAGCGAAACCGCTTCGATGGTNAGCAGTTCGCCGCCCACTTCGGTCCAGGCCAGTCCTGTCACCTGCCCCACCTGGTTATTCATTTCCGCGATGCCGAAACTGAAGCGCCGGACACCGAGATATTTCTCCAGATTGCGCGACGTCACCGAAATCTTGCTGCTCTGCTTCTTCATCAGCAGGGTCTTGACGGCCTTGCGGCAGATCTTGGAAATTTCGCGCTCCAGGTTGCGCACCCCCGCTTCGCGCGTGTAGTAACGCACGATGTCGCGGATGGCCGACTCGGCGATGGCGAGTTCGTCCACCTTGATGCCGTTGACCTTGAGCTGCTTGGGTACCAGATAGCGCTCGGCGATGTTGATCTTCTCGTCCTCGGTGTAACCCGACAGGCGGATCACTTCCATCCGGTCGAGCAGCGGCGCAGGCAGGTTGAGNGAGTTGGCCGTGGCGACGAACATGACATCCGACAGGTCGTATTCGACCTCGATGTAATGATCCTGGAAGGTATGGTTCTGCTCGGGATCGAGCACNTCCAGCAGCGCCGACGACGGATCGCCGCGGAAATCCTGTCCCATCTTGTCGACTTCGTCGAGCAGGAACAGCGGATTCTTCACGCCNATCTTGGTCAGGCTCTGCAGGATCTTGCCCGGCATCGAGCCGATGTAGGTGCGGCGATGCCCGCGAATCTCCGATTCGTCGCGCACGCCGCCGAGCGCCATGCGCACGAACTTGCGGTTGGTCGCGCGCGCGATCGACTGNCCGAGCGAGGTCTTGCCGACACCGGGCGGGCCGACCAGGCACAGGATCGGCGCTTTCACCTTGTCGACGCGCTGCTGCACCGCGAGGTATTCGAGGATGCGCTCCTTGACCTTGTCGAGGCCGTAGTGGTCCTGGTCGAGAATCTTCCCGGCNTTCGCCAGATCCTTGCTGATCTTGGTTTTCTTCTTCCACGGCAAACCGACCATGGCTTCGATGTAGCTGCGGATGACNGTGGCTTCGGCCGACATCGGCGACATCATTTTCAGCTTCTTCAGCTCGCCCATGGCCTTGGTTTCGGCTTCCCTGGACATGCTGGCCGCCTTGATGCGTTTTTCCAGGTCTTCCAGCTCGGCGCCTTCCTCGATGTCGCCAAGCTCCTTCTGGATCGCCTTGACCTGCTCGTTCAGGTAGTACTCGCGCTGGCTCTTTTCCATCTGCCGCTTGACGCGGCCACGGATGCGCTTTTCCACCTGCAGGATGTCGAGTTCGCCTTCCAGCAGGCCCAAAAGGTGTTCCAGCCGCTTGTTGACGCCGATCATCTCCAGTACTTCCTGCTTCTGCTCCAGTTTCAGCGGCAGGTGCGCGACGATGGTATCGGCCAGACGGCCGCCTTCGTCGATGCCCGAGAGCGAAGTGAGGATTTCCGGCGGAATTTTCTTGTTCAGTTTGACGTACTGGTCGAACTGTGTGAGCAGGGCNCGGCGCATGGCCTCGACTTCGACCAGTTCCTCACCTTCCGCAGGCAGAATTTCGGCGCGGGCCACCAGATGGCTTCCCGCATCAGCCACTTCCAGGACNCGCGCGCGCTGGTTCCCTTCAACGAGCACCTTGACCGTGCCGTCGGGCAGTTTCAGCATCTGCAGGACCGTGGCCACGCTGCCGGTATCGTAGAGATCTTCCGGCGTGGGGTCGTCCTGGGCGGCCGTTTTTTGCGCGACCAGAAGGATGCTTTTGCCGGATTCCATGGAGTTTTCCAGCGCTTTGATCGATTTGGGCCGGCCGACAAAGAGCGGGATGACCATGTGGGGAAACACCACCACATCCCTAAGCGGCAACAGCGGCAGGTTGATCTGTTCCTTGTTGGGGAGGTTGTCGCTCATCATGATTTCCTGGGTAAGGGTTTAAGGAACGGATGCGCGGCATTCAACCACGCTCATCCACAATTGGGGAGGCATAGGTTGGAATTCAAGATGGCTGACAGGTTCCCTGTCAGCCATTTCCTTGTTCAGGCTCCGGCAGCCAGCGGCTGCTCGTCCTGCTCGGAGTAGATCAGNANGGGTTTACCGTCGCCGCTGATCAGGCCNTTNTCGACCACGACCTTGCTGACCCCCTTCAGGGAAGGCAGGTCGTACATCGTATCCAGCAGGGAATGCTCAATGATCGATCGCAGGCCACGCGCGCCCGTGCGACGCGCCAGGGCACGCCGGGCGATGGCGTTCAATGCATCCTCGCGGAACTCGAGTTCGACCCCTTCCATCTTGAAAAGCTTGATAAATTGCTTGGTCAATGCATTTTTCGGCTCGGTCAGGATCTGGACCAGGGCAGCCTCGTCCAACTCATCCAGCGTGGCNACAACTGGCAAGCGCCCGACAAATTCGGGGATCANGCCATATTTGATGAGATCTTCCGGTTCAACTTGATGCAGCAGTTCGACATCGCGCTTGGTTTCATCGATATTCTTGACCTGTGCGCCGAAACCGATGCCGCCTTTCTCGGTACGACCGCGAATGACTTTCTCCAGACCGCTGAATGCCCCCCCGCAGATGAACAGGATGTTGCTGGTATCGACCTGCACGAACTCCTGGTTCGGATGCTTGCGCCCACCTTGCGGCGGAACCGAGGCCGTCGTGCCCTCGATCAGTTTCAAGAGTGCCTGCTGTACGCCCTCGCCCGATACGTCGCGCGTGATCGAGGGGTTGTCGGCCTTGCGCGAGATCTTGTCTATTTCNTCAATGTAAACAATGCCCTGCTTGGCCTTGTCGACATCGTAATCACATTTCTGCAACAGTTTCTGGATGATGTTCTCGACATCNTCNCCGACATAGCCCGCTTCGGTGAGCGTCGTGGCGTCGGCAATCACGAACGGCACGTTCAGCAACCGCGCCAGGGTTTGCGCGAGCAGGGTCTTGCCCGAACCGGTCGGTCCGATCAGCAGGATGTTGCTCTTGGCCAGTTCGACTTCGCCCGTACCCGCGTTGCTGCGCAAACGTTTGTAGTGATTGTAGACCGCGACGGCCANCGCNTTCTTCGCCTGGCTCTGGCCGATGACGTATTGATCCAGAATGCCACTGATCTCATGCGGGGTAGGCAAGTCGGAGCCTGCGCCCTTCTGGTTATCGGTCTGCTGAATTTCCTCGCGGATGATGTCGTTGCANAACTCGACGCATTCATCNCAGATGAATACCGACGGCCCGGCAATCAGCTTGCGTACTTCGTGCTGNCTTTTGCCACAGAAGGAGCAGTAGAGAAGTTTGTCACCCGAACCTTTGTCTGCCATGCCAGTTCCTTGCTTAATTGTCCGATGCCTCGACACGGCTGGTCAGCACCTTGTCGATCAGCCCGTATTTCACCGAATCGTCCGCGCTCATGAAATTGTCGCGATCGGTGTCGCGTTCGATCACCTCGATGCTCTGCCCGGTGTGCTTGGCAAGCATGTCATTGAGGCGTGACTTCAGATACAGGATNTCCTTGGCATGGATTGCGATGTCCGATGCCTGGCCCTGGAAACCGCCCAGCGGNTGGTGGATCATCACGCGCGAGTTGGACAGGCAGAAACGCTTGCCCTTGGCGCCTGCGGTCAGCAGGAACGCCCCCATGCTGGCCGCCTGACCGATACAGAGCGTGGACACGTCAGGTTTGATGAACTGCATGGTGTCGTAGATCGCCAACCCTGCGGACACCGACCCACCCGGCGAGTTGATGTAGAAATGGATGTCCTTGTCGGGATTTTCCGATTCGAGGAACAACATCTGCGCGACGACCAGGTTGGCCGTCGCGTCGTTCACCGGACCGACCAGGAAAATCACCCGCTCCTTGAGCAGGCGCGAATAAATATCGTAAGCACGTTCGCCGCGGCCGCTCTGCTCGACGACCATGGGCACCAGCCCNAGCCCCCGGGGCTCGAAGGGCTGTGAATNGGAAACGCCATATTCTGGATCAATATGCATCAGGCACGTCCCATCAGTTCTTCAAAGGAGGTTGACACGTCTTCCACTTGGGCCTGACCTGCAATCCATGCTACCACATTCTCCTCCAGGGCCAGAGACTCGATCTCCTGCATCCGTTCCGGGCTCTGGTAATACCACTGCACCACCTGTTCCGGCTCCTCGTAGCTCTGCGCCTGCTCCTGGATCAGNTCGCGGATCTGTTCAGGCCGGGCCACCAGTTTGTTCGCCTGCACGATCTCGGCCANGATCAGTCCCAGACGCACACGGCGCTCGGCTTGTCCTGTAAACATATCGGCAGACAGCTTCACGGTCTGAACCCCGCGTGACTGCATATCCGCTTCCGTCATTTTCATCAGTCGCCCGGTTTCCATCGCCACCAGACTCTGCGGCAGATCCAGCGTGCTTTTCTGCAATAACAACTCCATCGCCTGCTCTTTCAGTTTCGCCGCCGCGCGACGTTTTGCCTCGCGCTCCAGGTTGGATCTCACCTCGGNCTTGAGCTTATCCAGGTCACCGTCTTCGACTCCCAGTGCCCTGGCAAATTCCGCATCAATTGAAGGCAGCACCGGCGCCTGCACCTCCTTGACCTGTACTTCGAAGTGCGCCACCTTGCCCGCAAGCTCCCTGGCTGCATACNCGGCGGGGAAGGTCACGTCGAACCCCTTGCTGTCACCCGCTCCAAGGCCGGTCAGACTCTGTTCGAAATCCTTCAGCANGCGGCCTTCGCCGATCACCNCGGCGAAATCCTCGGCCTTGCCGCCTTCGAAGGCTGCGCCATCGACCGTNCCCTGATAGTCGAACTTGACCAGATCGCCTTCCATGGCNGCCCGCCCCGCCGGNTCGAACGTACGACGCTGCTTTTGCAAAACCTCCAGGGTCTTGACCACATCGGTATCCTTCAGGTCCACCACCGGCCTGCTCATCCTGCCAGTGCTCAAATCGTCGATCTTCACTTCAGGATAGACCTCAAAACTGGCACTGAAGGTCATTTCCGTTGCATCGCCCTGATCCGTCTTCGGCTCGAAGCGGGGATAGCCCGCGATTCTCAGCTGGTGGGCTTCCACCGCCTCGCCGAAACGCGCCTGCAGGGTTTCGCCCAGCACGTCCTGACGGACGCCGGGTCCATGTTGGCGCGTCACGGCGCTCAACGGNGCCTTGCCGGGCCGGAAACCATCCATCTTGACGCTGCGTGTCAGGCGCTTGAGGCGATTTTGCACCTCGGTTTCCAGNTGCCCCATGGGCACGCTGATATCGAGGCGGCGGACCAGTCCTTCGAGAACTTCAAGATTTGCTTGCATCAAAATACTTCCTGGCTGAATTGAGATTGGGTGTAAGGGCGATCATAAGTTTTATGGTGCGAAAGGGGGGACTCGANCCCCCACGCCTTGCGGCGCTGGAACCTAAATCCAGTGCGTCTGCCAATTCCGCCACTCTCGCGGCTCGGCCGCAAAACCATCGACCGATAAGTGTAATATAATCAAAGCGATGCTGTCACCCAAGCCTGCCCGGCATCCCGCCTAAGTCATTATTCCCATTCCATTTTTTATTGCCGGTGCCGGTCGATCACTACGAAAATTTCCCTGTCGCCTCCTGGCTGCTGCCCAAACGGCTGCGNCGGCCGGTGGAAGCCATCTACNGGTTTGCCCGCAGCGCGGACGACATCGCCGACGAAGGCCACGCATCGCCGGCCGANCGGCTGTCGCAGCTTGCGGCGTATCACGGCGAACTGGACCGCATCGAGCGCGGCGAAACGCCGGCCGATGCGGTGTTCGGCCCGCTCGCTGCCGCCATCCGCGCGCACGCCATCCCGCTGGCGCCGTTTCGCGACCTGCTGTCGGCCTTTGCCCAGGACGTGGAAAAAAAACGCTACGCAACTTTCGGCGAGGTCATGGACTACTGTCGNCGTTCGGCCAATCCGGTGGGGCGCCTGATGCTGCATCTGTACGGCGACCACGACCCGCGTCACCTGGCCTATTCCGACGCCCTCTGCAGCAGCCTGCAGCTGATCAACTTCCTGCAGGACATCGCGATCGATTACCGAAAAGACCGCATCTACCTGCCGCAGGACGAACTGGCCGCTCACCGCGTCAGTGAAGCGCAGATTGCCGAAGGCAACACGCANGGGCTGTGGCACATGATGATGCACAAGCAGATCGAGCGTGCGCGCAAATTGCTGCAGGCCGGTGCGCCGCTCGGTCGGCAGCTCAAGGGACGCATCGGGCTCGAACTGCGGGTCACCCTCCGNGGCGGCGAGACCATCCTGCGCAAGCTGCATGCCGACCCCGGCTGCGTCTTCCACAACCGTCCGGTGCTGACCAGGCAAGACTGGATCGTCATGCTCGCGCGAGGGCTGTTTTGAGCGCGGATGTTCATCGATACTGCCAGGAGCGGGCGGCGGCCAGCGGCTCGAGCTTCTATTACAGCTTCGTTTTCCTGCCACTCGACGTACGGCGCGCGATCACGGCGTTCTATGCCCTGTGCCGCGAACTCGACGACGTGGTGGACGAATGCCACGAGCGCCAGGTGGCCGAAATCAAGCTCGACTGGTGGCGCGCCGAAATCGGCCGTTTTGCCGGCGGAGAGCCAGAGCATCCTGCCACCCGCGCGCTCTTCGATACCACGCAGGGCCGGGCCATTGCGCCGACGCTGCTGCTGGAAATCGTCGACGGCATGGCGATGGATCTCGACTACACGCGCTATCCCGACTTCAGGTCGCTCAGGCTCTACTGCTACCGCGTTGCCGGCGTAGTGGGCGAGATCGCGGCAGCAATTTTCGACGGGGCGCGCAGCGAACACGACCGCGACATCCGCCGCTACGCGCACGAGTTGGGGCTGGCATTCCA
>JGI26528J50254_1001613_pt1 | contig 11961 bp, 10 predicted proteins | sample ThiBiot_300_plan_FD_50254 | JGI IMG/M metagenome (IMG submission 50254)
ACGCGCGGGCGGTGGAACCGATCCCATAGACGAGGAGAGCATCTCTCGCGTTCGATATACTAAAGTGCCATAGTCGGCCGGAGCGTCGTGATAACGACCAACCCCTGCGCATAGCGCGCTGCTCCCAGAACCTCGGAGGTGTACATGCCACTCGCGCGCGTGAACTTGGGCGAGCAGGTGGTTCACCACACGTTGGCTGATGTGGCGCGCGAACGCATACTGCAGGACATCGTAGAACTGCGTCTTCACCCAGGTGAGATCTTCCAGCTGAATGACCTCGCCCACGCATATGGGATGTCCCGGACTCCGGTCCGTGAGGCCCTGGCGCGAATGCAGCAATCCGGACTGATCACGTCCATCCCGTACAAGGGATACCGCGTCCGTTCTCTGGACAAGGACGACATCGAAGACGTGATCTTCATGCGAGCACTGCTGGAACCGAAATCCGCCGAGCGTGCCGCCCTCCGGATCACCGATCAAGAGCTCGCAGAATTGGCGGAGATCCGCCCTCCGCAAACCGACAAGTTCAACCTCGAGTTCGACCGATACTCCGAGCGGTTCCATACCTTCATCGGGCACGCGTCCGGGTCGCGCCGACTCGCTGACATGATCACGACTGTCTACCGGGACGTGGCGAGGATGCAGTATGCCGGCTTGAGCCGCACTGTCCCGAAGGACATCGTCGCCGCACACGAAAAAATCCTGGCGGCGCTGCAGGCACACGACGCCGAGACCGCCAGTTCCGCGATGCGGGAGCATGTCCTGATCGTTCACGCGAAGGCGCTCGAAGAGGTTCGTGCGAATGATGTTGCTCCTGCCCGGACGAAGGCATAAGTCGCACACCGGGCCTGCGATGTCGACGCACGGATATGCAGCGATCCTGCGGCCGTGCGCCCCGCCGACCGTGCCGCACGCACGCTGACGGTTACTGGTGCGGTGCCGGGCTCTCCCGGCGGACGACATGATCACGACGGTTCGGCCTTGCGCCTTCTGATCCACTAGTATATCATTGCTGATGGTGACATCACACGATAGTTGGACCGCCGTCGGACCAGAGCTTTCCGGTCGGCGCGACCGGCGGCCGATGCCGCGATTGCGTCATGTCTGCGGTGCCGTGGGACAGCAATGTGAGGATGCTCGATGAATGTGCGGCTCGACGATTCAACGGCTGTGAGCGTGTCGATCGAAATCAACGGTGTGGTGCGTACCGAAACGGTCGAACCGCGGATGCTGCTCGTCCACTTCTTGCGAGATCGCATGGGGATGACCGGTACCCACATCGGTTGCGACACCAGCCAGTGCGGCGCGTGCACGGTCTGGCTGGACGGTGAGGCTATCAAGTCCTGCTCGATCTTGGCCGTGCAGGCCGACGGGCACAAGGTCACCACGATTGAGGGCTTGGCATCCGGTCAGACACTGCATCCGATGCAGGAGGCGTTCCACGAGGAGCACGCGTTGCAGTGCGGTTACTGCACGCCGGGGTTCATCATGTCGTCGGTCTCGCTACTGCGTCATCATCCGGAGCCCACTGATGAGGACCTTCGGCATGGGCTCGAGGGCAATATCTGCCGTTGCACGGGCTACGTGAACATCCTCAAAGCGGTCCGACGCGGAGCCAAGGCTATCGCTGAGGCCGAGCATGATAGCGGTGACCTGCAGTGATCCCGCCACCCTTCGCCTACCATCTGGCGACCAGCGTCGAGGACGCTACCCAAGCGCTGGGATCCGGGGGCGAGGACGCGAAGTACTTGGCCGGTGGCATGAGCCTGATCCCGGTCCTCAAGATGCGCCTGTCGGCGCCACCACTGCTCGTCGATATCGGCGCCCTCCGTGACCTCTCGTACGTGCGTGTTGATGGTGATGTCGTGCGCGTCGGCGCACTGACCCGACACAGCGACATCATGGCGAACCCGACTTTGCGGGAATATCTCCCACTACTCTCCGACGTGGCGTACGAAGTGGGCGACGCTCAAGTGCGCGCGAGGGGCACGCTCGGCGGTGTGCTTGCCCACGCCGACAGCGCAGGGGACTACTGCACCGTTGCCCTGATGCTGGACGCTCAGATCGTCACCAGCAGCCGCACCATTGCGGCAGCCGACTTCTTCCAAGGGTTCATGACGACGGCTCTGGCGCCCGACGAGTTGATCACCGAAGTCCGGTTCCCCGTCATGACCGAAGGACACGAATACGTGAAGTTTCGTCGGCGGCGTAGCGATTGGGCGATCATCGGAGTAGGCGTCCAACGGGACCGTGATCGGTACCGTATCGGCTTGACGAACGCCGGAGCCGTGGTGTCGCGAGGGCTGGCCGGTGAGGAAGTCCTGGCCGCGGGAGGATCCGCTCGGGAAGCGGCACGTGCGGTTGCTGACGCGGCCACCCCGCTGGCCGACCTCCCCGCTGAAGTCGAGTANAAGAAGTCACTCATCGAGACGCTGACTTCACAGGCACTTGCGAAGGTGGGCGCATGATGGGGACCACGGCTACCGAGGCTGCCGGCAGAACCACCATCATGGACGCGGCGCGGGACCAGGCCGGGCGTTACTCGGGTCAATCCATCACCCGGGTCGAAGACGCGCGGCTCATCCGCGGTCAGGGCCAGTACGTCGATGACATGACCATCTCCAATATCGCCTATGCGCAGATTGTCCGATCGCCTGTGCCGCACGCGATGATCCGTTCCATCGACACGTCCGCCGCGCGTGCCCTGCCCGGAGTCCTAGGGGTGTACACAGGGCACGACGTCGTGCTCGAGCTCCACGCACTACTGCCCGTCATCGAGGCTGGCGTCCCGAATCGGCGTCAGACGCCGCCGCAATACCCCATTGCGATCGACGAGGCAGTATACGAAGGCGAGCCGCTCGCCATCGTGGTCGCGGAGACGCGCTACCTTGCTGCCGATGCCGCTGAGTTGGTGATCGTCGATTACGAGGCGCTTCCCGCCGTTTCGGACCTGGACGCGGCAATTGCGGAGGGCTCGCCGCCCACGCACCATGATGCCCCCGACAACATCGGGTGGGACATATCGTTTCCGGCAACCGGTGATATCGACGCGGCATTCGCCGGCGCTGCTGCAGTGATCAAGCAGCGCATCGTGCAGCAACGCGTATGCGCAGCGTCGATCGAAGGCCGCGTTGTCCTGGCCGATTACCGCGACCGGCTGACGGTGTGGCTCTCCAGCCAGATGCCGCACTTCAATCGCATGTACGTGGCGGAGGCCCTGGGCCTGCCGGAGAGCAAAGTTCGGTTCATTTCTCCGGACGTGGGCGGTGCTTTCGGGTCGAAGATGGGGCCGTATCCGGAGGACTATCTGATTCCGATTGCGTCCAAGCTCGTGGCACGGCCCGTCAAGTGGACTGAGACTCGGAGCGAGAATCTGGCCTCGACGAGTCACGGCCGAGGACAGGTCTTCGACGTCGAGGCCGCTGCGGCGGCTGACGGCAAGCTNCTGGCGATGCGCGTGCACCAACTCGTCGACATCGGCGCCTACTTCGGCCGCACCGGAGCGAATCCGGTGGTGTCGGTGCATCTTTCGGGCGGGTGCTACGAATGGCCGATGATCGAGGCACGCTCTGTCGGCGTGCTCACGAACAAGATGTGGACCGGCCCGTACCGCGGGGCAGGTCGACCCGAGGCCACCCACCTGGTCGAGCGCGTCATGGACATGCTCGCNGCCGAGCTCGGAATGGATGCGGCTGNGATCCGGCGCCGCAACTTTGTTCGAGAGTTCCCGCATCTCAACAACTTCGGGTTCACCTACGATTCGGGCGACTACGACGTCACGTTGGACAAGGCGCTTGAGGTCGTCGACTACGCCACCCTGCGCCGCGATCAGGAGGCGTCGCGCGCGGCAGGTCACTACATGGGAATCGGCATCGGCTGCTATGTCGAAATCTCGGGTTTCGGCCCGTCCAAGATGACGGCGGCCAACGACGGCGAGATCGGCTTGACGGAATCGGCAGTCGTGCGGGTGCATCCGAGCGGAGCGGCCACCGTGTTCGCCGGTACCCATTCACACGGGCAGGGGCATGCGACGTCGTTCGCACAGATTGCGGCCGATGCACTCGGGATCGCGATCGAGGATGTCGACGTGGTCGAGGGCGATACCACGAACACGCCCTTCGGTCACGGAACTTACGGTTCCCGGAGCATCCCGGTCGGTGGGATGGCGGTCTACATGGCCTGCCAGAAGGTCATGGACAAGGCCCGCGCGATCGCGGCGAATCTTCTGCGGGTCAGCGCCGGCGACATCGTATTCCGGAATGGCTCCTTCACCGCCGAACTTGCGGGCGCGTCGAAATCGATGAGGGAGGTGGCGCTGGCCGCCTACAATCGCAACCTGCCCGAAGGCATGGAGCAGGGTCTCGAGGCCACCGCGTTCTTCGATCCGCCGAACTTCACCTGGCCGTTCGGAGCCCACGTCTGCGTGGTCGACATCGACCCCGGCACCGGAGTGACCACGATCAAGCGGTACGTCGCGGTCGACGACTGTGGCACTGTCATCAACCCCCTGCTGGTGCAAGGCCAGGTGCACGGTGGCGTCCTGCAGGGCGTTGCGCAGGCTCTGCTGGAGGAAGTGCAGTACGACGCCGGAACAGGTCAGCGTACAGGAAGCACCTTCCTCGACTACCTGGTCCCGACGATCAACGAGATGGTGCCGACGGAGGTCTACCACACGGTGACGCCGACCCCGACGAATGCGCTGAGCGTGAAGGGTGTGGGTGAAGCNGGGACGGTGCCGTCCAGCGTNGCCGTCATNAATGCCATCTGTGACGCATTGGCGCCGCTCGGAATCCGGCACATCGAGATGCCCGCGAGTCCGCAGCGGGTATGGGATCTGATCCGTCATGCCACTGCTGCGATGGTGGACTGACGTCCGCTGATCGACATGAGCCCAATGGTCAATTTTCGACACGATTCGGAGGCGTCCATTTCACTCTCAGTGATCGTCATTTTCTTTCGACCGCTGCTGCTGCCGCCGCGCCACTGAGGCTTCTGAGTACATAGCGCAACGATCATCGCACTGCCATGGAGGAACGCTTGATCTCGCTCACCAAACGGGAGAACGTCGCCGTCCTGACGTTGGCCCGCCCGCCGGTCAACGCGATAGACGAACCAATGCTCGAAGAACTCGAGGGGGCGTATCAGCGCATCCGCGCGGATGAGGCCGTTCGTTCGGTAGTCGTGCGCAGCGCGCAGCGGTTCTTCAGCCCCGGCGTCGACATCGCGATGATTCACAGTCTGATAACCGGCTCCCATGACGCTGATTCATTGTTGGCGTTCAATCGCCGCCTTCAGCATTTCTACGCGATGTGGGCCGAGCTCGGGCTGGTGACGATAGCCGCCATGGAGGGCACAGCAACAGGAGGCGGACTGGAGTTCGCTCTGGCATGTGACCTCCGCGTCGCGTCGCGCGATGCGACCGTCGGATTGCCCGAGGCGAAGATCGGCCTACTCCCCGGGGCGGGTGGAACCCAACGGCTCACNAGGNTTGCCGGCCTGGCGGCCGCGACACGGCTGATCCTGACGGGTGAACTGGTCTCCGGNGCCGAGGCAGAGCGCTTGGGCATCGTGCATATGGCTGTCGAGCGCCGCGACGTTGAACCCCAAGCCTTCACGTGGGCAGGCGAGGTGGCTGCACTNCCTCGGACCACAGTGGCGGAGATCAAGCGCTGNCTGGCTCTGGCGCCGTCCGAAGCCGGATTCGCCGCCGAGATCGACGGCACTGGGCGCGTTCTCGCGGCCCCCGATTCTCACAGGTTGATCGAGAAGTTTCTCGAGCGGCATGCCGGGAACCGCGAGACGATGGATCTTCGGGGGGCGGATACGCCCTTCGAGGACTCGGGGGTGCCGGTCGACGCAGCGCGTGTATCAGGGCATGGACCTGCGGTGATGGGACGATGAGCGACGCTGCCGCAGCGCTGCCCATGGCGGCCACCGCAGTTCGGTTGAGTCGGATCGTCGACGCACTCGATACCAATCTCTACGGTGACGTGCACGGCGGGGCGATCATGCGCTTCATCGATGAGGCCGCCGGTGTGGCGGCGTGCAGGTTCATGGGCGGGCAGATGAGCACCGTCGCGGTGGACAGCATGCAGTTCGTGTCTCCCGTGCACACCGGGGACGTCATCACCTGTGATGCGCAGGTGAACTGGACCGGTCGCACGTCATGTGAGGTCGGCGTTCGAGTGACCGCGCAGTCGTGGGAGCAGCGTGCGGATACCGCACGGCATGTCGCCACGGCGTATCTGGTTTTTGTTGCGATCGGCAGCGATCAGCGACCCCGGGCAGTGCCGAGCGTTGTGCCGGAGAGCGATGACGACAGGCGGCGCATGCGCGAAGCCGAGATCAGACGTCAATCCAGACAAGAAAGGCGTCGCGCGATTGAACGATCTCGGGACGAACACACATCGGGGTGATGTCCGAGAGTGACCCCGATGGCGAAGGGCCGGACCGCTGGGCTGCCGACCGAGCCGGCCACCCGGCGGCAGGACCCGAGTTCTGTACACAAGCGAACACATACGTATTCACACACGATGGAAGGAACATTGACAATGAGCAATACCGAGACCATGACGGTCCGTCGGCGAATTCTGATTCACGACGAGCTGTACGCCGACGGCCATTTCGCGGCGGTGAGCCCGTTGCATGTCGTTGCCGCGGTCGCCGTGATCGGCAACCCTTTTGCGGGCATCAAGCAGGACGACCTCACGCTGCTGAGCAACGGGTGGGGCCCAGAACTTGCAGCCGACCTCACGGGCCGAGCGCGCGCGGAACTCGGGACCCCGGCGATTGCATTCGGTAAGGCTTCGGTCGTCGGGTTCGGGGGTGCCATAGGTCACGGATCAGCCATCATCCACACACGCACCTTCGGAGATGCGATCCGTGCCGTCAGCGTCGGTGCCGCACCGATCGCTTCGATCGAGAAACTCGGCGGCCCCGGGGACAGTGTCGATGTCGGCCTTCGCGGCGCGTCCGACACCGGCGCTCTGGACGGGACAGACACCCGATTCATGTTCAACTGGCCGCTGAGTGTTCCCGGATCGCCATTGGATGACGAGATCCTTATCGTGGTCGCGCTCGCCGACGGCGGCCGGTTGAAGTGACCGGTCGGGTACGTCATCGTCCATTCCACGGAGCGAATGAGTTCGAAGTGGTATCGCGCCTCTCCCTGTCCCCGTGGTCCAGCCACGCTTTGGAGGAGTAATCGACGATGGCGAAAGCATTCATGGACGGATACGTCGACATTGTCGACCGCTCACTCCGCGGGTTCGCGAAGGCACACCACGGCCTCGTCGAATTGCATACGGATCCGCTCTTCGTCCTGGCGCGTGACCGGCACCCGGGCCGGCGGGTCGGGCTAGTCAGCGGGGGGGGGTCCGGGCACGAACCCATGCACGTGGGCCTGGTTGGCCAGGGGATGCTGGACGCCGCCGTTCCAGGTCGCGTGTTCGCATCGCCGCACAACCGCCAGATCTACCAGGCGAGCCGGGCTGCCGCGGGCGAAGCCGGAATCCTCCACATCGTGAAGAACTACACCGGAGACCGCATCAACTTCGGCATCGCGGCCGAAAGGCTCAAGGCCGACGGCATCCACGTGGGCCGAGTACTCGTCGACGACGATCTGGCGACTGACGACCCCGAGGCCGGCACCGGTCGCCGCGGCACCGCGGCCACGATCGTCGTCGAGAAGCTGCTCGGGGCCGCGGCAGACGAAGGCCTCGGCCTGGAGCAGCTGGAGGCCACCGGGAGACGAGTGGTGGCACATTCGAGGAGTATCGCGGTGGCGTCGGCGCGCAAACGACGCTGTCCACCGGTCGACCCGCCTTCGATATCCCCGACGCGTGGCTCGAATACGGCGTGGGCATCCATGGAGAACGCGCCCGCGAGGCGGTGGCTCGGCCCGAGTTCAAATCGCTCGTCGGCCGGATGGTTTCGCAGGTCATCGAGGCGTGTCCGGCCGGCAATCAGATCATCGTCGTCGTGAACGGACTCGGAGCTACGACACAACTCGAGCTCCATGGGATTTTCGACGAGGTGACGGATCATCTCACCGAACGCGGCGTGGAGATGGTGGGTTCATTGGTGGGGACCTATTCCCCGGCGCTCGACATGCACGGATTCTCGATCACAGCGACGGTTGTCGCCGAGTTGGATTGGTTGCGATGGTGGGATGCGTCGGTTTGGACGGCTGCATGGAGGACGCGAGGAGTCCCGTCATGTTCGTGACCAATTTTCTGTCGGCTGCTCAGCAGGCGCACGCGGCATTGACGCGATGGGACCAGGCTGCCGGCGATGGGGATTTCGGCGACAACCTATGCAATGCGCTGAGCGGTGCTGCGGATCGAGTCGTGGCCGGTGCGAGTCTCGTCGATGAGCTCGATGTCGTGGCCGAGTGGTTCCTGGACCACGTGGGCGGGAGCAGTGGACCGCTCTTCGGCCTGCTGTTCAATTCGATGGCCAAGCAGACCCGTGGCGCGTCCGATGTGGACCGTGGTTTGGTTGACGGCCTCGCGGCTGGAACAGCGGCGATTCAACGGGTGGGAGAAGCCGTCCTGGGCGACCGGACGATGTTGGACACCCTGATACCGACGATCGACCACATTCAGGAGCGCGGCGCACCGGTCGACTGGCCGGCAGCTGCGGGCGTCGCGCTGCAGAACGGAAGGGCCACCGCCCAGATGCGAGCGCGAATGGGCCGCGCGAGCTATCTCGGTGACCGGGCGATCGGCTCCCCGGATGCGGGTGCCATGGGGGTAGCGCTCCTCTTTTGGGCGCTCGCCGTCCAGCGAGATCCGGACAGTCGGCCTCGCATGCAGTCCCCGGCGTCGATCGCCGACGCGACCTGAACCGGGGGCAGGTAATCCTGTGCCGTGAGGATTGCCGGCGCAGCCGTTCGCCAACGGCGCGACGGGCACTGTGCGGGAGCGTGCGCGCGGCGTGGGCGCTGACCTGCCATGACCGACGCACCGTGCGCTGATCCGATCGACCACCGCCGGCTGTGTGGAAGACCGACGGGCTCATCCAGAACGCGATGCGCTGGCTCGTCACAGTTCGGTAACAGAATGCTTCCCTCGAGCGACGCACTAGTATATCATTCCAATCACCGCACGCGTCAGATGGCGCACATCGTTGCGGGTCCAGGTGAGAGGAGTCGGGCACAGTGAGTCAGAAAGACCAGATGGTTGACCGAATGAACACCGGCGGGCGTCGGACGTCGCAGCGGAGGATCCGTGGCTTCGTTGTGGCGGCGACGGTCCTAGCGACGCTGGTCGCCGGCGCGTGCGGTTCGGCCGGTTCGGGCGGGGCGACCAGCAGTGAGGCGCCCACCTCGGACGCCCAGTCCGCGAGTCAGGCGCCCGCGGGCAGCGACACGAGCGCCTCGACTGCGGATGAGAGTCCCACGCAGCAGGCCGGGGATGACGGCGGTGTGGCCGCAGCGAAGGCAATCGTCGACGAAGCGATGAAGCCGGCCGCCGGCTGGCAGGGCCCCGATAGCGCGCCGGCGCCCAAGGCGGGCGCAAAGGTCGCCATCATCAGCGCGAATCAGGGCGCGGAAGGCACTGCCCTGATCGCGGACCACATGACTCGCGCCGGCAAGGTTCTGGGTTGGAATACCACCATCTTCGACGGACAGGGCGACCCTTCCACGCAGATCAAGGCGCTCAACGCCGCGGTGGACGGCAAGTATGACGGGATCGTGCTCGATATTCTCGACACGCGCGTCCTCCAAGAGGGCATCCAGCGCGTTCTCGAGGCCAAGATTCCGGTCATCAGCATCGGGTCNCTCAAGAACGAACCGGAGAGCATTCCGGACGTTTCGCACGACTGGATCCGAGCGGGCCAGCTCGCGGCGGATTACATGATCGCCAATTCTCCCAATGGCGCCGCAAATGTCCTCATTCTCGCGGACTTCGAGTTCCCGGCCGTGAAAGACGGNGAGTACGTCGGCATTACCTCGGTATTGAACGACAAGACGAAGTGTCCCAACTGCAAGGTCACGGAAAAGCAGTTCCTGTCGAAGAACCTGACGACGGATCCCGGGCANTTGACCATCGCGCAGTTGCAGGACGACCCGACGACGAACTGGGTGTGGTGCTTCGATGCGTGCATGCAGCAGGTTGCNACTCAAGTGGCTGCGAGCGGGATCAGTACCCAGGCGCATGGCGTCGGCATGAACGGCCTTCCCGCGAACCTCGACCTCATCGAGAGCGGGTCGTTCCAGATAGCCTCGATCGGCAATCCGTATCCGTTCGAGAGTTGGGCGACCATGGATAACCTCAACCGGCTCATGAATGGCGAGCCCGCATACGACTGGGCCTCCGCTCTGCCGCTGCGCATTATTGACAAGTCCAATGTCGGGAGCCTCACGCCGGACGATCGGAAGATCGGCTGGATCGGAGATGTCGATTACGAGACACAATTCGCGAAGCTCTGGGGATCCAACTGACACAATGACGGTGGATCGCAGCGCCACGCTGCGATCCACCGTCGGAGGCTGGTGTGACGATGACGATGACAGCTCCCAGCGGCGCCGCGGATATGGCCTTGTCGATCCGCGGATTGAGCAAGCGGTTCGGGGGGACGAATGCACTGTCGACCGTCGATCTCGATCTCAGGCGTGGGACCGTTCACGCGCTGTTGGGTCACAACGGATCCGGAAAGTCGACGCTGATCAAACTCCTCGGTGGGTATCACGTCGCCGAAGCGGGCTCGATCACCGTCAACGGTGAGCCCATGCCGCTGCGTCACACGGCAAGTGATTCCGACGGTGCCGGAATTCGCTTCGTGTATCAGGATCTCGGCCTCATCGGGTCGATGTCCGTGGCGGAGAACATGGCGATGGGCGTCGGCTATGCGACGTCGCGCGTGGGGTCGATCGTTTGGCGTACGCAATACCGGGAGGCGCGGCGGCAACTTCGCCGATTGAACACGGACGTCGATCCGCGGGATCTCGTGCACGATCTGGGTCCGGTGGAGCAGACCATGCTCGCAATCGGTCGCGCATTGCAGGGCGTCGGGCATCATCGCGGCATCTTGGTCCTCGATGAGCCTACGGCGCGGTTGCCGCAGTCGGAGGTGGTCCGTCTCCTGGAGATCGTTCGAGCCTTGAAGGCTGACGGCGTCTCTATCATCTACGTCACGCATCGCCTGGACGAAGTGTTCGAGATCGCGGACGACATCACGATATTGCAGGCCGGCGAGGTTATCTTCTCCGGCGCGGCCGGTACGACGAACGAGCGGCAGGTCGGCAATATGATCGCCGGCCGCAGTCTCGACGACGCGACACCGCCGCGACCGGTTCCTCAGCCCGCCGGACTCGACCGGGCCTCGGCCGTGGTCCAAGTCTCGGGCTTGAGCGGCCGCCGCGTACGGTCCGTCGATTTCGAGGTCCAGCGGGGGGAGATGCTCGTCATCATCGGGTTGGTGGGCTCCGGAAGGTCGGAGCTCGGACGCCTGATCTTCGGCCTGCAGCCCATCACGGAAGGGACTGTCCGTGTGGGCGACGCGGTCCCGCGATCGGAAATCGATCCGCGCTGGGCCGCGCAGCAGGGGATGGCCTATGTCCCGCAACAGCGCGATATGGGCCTGGTGCTCGGGGAAAGCATTGCCGAGAATCTTGCGTTGACCTCCCTGAAGCAGTTTTTGCGCAGATTCGCAGTGAGGTCGCCTCTGGTCAATGAGATGGCTCGCGGCCTGATCAAGAAGCTGGGAATCGTCTCACGTGATGAGCGTCAGATGGTCAACAGCCTGTCCGGCGGCAACCAGCAGAAGGTCGCGTTGGGCAAGTGGATTCGCAACGATTTGAAACTCATCATTATGGACGAGCCACTCCAAGGCATCGATATCGGCGCGAAGATCGATATTCTGCGGTCTATTCGCTCCTCAGTCCTGGACCGCGGTGGAGCCGCAATATGGCTGGAATCTGATATCGAATTCGTACCCGATTATGCGGACAGAGTG
>JGI26528J50254_1001614_pt1 | contig 11950 bp, 9 predicted proteins | sample ThiBiot_300_plan_FD_50254 | JGI IMG/M metagenome (IMG submission 50254)
GCCACGCTGGTGATCGCGGTGACCATCGCGATGGTCTGGCTGGGCGGCGCGCGGCCGATCTTCCTGTTCCTGATGGGCCTGCCGCTGATGCCGCTGCTGTACGTGGCGGCCACCGGCGAAAGCTACCGCATGAAGCGGCTGACCTCGTTCATGGATCCGTGGAAGGACCCGTTCAACGACGGCTTCCAGCTGACCCAGTCGCTGATGGCGATCGGCCGCGGCGAATGGACCGGCGTCGGCCTGGGCTCCAGCGTGCTGAAGCTGTCCTACCTGCCGGAGGCGCATACCGACTTCATCTTCGCGGTGATCGGCGAGGAACTGGGTCTGGCCGGCGTGCTGCTGGTGATCGGCCTGTTCGGCCTGGCGGTGGGACGCGGCCTGTACCTGGGGCTGAAGGGCGTCGAGGTGGGCCAGCGCTTCGCCGGCTACGTCGCGTTCGGCGCTTCGCTGATGCTGGCGATGCAGGCGTTCGTGTCGGTCGGCGTGANCCTCGGCGCGCTGCCGACCAAGGGACTGACCCTGCCGCTGATCAGCTACGGCGGCTCCTCGATGGTGCTGACCTGCGCCATGGCCGGCGTGCTGCTGCGCGCCACCTTCGAGATCAACCGTGCGCTGGACGCGCGGCAGATGGCCACGCGGATGCCGGCGGCGGTAGCCGCTGCCGACGCGAACGTCGCGGCGAAGCCGCGCGAGGCGGTGGCCGCATGAATCCGCAAGCGCCCGTTCTCATCATGGCCGGCGGCACCGGCGGCCACATCTTCCCGGGCCTGGCGGTGGCCGCATGCCTGCGCGCGCAGGGCGTGCCGGTGGTGTGGCTGGGCGCGGTCGGCGGCATGGAGACCACGGTGGTGCCCACGCAGCGGATCGAGCTGCACGCGGTCGCGGTCGGCGGCCTGCGCGGCAAGGGCGTCAAGACCCGGTTGCTGGCGCCGCTGATGCTGCTGCGCGCGCTGTTCGCCTCGCTGGCCGTGCTGCGCCGGGTGCGGCCGCGCAGCGTGCTGTCGATGGGCGGCTACGTGGCCGGCCCCGGCGGTCTTGCCGCGTGGCTGCTGCGCCGGCCGCTGCTGGTGCACGAACAGAACCGCGTGGCCGGTTTCACCAACCGCAAGCTGGCCGGCTTGGCGCGCCGCGTGCTGGCCGGTTTCGCCGACGCGCTGCCGCGGGCCGAATGGGTCGGCAACCCGGTGCGCGAGGCGATCGCCGCGCTGCCGCCGCCGGCCGCGCGCATGGCCGGGCGCGACGGCCGGTCGCGCCTGCTGGTGCTGGGCGGCAGCCTGGGCGCGCGCGCGCTGAACCTGGCGCTGCCGCAGGCGCTGGCGCAATTGGCGCCGGCGCAGCGCCCCGAGGTGCTGCACCAATGCGGCAGCCGCGGCCTGGACGAGGCGCGGGCGGCGTATGCGCAAGCCGGCGTCGAGGCGCAGGTGGTGGCGTTCATCGACGACATGGCCGGCAGCTACGGCTGGGCCGATCTGGCCGTTTGCCGGGCCGGCGCACTGACCCTGGCCGAGCTGGCCGCGGCCGGGCTGGGCGCGGTGCTGGTGCCGTTCCCGCATGCGGTGGACGACCACCAGACACGCAATGCCGAAGTACTGGTAGCGGCCGGCGCCGCCGAACTGATGCAGGAGAACGAACTGGACGTACAGATTCTGGCGCAGCGGCTGGTATCGCTGCTGGGCGATCGCCGGCGCCTGCTGGCGATGGCCGAAGCCGCGCGCACGCTGGCCAAGCCCGACGCGGCGCAGGTCATCGCTGCCGCATGTATTGAAGCCGCCCGTCCGGAGGTGGCCGCATGACGCCGCGTCGATTGCATGCGCATGAGGATCCGATGAGCACGTTCCGCCGGGTGCATTTCATCGGCATCGGCGGCGTCGGCATGAGCGGCATCGCCGAGGTGCTGCACAACCTCGGCTACGCGGTGTCCGGTTCCGACCGCGCCAACTCGCCGACCGCGCAGCGGCTGCGGCAGCTGGGCATCGACGTGCACGTCGGCCACGCCGTGGAGAACATCGACGGCGCCGACGTGGTGGTGACCTCGAGTGCCATCAAGCAGGACAACCCGGAACTGCTCGCCGCCCGCGCCGCGCGCATCCCGGTGATCCCGCGCGCGGAGATGCTGGGCGAGCTGATGCGCTTCCGCCGCGGTGTGGCGATCGCCGGCACCCACGGCAAGACCACTACCACCAGCCTCACCGCCAGCGTGCTGGCCGAGGCCGGCTACGATCCGACCTTCGTGATCGGCGGCCAGCTCAATGCGGCCGGCGCGAACGCGCGGCTGGGCACCGGCCAGTACCTGGTCGCCGAGGCCGACGAATCCGACGGCTCGTTCCTGCTGCTGTCGCCGGTGATCGCCGCGGTCACCAACATCGACGCCGACCACCTGGAGAACTACCACGGCGATTTCGCCGAGGTGAAGAAGGCGTTTGCCGATTTCCTGCACCGGTTGCCGTTCTACGGCCTGGCGGTGCTGTGCGTGGACGACCCCGAAGTGGTTGCGCTGGCGAAGTCCACCACGCGCCGCGTGATGACCTACGGCATCGACGCCGCCGACGCCGACGTGCGCGCGCGCAACGTGAGCCAGCACGGCTTCGAGATGCACTTCGAGCTGCTGCTGCCGGGCCGGGCCGACGCGCTGCCGGTGAAGCTCAACCTGCCGGGGCGGCACAACGTGCTGAACGCGCTGGCTGCCGCGGCGATCGGCTGGCAGCTGGGCGTGGAGGCGGAAGCGTTGGCGCGGGCGCTGGCGAACTTCCAGGGCGTCGGCCGGCGTTTCCACCGGCGCGGCGAGATCGCGCTGGACCAGGGCAGCGTGCTGCTGGTGGACGACTACGGCCACCACCCGCGCGAACTGGCCGCGGTATTCGCCGCCGCCCGCGGCGGCTGGCCCGGGCGCCGCCTGGTGGTCGGCTTCCAGCCGCATCGCTACAGCCGCACGCGCGACCTGCTCGACGACTTCGCCAACGTGCTGGCCGAGGCCGACGTGCTGGTGCTGACCGACGTCTACCCGGCCGGCGAGGCGCCGATCGCCGGCGCCGACGGCCGCGCGCTGGCGCGGGCGGNGCGCGCGCGCGGCAAGGTCGATCCGGTGCTCATCGACCATCCACGCGAGCTGAAGGAAACCCTGCCGGCGCTGCTGCGCGACGGCGACCTGCTGCTGCTGCTCGGCGCCGGCGACATCGGCGCGGCGGCGGTCGAGCTGGCGAACGCCGGCCAACTCAAGACGAAAGGGGCTGCATGATGGCCGCCACGACGAATCCCGCATCCCGTATCCCGAATCCCGGCGCTTCGCGCATCACGGATCCTGCCCGGTTCGGCCGCGTCGCCGTGGTGATGGGCGGCAGCTCGGCCGAGCGCGCAGTCTCGCTGGATTCCGGCTGCAACGTGCTGGAAGCGCTCGCCGCGCGCGGCGTCGACGCACACGCGGTCGACGGCATTTCCGCACTGCTCGACGCGCTGCGCGGCGGCGGCTTCGCGCGTGTGTTCAACATCCTGCACGGCCAGCGCGGCGGTGGCGAGGATGGTGTGCTGCAAGGCGCGCTGGAGGCGCTCGGCGTGCCGTACACGGGCTCCGGCGTACTCGGCTCGGCGCTGTCGATGGACAAGCCGCGTTCGAAACGCGTGTGGCAGTCGCTGGGCCTGCCGACGCCGACGTTCGTGGCGCTGCCGCGCGGCGCCGATGCGCAGGCGGTGCACGCGGCGGCGAAGCAGGTGGGTTTCCCGCTGATCGTGAAACCGGCCTGCGAAGGTTCCAGCGTGGGCGTCACCCGCGTGTTCGAGGAGGCGCAGCTGGACCAGGCGGTGGAGCTGGCCGCGAAGTATCCCGGCGACCTGCTGATGGAAACCCTGATCGAGGGCGACGAGCTGACCGTCGGCATCCTCGGCCGCCAGGTGCTGCCGTCCATCCACATCGTGCCGAAGGGCGCGTTCTACGACTACAACGCGAAGTACGTCGCCGAGGACACGCAGTACCTGTGCCCCGGCCTCGACGGCGATGCCGAGACGCAGCTGCGTGCGCTGGCGCTGGCCGCGTTCGACGCGCTGGGCTGCAGCGGCTGGGGCCGCGTCGACGTGATGCGCGACCGCGCCGGCCGCAACTGGTTGCTGGAGGTGAATACCGCGCCGGGCATGACCTCGCACTCGCTGGTGCCGAAGGCGGCCATGGCCGCCGGCATCGACTACCAGGAACTGTGCTGGCGGGTGCTGGAAACCAGCTTCAGGGAGGGCGCGTGAAAGGAACCGTCCGCCTCGTCGCCTGGTGCCTGGCCGTCGCGCTGGTCGCGCTGCCGATCGTCGGCGTGCTGCGCGGATGGTTCGCGGTGGGTCGCTGGCCGGTGACCCAGTTGACGGTGCAGGCCGAGTTCAGGCACGTCAGCGCGGACGACATCCGTGCCGCGGTGCGATCGCGACTGGGCAAGGGTTTCTTCGCGCTGGATCTGGACGCGGTGCAGAAGGCCGTGGCGGCGTTGCCGTGGGTGGAGTCGGTGGAGGCGCGCAAGCGCTGGCCCGATACGCTGATGCTGCGCATCTACGAGCGCCAGCCGTTCGCGCGCTGGAACGACAAGCAGCTGATCAGCCGGCAGGGGCTGGTGTTCGATGCGCCCGGCATGGCCGACATCGGCGCGCTGCCGAGCCTGCACGGCCCGGATGCGCGGCTGGCCGAGGTGGTCAGTTTCTACGCGGAAACCCGCAAGGCGTTCGCCGGCACCCATCTGCAGGTCACCGGTGTGGCGCTGACCGAACGCGGCAGCTGGAGCGTGAGCATGGCCGACGGCGCGCAGATCGTGATCGGCGACCGCGAGTACGCCGGGCGCCGGCTGCGCCGCTTCCTCGACGTCTACCCGCAACTGGTCGCCGGCCGCAGCGACGGCTTCGCCTACGCCGATCTTCGCTACACCAACGGATTCGCCGTGCGCTGGCCGCAGGCGGCCGCCGTCAACGCTGGAGGTTCGCCCCGCTCATGAAGCCGCGCAACGACAAGCAACTGGTGGTCGGGCTCGACATCGGCACCTCGAAGGTGGTGGCCATCGTCGGCGAGTACGAGCCGGGCGAGCCGATTACCGTGATCGGCATCGGCACCCACGTCTCGCGCGGCATGAAGCGCGGCTCGGTGGTGGATATCGAATCGACCGTGCATTCGATCCAGCGCGCGGTGGAGGAGGCCGAGCTGATGGCCGGCTGCGATATCCGCTCGGTCTACGCCTCGATCTCCGGCAGCCACCTGGAAACGCGCAACTCGCACGGCAATGCCGCGATCCGCGACCGCGAAGTCACCGCCAGTGACCTGGAGCAGGTGCTGGAAGCGGCCAGCGCGGTGGCGATCCCGGCCGACCGCAAGGTGCTTTACAAGGAATCGCAGGAATACCGCATCGACGGCCAGGACGGCATCCGCGCGCCGATCGGCATGAGCGGCGTGCGGCTGGAGGCGAACGTGCACCTGGTCACCGGCGCGGCGGCGGCGGTGCAGAACGTCACCAAGTGCATCCAGCGCTGCGGCCTCACCGTGGACGAGCTGGTGCCGTCGGCGGTGGCCAGCGCCAAGGCGGTGCTGACCGACGACGAGCGCGAGCTGGGCGTGTGCCTGGTCGACATCGGCGCGGGCACCACCGACATCGCGATCTACACCCAGGGCTCGATCCGCTACACCGCCTCGCTGCCGGTCGGCGGCGACCAGGTCACCAGCGACATCGCCTACGGCGTGCACACGCCGACCGCGCACGCCGAGGAGATCAAGATCAAGTACGCCTGCGCGCAGACCGGGCTGGCCCACGCCGAGGAAACCATCCAGGTGCCCAGCGTGGGCGATCGCCCGCCGCGCCGGCTGGCGCGGCAGGCGCTGGCGCAGTCGGTACAGGCGCGCTACGAGGAGATCTTCGAGATGGTGCAGGACCAGCTCCGCCGCTCCGGCTACGAGAGCCTGGTCGCGGCCGGCGTGGTGCTGACCGGCGGCGCCTCGAAGATGGAAGGCGCGCTGGAGCTGGCCGAGGAGATCTTCCACAAGATGGTGCGCATCGGGGTGCCGCAGCAGATCGAGGGCCTCGGCGAAGTGGTTGCCAGTCCGTTGCACGCCACCGGCGTCGGCCTGCTGTTGCACGGCGCGCGCGCTGGCGGCACCCGCACGGGCGGCGCGGGCGGCGGCAGCGTCGGCGGCCTGGTCGGCAAGTTGCGCGGCTGGCTTACCAGGAATTTCTGAGCAGCACGAATCCGGCGACGCAGGAGGCGTTGCCACGGGCGGAGGGATATCCGCCCACCACCGTGGGCCGACAGGAGTCGCCACCCACGGTTAAAACGACAACAACTCTACGGAGGACGGGAAATGTTTGAACTGATTGACAAACTCGCACCCAATGCAGTCATCAAGGTGATCGGCGTGGGCGGCGGCGGCGGCAACGCCGTGGCGCACATGCTCAACGCCAACATCGAAGGCGTGGAATTCGTCGTCGCCAACACCGACGCCCAGGCGATGTCCAGCTGCGGCTCGCGCACCCACCTGCAACTGGGCGCGAACGTGACCAAGGGCCTCGGTGCCGGCGCCAATCCCGAGGTCGGGCGCCAGGCCGCGCTGGAAGATCGCGAACGGATCGAGGCGATGCTGGACGGCGCCGACATGGTGTTCATCACTGCCGGCATGGGCGGCGGCACCGGCACCGGCGCGGCGCCGGTGGTGGCGCAGCTGGCCAAGGAGAAGGGCATCCTGACGGTTGCCGTCGTCACCAAGCCGTTCCCGTTCGAGGGCCGCCGTCGCATGCAGGTCGCGCTGAAGGGCATCGAAGACCTGTCCCAGCACGTCGACTCGCTGATCACCGTGCCGAACGAGAAGCTGCTCAGCGTGCTCGGTCGCGAGGTGACCCTGCTCAATGCGTTCAAGGCCGCCAACGACGTGCTGCAGGGCGCCGTGCAGGGCATCGCCGACCTGATCACCGCTCCCGGCCTGATCAACGTCGACTTCGCCGACGTGCGTACCGTGATGTCGGAGATGGGCCTGGCGATGATGGGCTCGGGCACCGCCCGCGGCGACGACCGCGCCCAGGCGGCGGCCGAGGCGGCGATCAAGAACCCGCTGCTGGAGGACGTCAACCTCAACGGCGCCTGCGGCATCCTGGTCAACGTCACCGCCGGCCCGAACCTGACCATGCGCGAATTCGACGAGATTGGCCGTATCATCCACGACTTCGCCAGCGAAGACGCCACCGTGGTGATGGGTACCTCGCTCGATCCGGAGATGAAGGATGACGTGCGCGTCACCGTGGTCGCCACCGGCCTCAACCGCGCCATGGCCTCGCGCCAGCAGCCGCCGATCCGCATGGTCGAGACCCAGCAGGTGCAGATGCGGCCGCGCCCGGTAGTGCTGCGGACCGGTACCGGCAACGAGGTGGTCGACTACGCGCAGCCGGATACGGNGGTCAGTCACGGCCGGGCGGAACCCGCGGCACCGGCGAAAAACGCCGAGCCGGGCTTCGATTACCTCGATATCCCGGCGTTCCTGCGTCGCCAGGCGGACTGATGGCCCACTGACTTCTGGCAGCTTGCACAAGTTAAGGAAATGCGAAATTATTGAACGAACGCCCGTTGGGCCGGTCATTGCTCCCATCGCGCCATGCCGGCGCCATCGACCAGGTGGCGCGGCAGGCGGCAACAGCCGAGGTTGGCCGTCGGGCCGGTCGTCTGCTGCTTTGCTGCAACCAGACTGTGCGTCGGGATGACGCACGGCCGGCCTCCACCGTTTGTCCGTGGTGGCCGGTCCGATACCCCGCGCCGGATTCCCGTCCCAGGCGCGGGGTGTCGTGTCGGGCCGTCGCTACATCGGGAAAACCGCGGAGGATGCGCGCCGGCTTTCAGGGATGAAAGAAACATGAAGGCTTAATCAGACTGTACGGTACGGTTTGCTTTTATCGCAGGTTAAAACTGTGTTAGCATCCGCTCCTGATTGGCTGCTGCCTACACGGGTACCCACTACAATGATCAAGCAGCGTACGCTGAAGAACGTCATCCGGGCGACCGGCGTCGGCCTGCACACGGGTGACAAGGTCTACATGACCTTGCGTCCCGCCGCGCCGAATACCGGCATCGTGTTCCGCCGCACCGACCTCGATCCGCCGGTGGACATCCGTGCTCGCCAGGACAATGTCGGCGACACCCGACTGTCGACCACCCTGGTCGATGGCGACGTACGCGTCTCCACGGTCGAGCATTTGCTCTCGGCGATGGCGGGGCTGGGCATCGACAATGCCTATGTCGACCTGTCCGCGCCGGAAGTGCCGATCATGGACGGCAGCGCCGGCCCGTTCGTGTTCCTGCTGCAGTCTGCCGGCATCGAAGAGCAGAACGTGGCCAAGCGCTTCATCCGCATCAAGAAGCCGGTGAAAGTGCAGGAAGGCGACAAGTGGGCCAGCTTCGAGCCGTTCGAAGGCTTCAAGGTCGGCTTCTCGATCGACTTCAACCATCCGATCATCAGCCAGCGCACCTCGCGCGCCGAGATCGACTTCTCCACCACGTCCTTCGTCAAGGAAGTGAGCCGCGCGCGCACGTTCGGCTTCATGCGCGACATCGAGATGCTGCGTGAACACAACCTGGCGCTGGGCGGCTCGATGGACAACGCCGTGGTGCTGGACGACTACCGCGTGCTGAATGAAGACGGTTTGCGCTACGAGGACGAGTTCGTCAAGCACAAGATCCTCGACGCGATCGGCGATCTGTACCTGCTCGGCCACAGCCTGATCGGCGCCTACCATGCGCACAAGTCGGGTCACGAGCTGAACAACAAGCTGCTGCGCACGCTGATGGCCGACGCCTCGGCGTGGGAAGAGGTCAGCTACCAGGACGACCCGGCCACTTCGCCGATTTCCTACGCCCACCCGGCACAGGCGATCTGAGCCGAAGCTCTGCCTTTTTCGCGAATGCATCACAAGAAACGGCCGTGTCGCGAGACACGGCCGTTTTTTGTGATGAAGAACGCTTTCCGAGCGCGTTGCACTTCACGGCTTCATGACAAGACGGATTATTTCTTAACAAATTGCATGCTATAAAACCACCTCCGATTTGCGGACCGGAGCAGCTCAGTCCGCGTCGGGCAAGGGGGAATCAGCGGTTTCGGCGAAGGACGCCAGCTCAAGGAACAGCGCCCGCAATTCGGGGTCTGTGAATGACGCGGCGGCAGCCCTGAGGTGGGCGGCGGCGGCAGGCGAAAGCGGTTTCGACCGATCCGGCGCTGTGGCGGCTGGTGGCGGGGGGATCACTTTCACGGTGACTGAACTGGCGCAGGTGCCGATGGCATGTGCGGCGGCAAGGATTTGCGTCTGCATCAAGCGCAGGCGCGATGCCCAGCCCGGTGAAGACGCCAGGAAGACGAGGCGGTCGTTGCGCAGGTTGGCGAATCTCACCTGCTCGCGCAACGGCGATGGCAACGTCTGGCGCAATGCGCGGTCCAGCGCTTCCAGCGCGTCGGCCCTCCGGGCCAGCGTCGCGAAGGAACCGCAGTCGGCGAGGGGCTTCGGTCCATTGCCGGTGCGGCGGGAGGTGGCCGGAGTGGCGCGTTGCATGGTGCCGGAACTCGACCTTGGAAAGACATGCAGATCATACTCGTATCACGCGCCCGCAAATTGCCGAAGACCCTCGACCTGGCGGATCACCGCCTGCGCTGGAAACTGTTTTCGGCGGCCGCGCTGGCGGTGCTCGGTTGCCTGGGGACCGGCGTGGCGCTGGCCATGCTGGTGGCCAGCCCGCGTGACCGGGCGCTGGCCGAGATCCGCGACCTGCAGCAGCAGATCCGCCAGCACGACGCCCAACTGGGCGGCGTGCGCCGCGACGCGCAGCGCGACCTCGATGCGCTGGCCGTGAAGCTGGGCCAACTGCAGGCCCAGTCGACCCGCCTGGATGCGCTGGGCGAACGGCTGGCCGAGGTGGGCAAGCTCGACGACGGCGAGTTCGATTTCGACCAGCAGCCGGCGGTCGGCGGCGTCGAGGATGCCGGCAGCAGCGCTTATGCCCTGCCGCCTGCGCTGGACGGCAGCATCAACCAGCTGGCCAGCCAGTTCGACCGGCAACAGGCGCAACTGTCGGCATTGCAAAGCCTGCTGCTGGATGCCCGGATCGAGTCCAACCTGAAGCCGACCGGGATGCCGGTGCCGGGCTACATTTCCTCCTACTTCGGCGTGCGCGCGGACCCGTTCGACGGTCGCTCGGCGCGGCATACCGGCATCGATATCTCGACCCCGCTGGGCACGCCGGTGCACACCGTGGCCGAAGGCATGGTGACCTTTGCCGGCGTGCGCAAGGGCTATGGCAACGTGGTCGAGATCGACCACGGCAATGGCTACATGACACGCTATGCGCACAACAGCGCGCTGCTCGCTCGCCCGGGCCAGCATGTGCAGGTGGGCGACGTGATCGCCCGGGCCGGTTCCACCGGCCGCTCCACCGGGTCGCACGTGCATTTCGAGGTCTGGTACGACGGCCGCGTGGTCAATCCGCTGGCGTTCGTGCGCAATCATCGCTGACGCCGGCCCCTCGCCGCGTCATCCCTTGAATCCCGCCCCGACCGGCGCCATTCAGAATGGCGCTGCGGCTTGGCCCGGCCGGCTGCGCCCGGCCTGGCCGGCGCGCGGGCGGCGCCCGGTTGGCATGTAGTAACATGCCCGATTGGCCCGCGTCCGCCGCAGGCATTCCACTCCCAACCCGGAAAATCGATGTTCAATCGTGCCCTGACGAGCCTGTTTGGCAGCCGCAATGAACGCGTGTTGCGCCAGCTTTCCAAGAGTGTCAACCGCATCAATGCGCTGGAGCCCGAATTCGAGAAGCTGAGCGATGACGAACTGCGCGGCAAGACCGACGCGTTCAAGCAGCGCGTCGCCGCCGGGGAATCGCTGGACAAGCTGTTGCCGGAGGCGTTCGCGGTGGTGCGCGAAGCGGCCAAGCGCACCCTGGACATGCGCCATTACGACGTGCAGATGATCGGCGGCATGGTGTTGCACCAGGGCAAGATCGCCGAGATGCGCACCGGCGAGGGCAAGACCCTGGTCGGCACGCTGCCGGTCTACCTGAATGCGCTGGCCGGCAAGGGCGTGCACGTGGTCACCGTCAACGACTACCTGGCCCGGCGCGACTCGGCCCAGATGGGCAAGCTGTACAACTTCCTCGGCCTGACCGTGGGCGTGGTTTACCCGGGCATGGACCATGCCGACAAGCACGCGGCCTACGCCGCCGACATCACCTACGGCACCAACAACGAGTTCGGTTTCGACTACCTGCGCGACAACATGGCGCTGAGCAAGGAACAGCGCTACCAGCGCGGCCTGCACTACGCGATCGTCGACGAGGTCGACTCGATCCTGATCGACGAGGCGCGCACGCCGCTGATCATCTCCGGTCCGGCCGAGGATTCCCCGCAGCTGTACATCGCGGTGAACAAGATCGTGCCGCGGATGGTCCGCCAGGCCGAGGAAAACGGCGAGGGCGACTACTGGGTCGACGAGAAGCAGAAGCAGGTGCACCTGTCCGAAGCGGGCATGCAGCATGCCGACGAACTGCTGCGCGCGAACGGCGTGATCGAGCCGGACAGCGGCCTGTACGACTCCAAGAACCTGGCGGTGGTGCACCACCTCAACGCCGCGTTGCGTGCCAACGGCATCTACCAGCGCGACGTGGACTACATCGTGCGCGACGGCGAGGTGATCATCGTCGACGAGTTCACCGGCCGCACCCTGCCGGGTCGGCGCTGGTCCGACGGCCTGCACCAGGCAGTCGAGGCGAAGGAAGGCGTGCCGATCCAGCGCGAGAACCAGACGCTGGCCACGGTGACGTTTCAGAACCTGTTCCGCATGTACAAGAAGCTGGCCGGCATGACCGGCACGGCCGACACCGAGGCGTTCGAGTTCCAGAGCATCTACGGCCTGGAGGTGGTGGTGATCCCCACCCACAAGCCGATGATCCGCAAGGACAACCCGGACATGATCTTCCT
>JGI26528J50254_1001619_pt1 | contig 11929 bp, 9 predicted proteins | sample ThiBiot_300_plan_FD_50254 | JGI IMG/M metagenome (IMG submission 50254)
TCGGCCATGATGGTGGCGCGCTTGATCAGGTTTTCCATTTCACGCACATTGCCGGGCCAGGCATGCGCTTCCAGCGCGCCCAGTGCGTCAGCGGTGAAGCCCCGGAGGTTGCGGCCCTGTTCGCGCGCATAACGTTCCAGAAAAGCCTGCGCCAGCAATACCGCGTCGCCGGGGCGTTCGCGCAGGGGCGGGATTTTTACCGAGATTTCAGACAGGCGGTAATACAGATCCTCACGGAAGCTGCCTTCGCGAATCATGTCGGCGAGNTCGCGATGGGTGGCGCAGACGACGCGNACGTCNACCGGAATTTCTCCACGNCCGCCCAGCCGCTCGATCACGCGTTCCTGCAGNAAACGCAGCAGCTTGGCCTGCAGCGGCATCGGCAGATCGCCGATTTCGTCAAGGAACAAGGTGCCTTCATTGGCGTATTCAATACGGCCGATGGTCTGCTTGGCGGCGCCGGTGAAGGCGCCTTTTTCGTAGCCGAACAATTCGGATTCCAGCAGGGTGTCCGGGATCGCCGCGCAGTTGATGGCGACGAAACGCTTGCCGGCACGCGGCGATAGTTCGTGGATGCCGCGCGCCAGGACTTCCTTGCCGGTTCCGGATTCGCCCAGCAGCAATACCGTGGCATTGGCCGGTGCAACTTTTTCAATGGTGCGGCAGATTTTCAGCATGGGCTCGCTGCTGGTGATCAGCCCCTGCAGGGCGGAGCCCGCCTGCCTGGCCGCAAGCATGCGGTTCTCGGTTTCCAGTGCCTGGACATGCAGGGCGCGGGCAATCATCAGGGCCAGCACGTCGGGGTCGAAAGGCTTCTGGAAAAAATCGTAGGCNCCGAGATGNATCGCCTTCACCGCATTGCTGCGATCGAGGTTGCCGGTGACGACGATGACCTTGGTGGAAGGCGCCAGCGACAGAATCTGCTGCAGCGCCGCCAGGCCCTCGGTCGCGCCGTCCACATCGGGTGGAAGACCGAGATCGAGCATGACCACCGGCGGCTCGTGACGCCGCAATTGGGCAATCGCGCTGTCGCGGTCGGCTGCGATGACCAGTTCATAGTCGGAGAGACTCCACTTCAGCTGCTTTTGCAGTCCGGGGTCGTCTTCGACCAGCAATATTTTCTGTTTGGCGTCGCTCATGCGGCGTGTTCTCCTCCAGCAGATGCGTGATGGGCAAGCGGCAGACTCAGGCGGAAGCGGGTGCCGCGGTCCGGGGTGCTGCTTACCTCGATATTTCCACCCAGTGCGCGCAGGGTTTCGCGGCATTCATAGGCGCCGATTCCCATGCCTGCTCCTTTCGTCGAATCGAATGGCTGGAACAGCCGGGTGCGGATGAATTCGTCGTCCATGCCGATTCCCGTGTCGATGATCTCGATGATCGCCTGCCCGGATGCCTCAAACCCGCGCAGGGTGACCTGGCCGGTGGGCGGGGTGGCCTCAAGCGCATTCTGCAATATATGGCCAATTGCCCGGATGAGTCGATCACGTTCGGCGCATACGCGCAATGTGGCGGGCGGCAATTCCAGAATCGGGCGCAATTTGAACGCCTGTTTGCTGACGACGGCCTCATTCAGGATGTCGGCCAGCACGACCGGCTGTACGTGTGCCGCCTCGCTGCCCCGGCGTAACTGCACCAGCACCTTGTTCATGCGCGCCACGGCATTCGCGATCGTGTCCAGCATGTCGGCCTGGAATTCGGGTTTGTGCTGGTGTTTCTCGGCATTGGCCAGGAGCAGGGACAACTGGGCAATCAGATTCTTCAGGTCGTGGATGACAAAGGTCGTGGTGCGATTGAACGACTCGAATTGCCGCGCCACGATCAGCTGGTTGGACGCGCGCATCTGGGCCAGATGCGCTGCCGCCTGACGGGCCGCCACCTTGAGCAGGTCGCTGACTTCCCAGTTGAACGTGACATTGCCAATGAGTGTTTCAACACGACAAATCCGAGCAGTTCCTCGTGCAGCATCAGCGGAACGACCAGCCAGGCGTTGTCGGCATGCTCGAGCCAGGCCGGCGTACTCAGGTCGCCGTACAGATCGCGGCGTACTTTCATTTCGTCCAGATCCACCACCCATTGCTTGCTGCCGAGCCATTGAACGAACGGGGTATCGACCGGTTCGCTTCCCTGGATGTCGGCCCAGTTCCAGTGGCTGGCGCGCTGATAGCCGGCGGGGCCTTCGTGCATCCAGAGCGCTCCGCCAGGACTTTCGAGCAGCCTCGCCAGCGCCTCGACGGCGCGTTCGCACAGCTGTTCGCCGGGCTGGCCCTCGGTGAGGGTGCGGGTGAAGTTGAGCCACTCCTCGCGGTAGTCGTAGCGGTAGCTGAAAAAATGCTTGGACAGAAAGACGCGCAAGCGCGCGCGCAAGGTGCCGGAGAACATCAGCAGCACCAGCAGCATGGCGGTGGCGAAGATGAAGACGGTCTGCACCACGTCGCCCCATTCGCCGCCGAACAGGCGCAGGTAATAGCCTGCACTNGCCATCAGCAGAAGATAGATGCCCGCTGCGACCAGACTGGCGGTATGGAAGGCCATGCTGCGNGANAGCCCCACCGGCGCCGCCCATTCCGGATTGCGGGCNGCGGAGACCGCGATCAGCGGCGTCACCAGGGCGGCAATGTAGCCCCGCGCGGCCCACACCTGGGCATCCAGCGCATTGAACAGCGCGGCGTTGGCATAAAGATAGAAGTCGTAAACGAACAGCCCGCCCAGCCCCAGGCAGAGGAATTTGATCGCCCAGCGATCTTTCGGCGGGGTGCTGCGGTACACCTGTTCGGTGAGCACCAGCCCCATCACGGTAAGCAGAACCAGCCCCATGTTGCCGGCCCACCGGGCCAGCACAGGCTGGGTCGGCGCAATGAAGGGATAGACGCTGGCGATGAGCAGTCCCCCGACGAGCAGGCCGCTCACGGTGCGGATCAGACGGATAGGCGCGGGCAGGAGGGCGCCGTCAGGCAGGCGCAGATGAAGAATGTGAAGCAACAGCGCCAGCCACGCGCCGTTGCGCGCCACTTCGACCGCCAGGCCTGGCTGTGGAGGGAATACGCCCCAGGCCGTGAGCGCCGAGAATGCCGCCCACAGGGTGGTCAGTACGGTCGCGAGCACCAGCAGGCGGCCTTGCGGGCGGCGCCGCCAGCTGACGACGATCAGGCCGGACAAGCCGAGGTAGGCGAGCGTTGCCAGCCCATAGCCGATAGCAGCCAGAAAAAGCAGGGTATCGGACATGATCGTCTCCGGGCGTGTGCGCTAGCGCGCGCCCTTTCCCCACAGCACGACTTGCGCGGTCTGGAACAGGATCATGAGGTCGAGAAACAGGCTGTGGTTCTTGACGTAGTAGAGATCGTATTGCAGCTTGTGCATGGCGTCTTCGTCGTTCGCGCCGTAGGGGTAGCGCACCTGCGCCCAGCCCGTGATGCCGGGTTTGACGGTATGGCGCACCCCGTAATAAGGAATTTTCTGGGTCAGGTCCTGTACGAAATAAGGACGTTCCGGGCGGGGCCCGACGAAACTCATGTCGCCAAAGAACACATTGAAAATCTGCGGAAGCTCGTCGATGCGTGTGCGCCGGATGAAGCGCCCGGTAAGCGTCACGCGGCTGTCGTTCTGGCCGGCCCAGCGTGGCTTGCCGTCTTTTTCGGCATCGACGCACATGCTGCGGAACTTGAGAATGGTGAAATTGCGACACCCTTCGCCGACGCGCTCCTGACGGTAGAGCACCGGGCCCGGGCTTTCCAGCTTGATGAACAGCGCGGTGAGCGCCATGATCGGCAGGCAGACAATCAGCATGGCCGCGCTCACCAGCAGGTCGAACAGGCGCTTGGCCGTGTCGCGCAGCATGCCCTGGTGGAAACCTTCGGACAGGATCATCCAGCTGGCATTCATCGAATCGAGCTGCAGATGGCCGTTTTCACGTTCGAAGAAGCTCGACAACTCAAGAACCCGTATGCCGTAAAGCTTGCATTTAAGGAGATCCTGCACCGGCATGCCGCCGCCACGACGATCCCGCACGGCGAGAATGATTTCACCGATTTGCAGGCGAACAGCCAGTTCGGGCAGGGGCTCCTGGGTGTCGAGAATGCGGGCATGATCGACGAAATGATGACTGCCGCCCATCGGGAGATACCCGATGATCTGGATGTTGCTGGCATGGGAACGCCTGGCCAGCATGGCTTCGACGTGCGCGGCGCGACTGCCGGTGCCGATCACCAGGGCGCGGGTTTTGAGCGCGCCCACCCGCGCCCACCGGATGAACAGGGCGCGGCTGAGCAGAATGCCCAGCAGCGCCAGACCGAACGACAACAGGAAGGCGCCGCGNCCCACCAGCAAGGCNGGGAAGAAATAGAACAGCAGGCTCATGGTCACCAGGCCCAGTCCGAAGCTCAGGCCCAGACGCTGNAACAGGGCGCGCACCCCTCCCTGCCATTCAAGATCGTACAGGCCGCTCGCGGTCATCAGTCCCAGCATGACGAGGGCAAAGGCGAGGGCNTTCGGCAGCAGCGGATCGAGTTCAGGCGGAATCAGGTGGCCNTCAAGAAAGCGNACNCCCACGCCGGCGTAGATCGATCCGCTGAGGATCAGCGCTTCGATCAATACCAGAAGCAATAAATTCAGCGGCACNTAGTGCCTGAAAAATCGGATCACGGCCGTTGACTCATCAGAACCATGGAGGGGGTGGAAGCATTTTCCATGCTAGGGGTCGTCACGACGGGAATGATCAAATGAGTGTCCTGACCTGGGGCAAGCGCAGGCGCCGCGGACTGCCATCGGCCTGCAGGCGTTTCATGTTGCGCAGTTCGGAAGCGGGGTAGACGGTGAGATCGATGCGCGCGCGGGAGTCGTCAATCATGAAGCGGGGATGAATGCGTCCCGGGGTGTCCGTGACCCGGTGCTCGCCGGCCTGGTAGGGCACAGGCAGACGCATCAGCAGAAACTCCACGTCCTTCTGGTGGTCGGTAAAGAGTTGCAGATTGATGTCGGCGTGCGGTCCGGCCGTGCCGTTGAGNACGGCNCCGGTGAGATGAGGGTCGAAGTCTGCGAACTGTTCCATGTATTCAATGGCGGTTTGCCGCAGCAGCGCCAGATGTGCCCGGGTTTCGCCGGTCTGGTAAATGGCCTGGTAGCTGCGCAGCGCGTCTTCNANCTGCTGGTTGTCGGGCAGATTGCCGCTGTCGGACGCGCCAAGCTGGCGCGCGGCCTTGCGCTTGGCGCTNCCGTANTCGAGACTNCCGTCCTCGGCCAGTATGCGCGCCGCCGCATGGGCGATGCGACGGCGCATGTCCTGATGTTTCATGGTGGAGGCCCGGGCAGGGTTGGCGCGGAATCTCCCGGCGTGTCGATGCCTGTGTTCCATCCGGCCGGGGGCGCGTCGGGGGGCGGAAATTCCTGATAGAAATGTTCGACCATCCCCTCTGAATGGGTGCCCAGGATATTTCCCAGGAATTCTCCTATCGGGGAATCGGGCAGCCGGGTNCCGGTGTTCGGATCGATATTCACGCTGACGATGCCGGCGGGCATGGTCCAGCCCAGTTGCGGTACNCCTTTCAACGCGGGGCCCATGAAGCCCATCCAGATCGGCAGGGCGGATTGCGCGCCGGTTTCGTGCCGNCCGAGCGAGCGNGGCTGGTCGTAACCCATCCAGGCGATGGCCACCAGATCGGGCGTATAGCCGGCGAACCANGTGTCGCGCGCATCGTTGGTCGTGCCGGTCTTGCCGGCGATGTCGCTGCGCCCGAGTTTGGCGGCGCGTGCGCCGGTCCCGTAGCGCACCACATCCTGCAGCATGTCCGTCATCAGCCAGGCGTTACGTGGATCGATCACGCGCGGGGCGCTTCCTCCTGCCGTCTGCGGCTTGGCTTCCATCAGCAGCCGGCCATCCTTGTCGTAGACCTTGTCGATCAGATAGGGCGTGACGCTGAAACCGCCATTGGCGAAGACGCCGTAGGCCGCAGCCAGTTGCAGCGGGGTGACGCTGCCCGCGCCGAGCGCCATGGTGAGATAGGGGGGGNGACGGGCAGGGTCGAAGCCAAAACGCCGGATATAGTCGCGCGCGTAATTCGGTCCGATCCCCTGCAGAATGCGTACCGATACCAGATTGAGCGATTTGGTCAGCGCGGTGCGCATGCGCACCGGGCCGCTGGTGCCGCCGTCGTAATTCTGCGGCTCCCAGGCGGTGCCGCCCGCCTCTTCGGCGCTGAGCGTCAGCGGCATGTTGTCGATCATGGTGGCCGGGGTGTAGCCTTTTTCCAGGGCGGCCGAATAGATGAACGGCTTGAAGCTCGAACCGGGCTGCCGCCAGGCCTGGGTGACGCGGTTGAATTTATTGCGGTGGAAATCGAAGCCGCCGACCAGTGCGGTGATGGCGCCATTGTTCGGATTCAGGGCCACCAGCGCGGCCTCCACTTCGGGAAGCTGTGCCAGNCGCCANTGCNNCGGCTTGCCGCCGGTCGCCTGGACGCGTACCACGGCGCCGGGGGCAAGCTGGCGTCCTTTTTTTCCGCTTGTCCAGTTGGCCACCCATTTGAGCGAGTCGCCGGTAATCTCGACGACCGTGTCGTCCTCCAGCTGGGCGCGGATCAGTTTGGGGCTGACGTTCACGACGACGGCAGGCAGCATGTCGCTGACTGGCGCGAGATCTTCCAGCGCGTTGGCGATGGCCGCTTCGCGATCGGCCTTGTCAGCGGGCAGNCTGACTTCTTTTTCCGGNCCGCGNTAGCCATGGCGCTGNTCGTAGTCGGCAATGCCGCGCCANACCGCGAGGTCGGCCGCGGCCTGTTGGGCGCGGCGCAAGGTGGTGATGGCCTTGTAACCCGAACTGTAAATCGATTCGCCATATTTTTCGAACAGGGTCTGGCGCACCATTTCGGCGGCGTAATCGGCCGAAACGTCCGTTTGCTGCCGGGCCTGGCGAATCACCAGTTTCTGTTTGACGGCGGCCTGCCAGGTCGCCTGGTCAATGAATTTGAGCGTGCGCATCCGCCCCAGGACATATTCCTGGCGTGCCTTGGCGCGGGGGAAATTGACGACCGGATTGTAGCGTGAGGGCGCCTTCGGCAAGCCGGCCAGCATGGCGAATTCCGGCAGCGACAATTCGCGCATCGGTTTGCCGAAGTAGGTGCGGGCGGCNGCTTCGAAGCCGTAGGCACGCTGGCCCAGATAGATCTGGTTGAGATACAGCTCGAGAATCTTGTCCTTCGTCAGGCTGTGTTCGATCTTGATCGCCAGCATGGCCTCGGACAGTTTGCGGGTGAGCGTTTTCTCGTTGGACAGGAAGAAGTTTCGCGCCACCTGCATGGTGATGGTCGAGGCGCCTTCCTTGGCGCCGCCGGATACCAGATTGGATACTGCGGCGCGCAGCACACCCAGCGTATCCACGCCGCCATGTTCATAGAAGCGCTCGTCTTCGGCGGCGATGATCGCCTGTTTCATGTAAGTCGGGACTTTCTCGATGGCGATGAACGCCCGCCGTTCCTCGCCGAATTCGCCGATCAGGGCGCCGTCGGCCGTGTAGACGCGTAACGGCAGCTTGGGTTTGTAGTCTGTCAGCGCTTCGAGCGGCGGCAGATTCGGGTAAATCAGGGCGGCCGCCAATCCGGCCAGTGCCGTGCCCACGACGCCGAGACTGACAATCAATGCCAGTGCGTAATGCCACCATTTCGAAAACATCCGATTCCTTCTTTGAAGATCCCGCAAGCGCGGGATCATCCCTGTCAAACATCCGGCCTGCCGGCTCATCCCGTCCGGTTTTCAAGGGACCGGGGCGGGCCGCTTGCCGTGCAGTGTACTTGCGGCGGCCCACGCGCGGACAGTATTGGTCAAATCCGTGAGGGGACGCCTAAAGTTTCCGGCGATTATAGGCGTTAGTGGTGTTGGAAATTGGACACAATTGTTCAATCCCGAAGTTGCCGCAAGAAAAAAACTGTTAAAAACCGTGTGTTGTTGCTAGCATCTAAAAACACTTATAAGAANAAGCTACAACTCACAGAAGTGTAAAGGAAAACTCTTGCACCTGAATATCAATCTGGACTGGCTGTCTGCCAAGGGACTGCCCATCCTGGGNCTCGACATCAGCACGACCGCGGTCAAGCTGGTGGAATTGTCCGACGCCGGGAAGGGCATGCTGCGGGTGGAGCGCTATGTCATCGAACCCTTGCCCAAGGATGCCGTGACGGACGGCAATATCGCCAATCTCGATCAGGTGGCCGATGCCTTGCGTACCGCCTGGAAGGGTCTGGGNACGCGAATCAGGCACGTCGCCCTGGCGTTGCCGTCNTCGGCCGTCATCACCAAGAAAATCCTGGCGCCCGCCAGCCTCAAGGGGATCGACCTGGAGAATCAGGTCGAGGCCGAGGCNAACCAGGTCATCCCCTTTTCACTGGATGAGGTGAATCTGGATTTCCAGGTGCTGGGCCCGTCGCCCGGCAGCCCGGACGATGTGCAGATCCTGCTGGCCGCGGCGCGCAAGGAAAAGGTCGAGGACCGCGTGGCGGCCGTCGAGGCNGCNGGCCTCAAGGCGCTGATCATGGACGTCGAATCCTATGCCACGCAGACCGCCTACGAACAGATCGCCCATCTGCTGCCGAATAACGGCGCCGGGCAGATCGTGGCGATCATCGACGTGGGTGCGCAGAACATGCACATCAATATCCTCAACGACAACGAGTCGGTCTATCTGCGCGAACACGGTTTCGGCGGCAACCAGCTCAACAATGAAATCTCGCGCCGCTACGGCATGACCGGCGAAGAGGCCGAGAATGCCAAGCGTAAGGGCACGCTGCCCGAGAGCTACGACATGGAAGTGCTGCAGCCCTACAGCGAGACCCTGGCCATGGAAATCGGCCGTGCACTCCAGNTGTTCACCACCTCCACGCAGTATCGCAAGGTCGATCAGATCCTGCTGGTCGGCGGCGGCGCCATGATTCCCGGTATTGATGAGGTGGTCGCCCAGCGCACCGGCACGCCGTCCATGGTCGTCAATCCGTTTGCCAACATGGCCGTCGGCTCCAAAATCCGGCCNCAGGCCNTGACCGCCGATGCGCCTTCCCTNTTTGTCGCTTGCGGCCTCGCCATGCGGAGGTTTGACCCACAATGATCCGCATTAACCTCCTCCCCCACCGTGAACTCGCACGNGCCGCCCGGCGGCGCCAGTTCAATATCCTGCTGGGCATTGCCGTGGCAACGGGNGTGCTTGTGGTCGTTCTCGGACACAGCGTGATTGCCGCGCGCCAGTCGACCCAGGATGCACGCAATGCTTACCTGGATCAGGAAATCACCCGGCTCGACGGCCAGATCGGCGAAATCAAGAAAATCCGCGAGCAGACGCAGGCGCTGCTGGAACGCAAGCAGGTCGTCGAGACCTTGCAGTCCAACCGCACCGAGGTCGTCCATTTGTTCGACCAGATGATCCGCCTGTTGCCCGACGGNCTCTATCTCAAGTCCTTCAAACAGGCGGGCGGCATCGTGACCATCAGCGGGTTTACCCAGTCGAGCGCGCGCGTTTCGACNCTGATGCGAAACCTGGACAGCTCGCCCTGGTTNGANTCGGCCGCGCTGGTCGAGATCAAGGCCGCTACCGTGAACAACCTGCGCGCCAACGAGTTCGTGCTGACCGTCAAGCAGACGCCCCAGCAAGCGGACGACGCGAATGACAAGGGGGGCAAGGCATGACCCTGGACGACCTGAATAAACTCGACCTGAAGACGCTGGCCGACTGGCCGCTGCCAAGCAAACTCGTTGCACTGGGATTGTTGTGTGTGGCGATCGTGCTGGCCGGCTGGTGGTTCGACTGGCGCGGGGGGATGGAAACGCTCGATACCGCGAAGCAGAAGGAGACGGAACTTCGCGGCGTATTCATCACCAAGAAAAACCAGGCCATCAATCTGGAGGCCTACAAGAAACAGCTGGCCGATATCGGGCAGGCATTCGGCGCGTTGTTGAAGCAGCTGCCGAACAAGCAGGAAATGGATGCGCTGATCACGGACGTCAACCAGGCGGGGCTGGGGCGNGGNCTGCAGTTCGANCTGTTCAAGCCCCAGGCTGAAACCGTGTCCGAGTTTTATGCCGAAACGCCCATCCAGGTCAAGGTGACCGGCGGCTATCACGACATTGCCGCTTTCGTCAGCGATGTCTCCAAGCTGCCGCGCATCGTGACCTTGCAGGATATCTCCATGGAACCCGCCAAGGATGGCGTGCTGAATATGGACGCCATCGTCAAGACCTACCGTTACCTGGACGACGACGAAGTCATCGCCCGGAAGCAGAAAGCCAAGGAGCAAAAGAAATGAAGCGCCTGGCCATCGTATTGATCGTTACCGGCTTGAGCGGCTGCGGCGGCGGCGACATGGACGACCTGCGCCGCTTCGTCACCGAAACCGGCAAGGACACGCAGGGAAAGATCGACCCGCTGCCTGAAGTGAAGGTCTACGAGCCGTTCAGTTACGCGGCCTTCGACCTGCCCGACCCCTTCAAGCCCAGAAAGCTGTCGAGCGGCGGAGGCGGNGGCATGCAGCCCGATCTCAGCCGTCCGAAAGAGCCGCTCGAGGCGTTTTCTCTGGAAACCTTGAAAATGGTGGGCGTGCTGTCCCAGAAAGGCGTGATCCAGGCAGTGATCAAGACGCCGGACAACGCGATTTACCATGTCAAGAAGGGCAATTACATAGGCCAGAATTTCGGCCTGGTCACGCAGATCGGCGATAGCGAGGTCTCGCTGCGTGAAATTGTCCAGGACAGCGCCGGGGATTGGTCGGAGCGTACCAGCACCCTGAATTTGCAGGAATGATTGACAGGACTGAATTTCAAAGAGGCTGACATGAATGCATTGCCGAAAATTGCACAGAAAATGACCCGCCATTTGCTCGGCGTCATCCTATTCACCGGTCTGGTGCTGCCGTTCGCGGCGCACGCCGCCGACGCACCGCCCACGGGCAATGCGGTACAAAGCGTCGAAACCACGACCTTGCCCGGCGGCAAGGTCGTGGTGCGCGTCAATCTCAAGAAGGCNCTGGCNGCCACCCCGGCCGGCTTCACGGTGGGGAATCCGCCGCGCATCGCGCTCGACCTGCCCGATACGGGCAANGCCATGGGCCGCAACACCGTCGAGGCCAACCTCGGCCCATTGTCCAGCGTGAACGTGGTGCAGGCCGGAACGCGCACCCGTCTGGTGCTCAACCTGAATAAATCGGTCGAATACGATGCCAGCGTGGACGGCAAATCCCTGTTGATCGCCCTGGGCGATGTCGGGGCCAGCGTCACGCCCGTGAATGTCAGCCCGCGTTTTGCCGAGACACGCCCCGGCGATGCGCGCCACGCCATCCGCGATGTCGATTTCCGGCGCGGCTCGGCGGGTGAGGCACGCATCGTCACCACCCTGTCCGACGCCCAGGCCGGGATCAACATCCGCCGACAGGCTAACGGCGTGATCGTCGACTTCGTGGGCACCGAATTGCCGAAAACCCTGCAGCGCCGCCTGGACGTGGCCGACTTCGGCACACCGGTGCAGACCGTGGAAACCTACGCCCTCGGCGACAACACGCGCATGGTGATCCAGCCCAAGGGCGGCTGGGAATATTCCGCTTACCAGACCGACAACAACTTCATCGTCGAAGTCAAGCAGAGCGACGACGCCCAGAAGAAAACAGCCGACGGCAAGGTGAAATACACCGGCGAGAAGCTCTCGCTTAACTTCCAGAATGTCGAAGTGCGTTCGGTGCTGCAGGTCATCGCCGATTTCACCGGCCTCAACATCGTCGCCAGCGACACCGTGACCGGCAACCTGACCTCTGCGTTTGAAAGACGTGCCATGGGATCAGGCGCTCGACCTCATCATGCAGACCAAGGGTCTCGACAAGCGCGAGAACGGCAACGTGATCTGGATCGCCCCCAAAGACGAGTTGATGACCAAGGAAAAACTGGAATTCGAAGCCAAGAATGCGGTGGC
>JGI26528J50254_1001627_pt1 | contig 11859 bp, 11 predicted proteins | sample ThiBiot_300_plan_FD_50254 | JGI IMG/M metagenome (IMG submission 50254)
ACTGGTCATAGCCTGGGTACCAGCGCCACTCACGGGGTGGCCGTGCACCTAGACGGCTTCGAGACCAACGACACGCGCGCTCTGCGCCCAGGCATCGGGGTGACGATCGAGCCTGGCGCTTACTTCCCCGCCTTCGGCGTGCGCTCCGAGATCAACGTCTTCCTAGACGAGGACGGCCCGCGCGCCACCACGGACCTCCAGGACGAACTTGAGCTCATCTGAGGCCGGCGCGCCGCGGCTGGTCGTCGTTGGCGACTACGCCTGGGACGTCCTCATCCGCACGAACTCGCCGCTGCAGAGCGGCGGGGACGTGTTCGGCGAGGTGCAACTAGCCGCTGGAGGCAGCGCCGCCAACACGGCGGTGTGGGCGCAGCGCTGTGGGCTGCAGACGCACTTCATCGGCAAGATCGGGCACGACTCCTTCGGGCAACTCGCCGTCGAGGAGTTGCGCGCCGAGGGGTTGAGCGCCGATTGGGTGAGGAGCGACGCGCACCTGACTGGCGCGGTTGCCGTGTGGATCGACCAGGTTGGTGAGCGCTCCATGGTGTCTGGCAAAGGCGCGGATCACTACCTGTTGCCTTCCGAGTTGCCAGTAGAAACCCTAGGCGGGGCGCAGCACCTCCACCTGCACGGTTGGTCGTTCTTCGGCGACCCACCACGCGCGGCGGCGCGGCGCGCGGCCAAGCTCGTCACGCAAGGTGGCGGGCGGGTGTCGTTCGACCCAGGTTCGTTCCAGATGATCAGCCAGATGGGCGTCGAGCGCTTCCTGTCCGTCACCACCGACTTGGGCGCCGACCTGATCTTCCCTAACTTCGAGGAGGGCAAGGTGTTGTCTGGAGAGGACGAACCAGAGAAGATCTGCGCCCGCCTGCACGAGCTTTACCCTGGCGCGCTAGTGGTGCTGAAGCTCGACGCGTCCGGTTGCTACGTGTACGAGCGCGGCAGGGGCGAGTACCTTGGCGCCGTGAGCACGCGCCTCGTCGACTCGACTGGCGCAGGTGACTCGTTCGCNGGCGCGTTCATCGCNNACTGGCTGACCGGCGCCGCCCCGGTGGAGGCGGCGCGGCGCGCGAACCGCGTGTCCGCCTGGGTCGTCGAGCGGGTGGGGGCAAGGCCGCTGCCGGACGAGGCGTTGGCCCAGGTGCTGCCGCCCGCAGCGAGATCGGTCGCCAACCGGCGGTAGACTCGGGGCAACATGCTTAGACCGAGTACAACTTTCTCGGCCACCTCGGAGCGGTCCGGCCCCAACGTTAGCGCTGGGCGCGGCACTGGCGTTGTGGTGGCCGCAGGCGCGCGCCTGCCGTTCAGCCGCGCAGGCAGCGACTACCGTGAGTGGGTGGCTTACGACCTGGCGCGCATGGCGTTGGCGGGCGTCGTTGGCCGTGCACAGGTGCGCCCCGAGGACGTCGACCAGGTCGTCATGGGCACGGTCGTGCAGAACGTCGCCACCAGCAACGTGGCGCGCGACGCCGCGCTCGCGGCCGGACTGCCCTCGAACGTCCCGGCGCACACGGTAACGGTCGCATGCATCTCGGCCAACCGCGCCATCGCGGACGCCACCATGGCCATAGCCGCCGGCCACGCCAACCTCGCGGTGGCTGGTGGGGTGGAGATGCTCGGCGACGTGCCAGTCGGCTTCAGCCGCGAGCTGCGCAGGCGCTTCTTCGACAGCCGCCGCTACAAGGGACTGAAGGACTGGCCCGCGTTCTTCCAGGGCCTCAAGCCGCGCGAGCTACTGCCGCAGGCGCCAGCCATCGCCGAGTTCTCGACGGGGGAGACGATGGGCGCGAGCGCCGACCGCCTAGCGGCCCGTTTCGGCGTCACGCGCGCCGAGCAGGACGCCTACGCGCTGCGCTCCCACCAGGGCGCCGCCGCCAACCGCGCGCACTTGGCCGAGGAGACGGTGCCGGTGGTGGTGCCGCCCAAGGGCGTGGTCGTCAAGGTGGACAACGGGGTGCGCGAGGACACCAGCCTCGAGCGCCTCGCCAAGCTGCCTCCCGCCTTCGTCAAACCGTTCGGGACGGTAACGGCAGGCAACGCCAGCCCCCTGACGGACGGGGCGGCTGCCGTTGTGCTCATGCGCGAAGAGCAGGCCCTGGCGGAGGGCCGGACGGGTCTGGCGCGGATCGTCGACTTCAACTTCGTGGCGCAGGACCCCGGTGACGAGCTCCTGCTTGGACCCGCTTACGCCGCGCCGCGGCTGTTGGCGCGTCATGGCTTGGCGTGGAGCGACGTAGACGTCATCGAGATCCACGAGGCGTTCGCCGGTCAAGTACTCGCGGTGCTCAGGGCGCTGGAGTCCGACCTGTTCGGCCGCACCAGCCTCGGGCTAACCGGCGCCTTCGCGCCTGACATCGACATGGCGAAGGTCAACCCCTGGGGAGGCTCGATCTCGCTGGGCCACCCGTTCGGGGCGACAGGCGCGCGCCTCGTGACGACGGCCGTGCACCGCCTTCACGTCGAGGACGGACGCTACGCGCTCGTGGCGGCCTGCGCCGCTGGCGGCCAGGGGCACGCCATGCTCCTCGAGAGGCTGGCATGAACGGGTTGAGGGTTGAGAAGCGCGGCGACGTCGCCATCTTGTGGCTCGACCAACCGGACCGCAGCGTTGCGCTCCTCGACATGCCGCTCCTGAGGGCGCTGCCGGGCGCCATCGACGAGCTGGACGCCGACGCTAGCGTGCGCGCCGTCGTGCTGGCGAACGCCAAGCCTGGGGCGTTCCTAGCCGGCGCCGACATCGGGGCGTTTCTCGAGTACGAGACCCCGGCGCAGGTCGAGGCGCAGATCCACGAAGGCAACGCGTTCTTGGCGCGCCTCGAGTCGTGGCGCAAGCCGCTAGTCGTGGCGGTCGATGGCGTCTGCTTGGGCGGCGGCACCGAGCTGGCCTTGGCTGGCCGCTACCTGCTCGCCAGCACCAACCCGAAGACGCGCTTCGGGTTGCCGGAGGTGCAACTTGGCCTCCTCCCCGGCCTGGGTGGCACGGTGCGCTTACCCGAGCGCGTCGGCCTCTCCCTCGCCCTCGACCTGATCCTCACTGGCCGCAACCTCTACGCCAAGCAGGCGCGCAAGGCNGGGCTGGTGCACGCCACTGTTCACCCGGAGGGGCTGATCGACGCCGCCGTGCGCGCCGCCGGCATGCTGGCCGACGGCAAGTTGCGGGTGCCGAAGCGCAAGCCGACCGCCTTGCAGCGCCTCTTGGAGGAGACGCCAGCGCGGGCCATCGTGTTCGACCGCGCCGCCAAGCAGGTCGCGAAGCGCACGCGCGGCAACTATCCCGCCCCCGCGCGCATCTTGGAGGCGCTCTCAGCCTGGGCGCGCTCTGGCCGCCAGGCGGGGCTAACCGCCAGCGCCAAGGCCTTCTCCGAGCTCCTCTTCACGCCGCAGGCGCGTGCGCTCATACACGTCTTCTTCGCCCAGACGGCCGCGAAGAAGAACCCGTGGCCAGGTAAGGCGCTGCCCGTCGAGAGCGTCGGCGTTCTTGGCGCTGGGCTGATGGGCGCTGGCATCGCAGAGGTGACGGCCGCCAGCGGCATGCACGTCTTGTTGAAGGACCGCGACCTCGACTTGGCGCTGAAGGGCAAGGCGGCCGTTCACCGCGGGCTGACTAGTCGCGTCGGCAAGGGTCGCTCCGCCTTCGAGCGTGACGTGATGGTCGAGCGCGTTGCCGCAGTTGACTCTTACGAGCCGCTAGCTGGCACGCAGCTGACCATAGAGGCCGTCCTCGAGCAGCCTGACCTCAAGCGCCAGATGGTCGCCGAGGTGGAGCGCGTTACGGGCGCGGGGCGGCACGTTTTCGCCTCCAACACGTCGGCCATCGCCATCAGCGAGATCGCGGCTGGGGCAGCGCGCCCGGAGGCGGTGCTTGGCATGCATTACTTCTCGCCCGTTCCGAAGATGCCGTTGCTCGAGATCGTCGTGTCCGACAGGACCGCCGAGTGGGCAGCAGCCACGGCTTTCGAGGTGGGAGCCCGTCAGGGCAAGACGAGCATCGTCGTCAACGACGGCCCGGGGTTCTACACCACCCGCGTCCTCGCCGTTTACATGGCCGAGGCCATGCGGGCGCTGCACGAGGGCGCTGACCCTGGCGACCTCGAGGGCGCCATGGTGGCGTACGGCTTCCCGCTTGGGCCGCTCGCGCTCATGGATGATGTCGGCATGACGTCGGCGCCAAGATCGAGGTCGTGCTTGCGCCGCTCATGGCTGCGCGTGGCATGGAGGCCAGCCCCGCGAGCGCCAAGATGGTGGCCGCCGGCTACCTTGGCCGCAAGGCTGGCAAGGGTTTCTACCGTTACGAGTCCGGTCACAGGCAGAAGGAGTTCGACGGGGAGGCGCTGCGCATCGCTGGGTTCGCGCCGTCGGCCGCTGGCGGCGTCGAGCGGGGGGCCGCGCTAGCCGATCGCCTTGCCCTCACCTTCGTGCGCGAGGCGCTCATGTGCTTGGACGAGGGCGTGCTGCGCTCCGCGCGTGACGGCGACGTCGGCGCCGTCTTCGGACTAGGTTTCCCGCCGTTCAGGGGCGGGCCGTTCTTCATGGTCGACCACGAGGGCGCAGGGAGCGTCGTGCAGCGCCTGCGCGGGCTCGAGGCCAAGCATGGTCCGCGCTTCGCGCCGCCGGCATCGTTGGTGGCCAAGGCCGAGGCCGGCGAGCTCTACTACCCAGGCGGGCGCGGCTCCTGACGGCGCACGCCGTCGTGGTGGTGGCGCACCCCGGCGCCGACAGTTTCTGCGCGGCCCTTGCCACGCAGGCGGTCGGCGAGTTGAGGGCTCACGGTTTCAGTGTTGCGCTACAGGACCTGTACGCGGATGGCTTCGACCCGCGCATGCCCCTCGCCGAGGTCGGCACCACGTTCATGGCTGACGAGCTCGTGTCTCGCTACGCAGCGGAGGTACTCGCCGCCGACGTGATCGTGGTCGTTCACCCCGTGTGGTTCTTCCACGTGCCAGGCATCCTGAAGGGCTGGGTGGACCGGGTGCTACGCGAAGGAATCGTCTACGAGTTGCGCGGGGGAGGGGAGAGCGTTGGCCGCTTAATGGCGCGCAGCGCGTTGCTGCTGAACACGGCGAACGCCCCTGAGTCCGTGGAAGCCGAGGTGCTCGGGGACCCGCTCGACGTGTTCTGGCGCCGCGTCGTCTTCGCGCCTGCCGGCGTGAGTGACGTGCGGCGCTTGCGCTTCGCGAAGGTGGCAGGGTCGAGCGCAGCGCAGCGGGCGGCCTGGCTAGCTGAGGCGAGGTTGGCGCTAAGCGCCCTTGCTTCCGAGGCTAGCTGACTAGGGGACGCTTCAGGAGAGTTCTTCGTTCCGAGCGGCGGCGATGCGCGCGACTCCGACCTCGATGCTGCCGACGAGGAAGTCGTTGAGGCTGACGTCGAGCGCTGCCGCCGTTATGGCGGCGCGGCGGTGCAGTTCCGGTGGGAGCCTAAGGAGCAACTTGCCTGAGAACGGCTTGGCTGGCTCGATCCCGCGCGTTGCGCAGTCGAGCAGGTAGCCGTCGACGGCGGCGTGGAACTCGCGCTTGAGTTGGGCAACGCTGTTCGCCGTGAAGACGAGCTCCTCACGCAGGTCTATGACCTCGCCGCGCAGGCTGCCGCTGGCGTCGTCGTAAAGGACCTTGGCGGTGTAACCCTTATGGCGCATGGTGCCCGTGCGGGCCGGTTGCGCGGCCTGGTTGGCCCTCGCGGCTGGCCTGCTCGCCTGCTTGCGTTGAGGTGGCGTGCGGGGTGTGGCGGCGGCGGTTCCGGCTGAATCCGCCGCCTTGCCAGCGCTACGCGGTTTGCCGCTTGGGTTCGAGCTCATCCTCACGCCTCCAGTAATAGTACCAACTGACAGTATCACAACTCATCGACTTCTGACTCAGGTGCCGCGATCGGGCGGTGACCAGGCGAGCGCGGGTTCGCCGCTGCTGGTCCTGGTTCGGAGCGGGCCTAATACGCCTCCCACGGATGATATTATATGATGATACCGGATGCAACCAGAGAGCTGCGGAGCGTGCTGGACGCTATTACCGCTTGGGCGTACAAGCGGCCGCGCCGCCCCGTTCGACCCGGTCACGCTGGTGCCGCTTGCGCCGCGACCCCCGATGCGCCAACCTTGAGCATGCTCACCCTCGACGCCACCCAAACGGCCAGAGTCTTGCCGTACCCAGAGNTAGCGGAGGAGATCGGCCGCGTGCTGCGCCTCGCTGCAGNGGGTGAGGTCCACGCNCTCGAGCGCGCCACCACGCCGCTGCCTGGCGGCGGCACCTTCCTGTCGATGGCTGCNACGGACGCCGACCTNGCCATCGCCAAAGTCGGGAGNGTGCACCCGCTCAACAGCCAACGCGGCCTACCGACAGTGCAAGCGGTGGTCGTCGCCCTCGATGCCGTGAACGGCACCCCTCGCGCCGTGCTGGACGGCACCACCGTCACNACGCGGCGGACGGCGGCCCTCTCCCTCCTAGCCGCGCGCCACCTTGGCGCAAGGGGCGACACCACCGTGATCGTCGGCGCCGGCACCCAGGCGCATGGGCACCTAGACGCCATGCACCAGGGTCTTGGGCTGACACGCCTGCGCGTCTACGCCCGCAGCCAGGCCCCTGGCGCGGCGCTGGTCGCCAAGGCGCGGACGCTCGGTGTGGAAGCCGAGTTGCTCGAACCCACTGAGGGGGCGCTCCTCGACGCGCTCATGGACGCCGACCTGTTGATCACCACCACGAACGCCACGCGTTACGTCGTGCCACCCGCCGCCGCTCCACTCCTAATGCCGCATGCGACGGTGCTCGCCGTGGGCGCGTTCACACCCACCATGGCCGAGTTGGCGCCGCAGGTCGTGGCGGCCTGCGACGTGGTCGTCGACACTGTGGCTGGAGCCGAGAGCGAAGCGGGCGACCTCATCCAAGCAGCGGCAGAGGGCGCGTGGAGTTGGGACTCCGTCACGGAGTTGGTTACGGCCCTGAACGGCTACGTACGCAAGGGGAGACCAGTGCTGTTCAAGAGCGTAGGGCACTCCATGTTCGACCTGGCGGCGGCGGAACTCGCCTTGCGGCTCTCCTGAGCGCCAAGTGGCCGCGAACTGGCGGTAACTTGAGGTGCACTAGGAGGTGTTCATGGCAAAGCGCATGGATTACCCAAAGGCCTCGCCCGCGGTGATCAAGGCGATGTCGGCGTTGGAGAAGACAGCAAGGGAGTTGGTGGCGGATGAGACCCTCTTCGAACTAGTGAAGATGAGGGCGTCGCAGATCAACGGGTGCGCGTACTGCGTCGACATGCACACCATCGATGCGCGCGCGGCGGGAGAGACCGAGCAACGCATCTACTTGCTGCCGATGTGGCGCGAAGCCGAAGAGCTCTACACGCCGCGCGAGCGCGCGGCCCTTGCGTGGACCGAGTCGTTGACGCTAGTGGCCAGTACCGGCGTGCCAGATGCGGACTTCAAGCTAGTGAGGTCCGAGTTCAGCGAGGCGGAGATAGCGAATCTCACGCTGCTGATCATCGCCATCAACGGGTGGAACCGGCTCGGGGTGGGGTTCAGGTTGGAGCCTGGGCACCACCGCGCGCGCGTGGCGGCTGACTAGACCGCCAACTCAAACGATCAGCGGCTCGTGCGGCTGATTTGCGCTGCTTGGATCCAGGAAGCGCTCGAAGCGGAACGNGTCGATGTTCAACGTGCGCACCCGCCCATCGAGCGCCTCCTCNGCGATGAGCNTGCCGACCCTNGCCGCCTGCTGCACGCCGTGACCNGAGAAGCCGCAAGCGTTAAGCCACGAGCTTGCGCCTGGCGCNAGGTCGGGCATGCGGCCGAGGATGGGATTGTCGTCCGGCGTTACTTCGTAATAGCCCCACCACGACGCGCGCCTGTCGAGGCTCGTTTCTGCCAGCCACGGGAAGCGCTTGAGGCCGAACCACAGGACGCGGTCAAGGTCCCCGAAGTCCACCCCCTCGTGGAAGCCAGCTGGCTGCTCGTGGTTCGAGCGCCCGAAGAGCACGCGTTGGCCCTCGCTACGCAAGTAGAGGCCGGTGGCGAGGTCGACCGTGAGAGGGTAGCGGTGAGCGCGCCCAAGCGGAGCGGTGGCGTAGATGCTGCGCAGCAGCGGCTGAACGGGGACGGGCAGGCCGGCTAGGCTCGTCACCTCGCCTGACCACGCGCCAGCCGCGCACACGACCTGCGCAGCGGCAACCGTGCCTGACGGGGTTCCTAGACGCCACGCCGCTCCGTCCCAGTGCGCGGAACCAACCGGGGAGTCGAGCAGGACCTCGGCGCCAAGGCCGCGCGCCAGGCCGAGGTAGGCCATGGTGATGGCGTGCGGGTCGACCACGCCGTCCGCGCTGCCGTACGTCGTCGTGAAGGTCTCCTCCGGGCTGATGGCGAAGGGCACGAGGTGCTGCGCGCTTTCAGGAGTGAGCTCCTCGACCGGCACCCCGTAACTCTGCTGGAGCTCGAGCGAGCGGAGGTGCTGCGCGGCGTTGGCGCGCGGGACGAGGAAGAGGTACCCGAGCGGGTCGTAACCGGAAGGCGCGCCGTGGAGAGACTCGAAGTCGCGGTACTCCAAGATCGACTCCCACGACAACATGACGTTCAGCGGATCGCCGAACTGCACGCGCACCCCGGCGGCGCTGCGCCCGGTCGAACCGCTCGCTGGCGTCGATTGCGCCTCCAGCACCACCACGTTAGCGCCGCCCTGAGCGAGCCGGAAAGCGACCGCCGCGCCGACGATGCCTGCGCCGATGACCGCTACGTCGACCGTGCGCGTCACACGAGCTCTTCAGGTGGCGGCCCGACGCGGAAGGCGACGCGCAGGAACAGCGGAGTGACGAGAGTCGTAACGACCACCATGAGCACCATGACGGAGAACAAATCCGCTGGGATGACCCCGCGCTCCACCCCGATGGCGGCCACGATCAACCCGACTTCGCCACGGGAGACCATGCCAGCGCCAACGCGTAGAGACTGCGTGTTGGTGAACCCGAGCAGGCGCGCGCCCAGGCCGGCGCCGACCAACTTGGCGAAGATGGCCAACACGATGATGGCGACGCCGACCCACAGGAGCGGGCCGCCGATGGCCTCGCGCAAGTTGGCGCGCAAGCCGATGTCTGCGAAGAAGATCGAGACGAAGAAGCCGTAGCCGAACACCTGCATGGCTTCCATCAGCTGGTGCTTGAAGTTGGTGCGGCCGATGAGGATGCCAAGGAGGTAAGCGCCGGTGATGGCGGCGACGCCGCCGAGGTACTCGGCCGACCAGGAGTACACGAGCACTAGCACCAGGCTGATGGCCACGACCGGCTGCGCGATGGGGAGCTTCGAGAACCACGTCAGCAACCATTTCACGACGGGGGCGAGGAGCACGGCGACGGCGAAATACGCCACCATCTTCACGGCCACCAACCAGATCGGCGGTGTTGCGCCGCCGCCGCTAGCGAAGACCGCCACCACGACCGAGAGGATGAGGATGCCCATGACGTCGTCGATGACGGCGGCGCCGAGGATCGTCATACCCTCCTTGGTGCGCAGCTTCTTCAACTCCAGCAGCGTCTGGGCGCTGATGGAGACGCTAGTCGCCGTGAGGATGGTGCCAACGAACACGGCCTCGTTCGTCGGCATGCCGACGAGCACGCCAAACCCCCAGCCGCCGAGGAACGGCAGGATCACGCCGCCCGTAGCGGAGGAGAGCGCGGGCATGCCTACGCGGCGCATGGCGCCAAGGTCGGTCTCGAGGCCAGCGATGAACATGAGGAGGATCACGCCGAACTCGCCTAAGAGCTTGATCGTCTCAGTCGTTGCCGCCGCGTGCAAGAAGAGGGGTGAGCCCATGAGGTCGAACACGCTCGGACCAATGATCAGGCCGAAGCCGATCTCGCCGACGACGGTCGGCTGGCCAAGCAACCCAACGAGGTAACCGGTGAGTTTGGCGCCAGCCACCACTATGGCAAGTACGAGCATCAACTCGAGGAACGGCGACATGCCTTGGCTCGCTTTCAGGCCCGGTTGGCCAGGTCCTCGAGTTCGCGCACGTAACCCTCGACCACGGCGAACGCCTTCTCGATCGGTGCGGGCGTGGTCATGTCGATGCCGGCAGCGCGGAACAAGTCGATCGGCTTGAGCTCGGAACCGGCCTTCAGGAAGTCGAGGTAGCGCTTCGCCGGTGCGTTGTCACCGCGCTCGAAGCCAGCCCGCACGTCCGCGGCGAGCGCGGCCGCCGCCGCGATGCCGACGGCGTACTGGAAGGTGTAGTACGGGATGTAGAGGTGCCCGAACTGCGCCCACGTGATGCCGGTGCGTTCGTCGGCGGTGATCACGTCGCCGTAACCCTCTTGGAACAACCGCTGCATGCTGCCGACGAGGCGCTGCGCCGTCAGGCCCTCGCCGCGCTCGACGGCCTGGTGGGCCTCCAACTCGAAGCGCACGAGCGTAGGCATGATGAAAAAGTAGCGGTGGAAGTTGTAGAACGCCTCGTCGAGGATGGCTAGGCGCGCGGCCGGATCGGTGGTCACGGCGAGGAGGTGGCTGCGCACGAGCGCCTGGTTGAAGTTGGAGGCCGTCTCGGCCACCACCATGGCGTAGTTGGCGTTGGCGGGTGGCTGCACGGCGTCCATGAGCTTCGAGTGCATGGCGTGACCAAGCTCGTGCGCCAGCGTGCTCATGCTCTCGAGGTCGTTCTGGTAGCTCATCATGATGTACGGCTGACCGCGGTACCAGCGCGTGGCGAACGCCCCGTCGCGCTTGCCGCGGTTGGGGTAGACGTCCACCCAGCGCTCCTCGAGCAGGCCCTTGCGCAGCGGCGCCAGGTACTCCTCGCCGAGCGGCGCCATGCCGTCGAGCACGTTCCTGATGGCGCCGTCGTAATCGAGCGCTGGTGCGTTCCGCGCCAACGGCGCGAAGACGTCCCATTCGGCCAGCTTGCTAACGCCTAGCAGGCGCCTGCGGGCCTCCCAGTAGCGGTGCCACACGCCCAGGTTCTGCTCGAACACGCGCACCACGTTCTCGAGCACCGCGCGCGGCACCTCGCGCGGTTCGAGCTGCTCGGCCAGCGTGTCCTGGTAGCCGCGCACGCGCGCCTGAAAAACCGCTTGCTTTATGCGGCCGACGTAAAGGTCGGTGAAGGTGTCCTGATGGGCGAGGAACGCGCGGCTGTACGAATCGTAGGCTTTCTCGCGCAGCTCGCGGTCGTCGCTCATGCGCAGGGCCGGGTAGGTGCTGCGCGCCACTTCGTAGGTCTGGCCGCCGTGCTCCACGGGAGCGAAGGGCAGCTCGCCGTTGGCTAGCGAGTTGTAGGCGCGCTCGAAGGCGCTGAAGGGGTCTGCGGTGCGGCCGATGACGTCCTCGACTTCGGCGCTGCGCACGTGCGGGCGGCTCGCCTCGAGGCGTTCGAAGTAGCGCGTGAGGTCGTGCAGGCGCGGGTCCGCGCTCTGATACTCCGCTAGCCGCTCCTTGCCAAGCGCCAACAACTCGGGCTGGGCGAAGGCAAGCTCGGTGCCGAAGCGTGCCGCTAGGGTTTGAAAGCGGCCTGCTTTGGCGCGTGCGTCCTGGTCGGTCTGGTCGACCGCCAACGGCATGGTGGCGTAGATGCGCAGCTTCTGCAGCTTGGTGGTTACGGGCCAGTAGGCCTCGAAGAAGTCGCCAAGCGTGGCCGCGCTCTCACCGAGGCGGCCCTTGAAGGCGGTCAGGCCCGCCAAGTCGCCTTCTGCAGAGGCGAGGTCGGCCTCGAATGCCGCTTCGCTGGCGTACGTGGCTTGCAGGTTCCAAGTATGCGTTGGGTCTACGTCTTTGCGGTGAGGGAGCACGGTTGGCATGAAAGAGTCTACGACCGGACGGGTCCCGCCGCTTACTACCCGATGAGCGCGCCGCCCACGACGGCCTAGGCGCGGCTGCCTCGTCCAACGCCGGGCCTT
>JGI26528J50254_1001630_pt1 | contig 11824 bp, 10 predicted proteins | sample ThiBiot_300_plan_FD_50254 | JGI IMG/M metagenome (IMG submission 50254)
GCACGGCCGGCCCGGGCAGCTGCCCGCGCGCCATGAACAGGGCCACGGCCGCGACCGAGGCCGCCAGCGCGGCGCCCCCGCCCCAGCGCCGCCAGCCACCGCGACGCGCCTGCCGTTCGGATGCCGGGGATACCCGTCCCGCCTCGGCGGCGATCGCCGCGTGGATCCTGAGGTCGAAGCCGGCCGGTGCCGGGGCGCAGGCCTGGCCGCGCAGGACGTCGCCCAGCAGCTGCCAGCGCTCCTGGCAGCCGGACAACTCGCCGTCGTGCTCGAGCCGACGCAGCAGGAAACGCGCCTCGTCGGTGGGCAGCTCGCCGTCGACCAGCGCCGACAACTGCTGCCGGTAATGAAGTTCGAACTTGTCGGCGGTATTGCCCGCCGCCGCATCGACGCGGCCGGAAGCATTCATGCGCGGCTCCTTTCACGGGTGGCGCTGGCGGTATCCAGCAGCGGACGCAACTGCACGTCGATGGCCTCGCGGGCACGGAATATCCGCGAACGCACGGTGCCGATCGGGCAGCCCATCCTGTGTGCGATTTCCTCGTAGCTCATGCCTTCCACCTCTCGCAACGTGATGGCCGAACGCAGCTCCTCGGGAAGCGCGTCGACCGCCTTCATCACGGTCTGTTCCAGTTCCTGCCGCATCAGTTCGCGTTCGGGCGTGTCGGTGTCGCGCAGGCGCGCGCCGGCGTCGAACTGCTCGGCGTCGCCGATATCGACGTCGTCGGTCGGCGGGCGCCGGTTGTGCGCGGCAAGGTAATTCTTGGCGGTATTCACTGCGATTCGATGCAACCAGGTATAGAACTGGGCGTCGCCACGGAAATTCCCGATCGCGCGGTAGGCGCGGACGAAAGTGTCCTGGGCCACGTCCTGACATTCACTCCAGTCGGCGATGTAGCGCCCGATCAGCGCGACGATGCGGTGCTGGTACTTGCGCACCAGGACATCGAACGCCGCGCTTTCGCCGCGCTGCACGCGCCGGACCAGCTCCAGATCCAGCTCCTGCGGTATTTCAACCTCGGCCATAAAGGGCCGCACTCCTGTCAGCCCAACCGACGTCGGGCAATGAGACCGCCTGTGGCGGAAAAAGTTCAGCGTCCGGTCCCCGGAGCGCCGCACCGTCCTTCAGAGCATGTTTACATTGCGGCCGCAGCGCCCATGGCCGGCGCGCGCGGCACCCGGGCATGGCGGCCACCGCCCCCGCGCCACGACGAAGCGCGCGACGGGCATGTACACGCCCTGCAACCTGCGTTCGGATAGCCTGTCGGCGACGACCGGCCGGCGCGAACGCCCCTGCATCCCAAGCATTGGGATTTGACGCCGGGGAAACAACCTCTGGATCATAGCGGTCTTCTCCATACACAACCGGATGGAACGTCCCATGCTTTCAGGTTTCGATGGGCTCCGCTTCACTCACTGGCAGGCCGAGATCCGCGACGACGGCTTCGTCGTGCTCGCCCTGGACCGCCGCGACAGTCCGGTCAACGCGATGTCCCAGGACGTGCTGCTGGAGCTGGGCGACATCGTCGAACGGCTGGCGATCGACCCGCCCAAGGGCGTGGTGGTCCGTTCGGCCAAGGCCGCCGGCTTCATCGCCGGCGCCGACCTCAAGGAGTTCCAGGAGTTCGACCGCCGCGGCACCGTCAACGACGCCATCCGCCGCGGCCAGTCCACCTACCAGAAGCTGGCCGAGCTGCCCTGCCCCACCGTCGCCGCGATCCACGGCCATTGCCTGGGCGGCGGCACCGAACTGGCCCTGGCCTGCCGCTACCGCGTGGCGTCCAGCGATCCGTCCACCCGCATCGGCCTGCCCGAGACCCAACTGGGCATCTTCCCGGGCTGGGGCGGCAGCGCGCGCCTGCCGCGCCTGGTCGGCGCCCCGGCGGCGATGGACATGATGCTGACCGGGCGCACCCTGTCGGCCTCGGCCGCGCGCGGCATCGGCCTGGTCGACAAGGTCGCCGCACCGGCGGTCCTGGTCGACGCGGCGATATCGCTGCTGCAGTCGGGCGTGACCCGGCCGTTCAAGCAGCGTGCCACCGCCTGGGCCACCAACACCTGGCTGGCACGCCGGATCCTGGCGCCGCAGATGGCCAGGCAGGTCGCGCGCAAGGCGAAGAAGGAGCATTACCCGGCGCCGTACGCACTGATCTCGACCTGGGAGCGCAGCGGCGGCAGCGGTATCCAGGCACGCCTGGACGCCGAGCGCCGCGCGGTGGTCAAGCTCGCCGGCGGCCCGACCGCGCGCAACCTGATCCGCATCTTCTTCCTGACCGAGCGGCTCAAGGCCCTGGGCGGCAAGGCGCCGGACATCCGCCATGTGCATGTGGTCGGTGCCGGGGTGATGGGCGGCGACATCGCCGCGTGGGCGGCCTACAAGGGGTTCGACGTGACCCTGCAGGACCGCGAACAGCGCTTCATCGACCCGGCCATGGCCCGCGCCCAGGCCCTGTTCGAGAAAAAGGTGAAGGACCCGGCCAGGCGCCCGGAAGTGGCGGCACGGCTGAAGCCCGACCTGGCCGGTGACGGCGTGGCCAGCGCCGATCTGGTGATCGAGGCGATCATCGAGAACCCGGAAGCCAAGCGCGAGCTGTACCAGGCGCTGGAGCCGCGGCTGAAGGCCGACGCGCTGCTGACCACCAACACCTCCTCGATCCCGCTGGACGAGCTGCGCGAACACATCGCGCAGCCGGCCCGGTTCGCCGGCCTGCACTATTTCAACCCGGTGGCGCAGATGCCGTTGGTGGAGATCATCCACCACGACCGCATGGCGCCGGAGACCGAACAGCGGCTGGCCGCGTTCTGCAAGGCGCTGGGCAAGTTCCCGGTGCCGGTGGCCGGCACCCCCGGGTTCCTGGTCAACCGCGTGCTGTTCCCGTACATGCTGGAGGCGGCCACCGCCTATGCCGAGGGTATCCCCGGCCCGGTGATCGACCGCGCCGCGGTGAAGTTCGGCATGCCGATGGGCCCGATCGAACTGCTCGACACCGTCGGCCTGGACGTGGCCGCCAGCGTCGGCACGGAGCTGGCGCCGTTCCTGGGCCTGCAGATCCCGGCCGCGCTGGCCGCCGTGGAGCCGGGCAAGCGCGGCAAGAAGGACGGCCAGGGCATCTACAAGTGGGAAAACGGCCGCGCGGTGAAGCCGGAAGTGGCCAGGGACTACCAGGCGCCGTCGGACCTGGAGGACCGCCTGATCCTGCCGCTGCTCAACGAGGCGGTGGCCTGCCTGCACGACGGCGTGGTGGCCGATGCCGACCTGCTCGATGCCGGGGTGATCTTCGGCACCGGCTTCGCGCCGTTCCGCGGCGGCCCGATCCAGCACGTCCGCGCCACCGGCGCCGATGCCCTGGTGGAAAAACTCCGGACCCTGCAGGCACGCCACGGCGACCGTTTCGCGCCGCGTCCGGGCTGGGACATGCCGGTCCTGCGCGCGCCCATTGCCTGACCGGCCGGGCCGGCAGGAAGGCCCCCCGGGGCGGCGCGGCGGCCCCGGGAGTTCGCTGCCGCATCCATCCATCGACCCTGCCGCCGTTGCGGCGGCAGCGGCCGCGCGCGCAGCGGTGGATGGCGGATGAACGCATGGCGCGCCGGCATGCGCCAGCGCTGGATTGATTGACCCAGATCAAGGCGATCAAGCCCGCCTGGAACGACTCTATGCGCGTCGTCTGGCGCAGTGTCGCGCCAGACCGTGACGAGCAGGCCACGCGCCGCGTCCATTGCCTATCCCACAGGAGCAACACCCATGAAAACCTCGCGCCGTCTTCTCCTCGCCCTGGCCCTCGTCGGCGCTGCGGGCGCGGCCCAGGCTGCCGGCAACTGCACCGTTTCGCTCAAGGGCAACGATGCGATGCAGTTCGATCTCAAGGAAGCCACCGTTTCGGCCAGCTGCGCCACCGTCACCATCGAGCTGACCCACACCGGCAAGCTCCCGGCCACCGCCATGGGCCACAACGTGGTGGTCTCCACCACCGCCGACATGGCCGGCGTCAACCGTGACGCGATCCGTGCCGGCGTCGCCAACAACTACGTGCCGGCCAAGGACGCGCGGGTGATCGCCCACACCACCCTGATCGGCGGCGGGCAGAAGACCCAGGTCCGCTTCCCGGGCAACAAGCTCACCGCCGGCGGCGACTACAGCTTCTACTGCTCGTTCCCGGGCCATTCGGCCATGATGAAGGGCAAGCTGGTCGTAACCCGCTGATTCCCCTCGCAACGCATACGGAGGCCCGGGCGACCCTGTCGCCCGGGCCTCCGTCATATACTGTTCAGCATGGCATCCACGGCTCACCCCTGGATGGCTGCAACCCGCCCGGGACACGCATTGATTCAAGTCAATGCCCGGAGTGCTCCACACGGGGGATGATTTCCCCCGTTCAGACCGAGGATCAGGCCGCATGCAAAGCGTGCAGGGGACGTATAACGACAAGGTGGTGCGCCAGTTCGCGGTGATGACCGTGGTCTGGGGCATCGTGGGCATGCTGGTAGGCGTGATCATCGCCGCCCAGCTTTACTGGCCGACGCTCGGCGAAGGCATACCGTGGCTCAGCTACGGGCGGCTGCGACCACTGCATACCAATGCGGTGATCTTCGCCTTCGGCGGCTGCGCACTGATAGCGACCAGCCTGCACGTGGTGCAGCGCACCTGCCACGTCCGGCTGATATCGGACAAGCTGGCGGCCTTCGTGTTCTGGGGCTGGCAGCTGGTGATCGTGGCCGCGGCCATCACCCTGCCGCTGGGTTACACCCAGGGCAAGGAATACGCCGAGCTGGAATGGCCGATCGACATCCTGATCGCCGCGGTGTGGGTGGCNTACGCGGTGCTGTTCATCGGCACCATCGCCAAGCGCCGGGTCAAGCACATCTACGTGGCGAACTGGTTCTACGCCAGCTTCATCATCGCCATCGCGCTGCTGCACATCGTCAACAACATCTCCATCCCGGCCGGTCCGACCAAGTCCTACTCGGTCTACAGCGGCGCGGTGGATGCGATGGTGCAGTGGTGGTACGGCCATAACGCGGTGGGCTTCTTCCTGACCGCCGGCTTCCTGGGAATGATGTACTACTTCGTGCCCAAGCAGGCCGGCCGCCCGGTGTACTCCTACCGGCTGTCGATCGTGCACTTCTGGGCGCTGATCGCGGTCTACATGTGGGCCGGCCCGCACCACCTGCAGTACACCGCCCTGCCCGACTGGGCGCAGTCCCTGGGCATGGTGTTCTCGCTGATCCTGCTGGCCCCGTCGTGGGGTGGCGCGATCAACGGCGTGCTGACCCTGTCCGGCGTGTGGCACAAGCTGCGCACCGACCCGATCCTGAAGTTCCTGATCGTGGCGGTGTCGTTCTACATGATCGCGACCTTCGAAGGCCCGATGATGTCGATCAAGACGGTCAATTCGCTCTCCCACTACACCGACTGGACCGTGGGCCACGTCCACGCCGGCGCGCTGGGCTGGGTGGCGATGATCTCGATCGGCTCGATCTACGCGCTGATGCCCAAGCTGCTGGGCCGCGAGCAGATGTATTCGGTCAAGGCCATCGACACGCACTTCTGGCTGCACACCATCGGCGTGGTGCTCTACATCGCCTCGATGTGGATCGCCGGCGTGATGCAGGGCCTGATGTGGCGCGCGACCAACGACGACGGCACCCTGACCTACACCTTCGTCGAATCGCTGAAGTTCACCTATCCGTACTACCTGATCCGCCTCGGCGGCGGCCTGGTCGTGCTGAGCGGCATGTGCCTGATGGCCTGGAACGTCTGGCGTACCTGGCGTACCGCCCCCGCGATCGAACCGCAGCCGCTGCTGCCCGTCGACGCCTCCGAAGTGCGTGCCTGAGGAGGAAGGAACCCCATGAGCGAGAACAAGAATCCCCACGAGAAAGTCGAGAAGAACGTCGGCCTGATGGCGGTGCTGATCGCGGTCGCCGTGTCGTTCGGCGGCCTGGCCGAGATCGTGCCGCTGATGTTCCAGGCCGAGGCGATCAAGCCACTGGAGGGCGTCGAGCCCTACCCGGCGCTGGAACTGGCCGGCCGTGACGTCTACGTCCGCGAAGGCTGCTACAACTGCCATTCGCAGATGGTGCGCACCCTGCGCTTCGAGACCGAGCGCTACGGCCACTACTCGCTGGCGGGCGAATCGGTCTACGACCGTCCCTTCCAGTGGGGCAGCAAGCGCACCGGCCCGGACCTGGCGCGTGTCGGCGGCCGTTATTCCGATGCCTGGCACCGCGTGCACCTGATCAATCCGCGCGACGTGGTGCCCGAGTCGAACATGCCCAGCTTCCCATGGCTGGAGAAGAACCAGGTCGACGGCGCCACCGTGACCCGGCACATGAGCGCGCTCAAGGCCCTGGGCGACCCCTACAGCGACGAGCAGATCGCCAGCGCCGCAGAGGACGTCAAGGGCAAGACCGAGCTGGACGCGGTCGTCGCCTACCTGCAGGGACTGGGCCGGCANGCGCCGCGGGGAGGCCAGCAATGATCTCCGGCATCGTGACCGCGCTGCTGCTGGTGCTGTTCNTCGGCGGCTGGATCTGGGCCTGGAGCCCGAAGCGCAAGCGTGAGTTCGAGGATGCGGCACGCCTGCCGCTGGAAGATGACAACGTGCAATACGGCAACGGGGGAGAGCGCGGATGATGAGCATGGGATGGACGTGGTACGTCATCGCCCTGGTTGCGCTGAACATCCTGGGCTGCGTGTGGCTGCTGTGGTGGACCGCACGCCGCCGGCCGGGCGACCCGAAGCCCGACGACACGCTGCACACCTGGGACGGTGACATCACCGAGTACAACAAGCCGTTGCCGCGCTGGTGGATCAACCTGTTCTACCTGACCATCTTCTTCAGCATCGGCTACCTGTTCTGGTACGGCGGGCTGGGCAACATCCCCGGCTACAGCGGCTGGACCTCCAAGGGCGAGCATGCCAAGGAGAAGGCCGTCGAGGACGCCAAGCTCGAGCAGACCTTCAAGCCGTACGCCGGCAAGCCGATCGACCAGCTGGCCCAGGATCCCAAGGCGCTGGCGCTGGGCCGCTCGATCTTCGGCAACACCTGCGCCACCTGCCACGGCTCCTCGGGCCAGGGTGCCGTCGGCTACCCCAACCTGACCGACGACATCTGGCACTGGGGCGGCTCGCCCGAGCGCATCCTGGAGACGGTGCTGGACGGCCGCGAAGGCGTCATGCCCGAGTGGGGCACCGTGCTCACCGGCATGGGCGGCCCTGAGGCGATCGACTACACCATCGCCTACGTGCGTACCCTGTCGGCCCCGGAAACCCTGCAGAACAACTACATGGCCGCCCGCGGCAAGAAGCTCTACGAGGGCGTCTGCGTGGCCTGCCATGGGGTCGACGGCAAGGGCAACCAGGACATCGGCGCGCCGGACCTGACCGACAACTACTGGCTCTACGGCAACAGCCGCGAAAGCCTGTACAAGACGATCACCGAAGGCCGCCACGGCAGCATGCCGGCGCACCGCGAACTGCTCGGCGAGACCCGCGTCCGCCTGGTCGCTGCCTATGTCTGGTCGTTGTCGCATAATCAGGCGGACACCAAGGCCAGCACGAGCGCAAAGTGACCGACTTCAGCGAGCCACGCTTCGACCACCCCCCACGTCCGCTGGCCCAGCGCGTGGGGGCCATCGCCTGGCCCAGCTTTTTCGCCGCGGGCGTGGCGACGATGGTGTTCTTCGCCTTCGTCGACCCGCTGACGCTGCGCGACATGACCTTCCCCGACCTGCAGATTTCACGCGAGCTCGGCTATACGCTGGGCTTCGCCATGTTCTGGCTGGCCACCGCCTCGTCCAGCCTGTTCACCTGGATCCTGCTGCGCCCCGCCAGCCGCTTCAACCGCGCCCTGCCGCCGGACCGCTGAGCGGCGGCTGCGACAATCCGTCGCTTCCTTGCCTTCGTTTCAAACCGATACTGATCGCTCCCGCGCAGCAACACGCCCCGCATACGCCATGACCGTCAACCGCCCGTTCCCGCTTCCTCCCTCGCCGCCCACGGCGGCCGCTACCGGACGCATGCCATGAGCAAGCGCATTCCGCTGGATGTCGTGGACGAACAGGGCAATTCGTTCTATGTCAGCGAGCGCAAGGTCTATCCGCGCGACGTCTCGGGACGCTTCAACCGCCTGCGGGTGGCCGCGGTGGTGTGGCTGCTGGGCATGTACTACCTGTTCCCGTGGCTGTCGTGGGACGGCCGCCAGGCCGTGCTGTTCGACCTGCCCGCGCGCAAGTTCTACATCTTCGGGCTGGTGTTCTGGCCCCAGGACTTCCTGTTCCTGGCGCTGCTGCTGATCATCGCGGCGATGACGCTGTTCTTCTCCACCGCGCTGTCCGGGCGCCTGTGGTGCGGCTATGCCTGCCCGCAGACGGTGTGGACCGAAACCTTCCTGTGGATGGAGCGCTGGACCGAGGGCGACCGCCCGCGGCGCATGAAGCTCGATGCCGGCCCGTGGAACCGCGAGAAGGTGCTGCGCAAGGGCAGCAAGCACCTGCTGTGGCTGCTGTTCGCGCTGTGGACCGGGTTCACCTTCGTCGGCTTCTTCACCCCGATCAAGGACCTGGGCGCGCGCCTGCTGCCGTTCGAGTGGGGCGGCTGGGAGACCTTCTGGGTGCTGTTCTACGCGCTGGCCACCTGGGGCAACGCCGGCGTCCTGCGCGAGCAGGTATGCAAGTACATGTGCCCGTATGCGCGCTTCCAGAGCGCGATGTTCGACCGCAACACGCTGTTGATCGCCTACGACCCGATGCGCGGCGAACCGCGTGGCCCGCGCAAGCGCGGCCTGACCAGCGTGCTGGAGCGCGCGCGCGGCCTGCTGATCCCGTCGGTCGCCTATGACTACGTATTCCGCGCCGGGCGCCATCCGTCCGCCGCCACCCAGGCCGCGCACGCCAAGGGCACGATCACCTGGGACGGCGACCTGGCCGAGGTCGCGCCGTTGCCCAAGTTCGCCCCCGAGGAACTGGGCGACTGCATCGACTGCACCATCTGCGTGCAGGTGTGCCCGACCGGCATCGACATCCGCAACGGCCTGCAGTACGAGTGCATCGCCTGCGGCGCCTGCATCGACGCCTGCGATGAAGTCATGGACAAGGTGGGCTACCCGCATGGCCTGATCCGCTACTCCACGCAGAACGCCATCGACGGCAAGCCGACCCGCGTGCTGCGCCCGCGCATCTTCGTCTACGGCCTGCTCCTGCTGGGGCTGTGCGGCGCCTGGGTGTGGGGCGTGGGCCACCGCAGCGAGCTCATCGCCGAAGTGCTGCGCGACCGCAACGCGCTGTACCGGCAGTCCGCCGACGGCAGCATCGCCAACGACTACACGCTCAAGCTGATCAACAAGAGCCAGGAGACCCGGCGCTACCGCATCACCCTGGAGCCTGCCGACGCCGGCCTGCGCCTGCAGGGCCAGACCGAGGTCCAGGCCGGTCCCGAGCAGGTGCTGCCGGTGGCCCTGAACGTGGTCGCCGATGGCCAGGTCAGCGGCCGCCGTGCGCTGCGCTTCGTGGTCGAGCGCGAGGGTGGCGGCGAAAAGCGCGTCGTCGAAAGCAGTTTCTTTGGGCCGGTGCAATGAACGAACGTTCCAAATCCCCCTGGCGGGTCCCCGTGTTCTGGCTGGTTGTCGGCCTGCCGCTGCTGTCGATCGTGGCCGGCGTCGGGCTGGTGATCGTCGCCGTGCGCTCCGGCGGCGCCGACGTGGTGTCCGACCCGGTGCAGCGCGTGTCGCAGATCCAGACCACCGACCTGGGGCCGGACGAAGCGGCCGCCAAGCTGGGCCTGAGCGCGGTGCTGCGCGTTGAGGACGGCGTGGTCGAAGTCCTGCCGGCCACCGGCAAGTTCGGCGGCGGCACCGCGCTGCAGCTGGTGCTGGAACACCCCACCCGCCAGTCCGACGACCTGCGCCTGGAACTGCTGCCGCAGGGTCCGGGCTGGCGTGTCCAGCAGGCGGTGGACGGCGAGCACGACTGGGTCGTGCAGCTGCGCGACGCTGACGGTCGCTGGCGCCTGCACGGCCGGCTGCCGAAGCAGCAGCATGCCGCCCGCCTCTCTCCCTCGCTGGGCGGGGACCACTGAGCCCGGACGTGATCGCCGATCCGGCGCGGTCGCCCGCCGTCATGGCGGCCACCGGCACCTGCCACCACTGCGGCGAAGCACTGCCGGCCCAGCCCCACATGGCGGCGCTGGGCGGCAGCACGCATGCGTTCTGCTGCCATGGCTGCGCCGCCGCCGCCGAGTGGATCGCCAGCGCCGACCTGGACGGGTATTACCGGCTGCGCAGCGCCAATGCCGCGCGCGTGGGCGAAGCGCTGCCCGACCTGGCGGTCTGGGACCGCGCCGACGTGCAGGCCGAGCACAGCCGTGCGATCGATGGCGGCCGCGAGATCACCCTGCTGACCGACGGCATGCGCTGCGCCGCCTGCGCCTGGCTGATCGATCGCGCGCTGGCGCGCGAACCGGGCGTGATCGACTGCGGCGCCAATGCCGTCACCGGCCGCATCCGCATCGCCTGGGACCCGGCGCGCACCGCGCTGTCGGCACCGCTGCAGCGGCTGGCGATGCTCGGCTACCGCCCGTACCTGGCCGGCAGCGAGGCCGCCGAACGGCAGCGCACCGGCGAACGCCGGCGCTGGCTGCTGCGGCTGGGCATCGCCGGCCTGGGCATGCTGCAGGCGATGATGCTGGCCGAAGCCCTGTACCTGGATTTCAACAGCACCATGCCGGTGCCCACGCGCGATTTTTTCCGCTGGCTGACGTTCCTGCTGTGCACGCCGGTGGTGTTCTACTCCGGCTGGCCATTCCTGTCGGGGGCGTTGCGCGAACTGCGCGAGCGCCGCCTGGGCATGGACGTGCTGATCGCCAGTTCCACCCTGCTCGCCTACCTGGCCAGCCTGGTGGAGACCATCCGTGGCGGGCCGCATGTGTGGTACGACGCGGCGGTGATGTTCGTGTTCCTGCTGCTGGCCGCGCGCATGCTCGAACAGCGCGCGCGCTCGGTGGCCAGCGCCCAGGTCGACGCGCTGGCGCGCGCACGCCCGGCCTTCGCCACCCGCGAACGNGCCGACGGCCAGCGCGAAGCGGTGCCGCTGGCGGCGCTGAGCGTCGGCGACGTGGCCTGNGTGGCGGCCGGCGAAGCGGTACCGGCCGATGGCGTGCTGCTCGGCGACGGCGGCGANGAGGCCTGGTTCGAGGAGGCNCTGCTGACCGGCGAATCGGCCCCGGTACGCAAGCAGCCCGGCGAGCCGGTCTATGCCGGCACCGTCTGNCGTGAACGCCCGGCGCGGCTGCGCGTCACCCTCACCGGCACCTCCACGCGCCTGTCGCAGCTGGCNCGGCTGGTCGAACAGGCCCAGGCGCACCGGCCGGCGCTGGCCCGCCTGGCCGACCGCATCGGCAGCCGCTTCGTGCTGGCNCTGCTGCCGGTGGCGCTGGTCGTGTTCGCCGGCTGGTGGCACTACCAGCCCGAACGCGCGCTGGAGGTCACCCTCGCCCTGCTGGTGATCAGCTGNCCCTGCGCGCTGTCGCTGTCGGTGCCGGCGGCACTGGCCACCGCGCACGGCGCGCTGGCCCGCATCGGCCTGCTGGCGGTNCGNGCGGANGCNATGGACACGCTGGCGCGCGCCACCGACATCGTGTTCGACAAGACCGGCACGCTCAGCGACGGCCGCCCGGTGCTGGCCGCCACCCAGGTGCTGGACCCCGCGCTGGATACGGCCGGCGCGCTGGATATCGCCGCGGCCCTGGAGCGCGACAGCGGCCATCCGCTGGCCGCCGCCTTCACCCGCGGTGACGCTGCCGCCCTCGGCGCGGCACGGGTCGAGGCGG
>JGI26528J50254_1001634_pt1 | contig 11797 bp, 7 predicted proteins | sample ThiBiot_300_plan_FD_50254 | JGI IMG/M metagenome (IMG submission 50254)
TCCAAGGTGACCCGGTACATGTACGAACGCCGCTGCGAGACGATCCTGCACGAGATGGCGCACATGTGGTTCGGCGACCTGGTCACCATGCGGTGGTGGGACGACCTGTGGCTCAACGAGTCGTTCGCCACCTGGGCGTCGGTGGTCGCGCAGACGTCGGCCACGGAGTACGCGTCCGGGTGGACCACGTTCGCGAACGTGGAGAAGTCGTGGGCCTACGACCAGGACCAGCTGCCTTCGACGCATCCGATCGCCGCGGACATCGTCGATCTCGAGGCGGTCGAGGTGAACTTCGACGGCATCACGTACGCCAAGGGCGCGTCGGTGCTCAAACAGCTCGCGGCGTATGTCGGCTTCGACCAGTTCCTGGCCGGCCTGCGCACCTACTTCGCGGAGAACGCGTTCGGCAACGCCACGCTGGCCGACCTGATGCGGCACCTCACGGCCGCCTCCGGACGCGATATGGACACCTGGGCGAAGCAGTGGCTGCAGACCACCGGCATCAACCGCATCGAACCAGTCTTCACCGTGGACGGCTCCGGGCGCTTCACGTCGTTCGCCATCCGGCAGTTCGGCGCAGCGCCCGGCGCCGGTGAGTTGCGCCCACACCGCCTGGCGGTGGGCATCTATGACGACGATCCGGCCGGTCGGCTCGTCCGCGTCCGTCGGGTCGAGCTGGACGTCACCGCAGAGACCACCGAAGTGCCGGAACTGGTCGGTGCCGAGCGCGGGAAGCTGATGCTGATCAACGACGACGACCTCACCTACTGCAAGCTGACCCTGGACGCCGAATCCCTGGCCACCGCCGTGAGCAGGATCGGTGACATCGATCAATCACTGCCCCGGACGCTCGTGTGGTCGGCCGTGTGGGAGATGACCCGCGACGCGCAGATGCGGGCCCGGGATTTCGTCACACTGGCGCTGGGCGGCATCGACGCCGAGACCGAGATCGGCGTGGTGCAGCGGGTACTGGCTCAGGTCCGACAGGCCGTCGGCTCATACGCGGACCCCCGGTGGGCGGCCGACACCGGCTGGCCCACGGTGGCGCGCCGGATGCTGGAACTGGCGCGCGGCGCCCAGCCCGGCAGCGACAAGCAGCTCGCCTACGTCGGGGCGCTGGCCGCCTCGAAACTGTCGCACGCGGAGCTCGACGCGATCTCGGGTTGGCTCAGCGGCGCGGAGCCGTTGTCCGGACTGGTGCTGGACGCGGATCTGAAGTGGACACTTCTCGGTGCCCTGGTGGCGCACGGTGCCGCCGGTGACGCCGAGATCGACGCGTCACTCGCGGCCGACGCCACCGCCTCCGGCGAACGCCGCGCCACCGGCGTCCGTGCACTGCGGCCCGACGCGGACGCCAAGCGGCAGATCTTCGACAGGGTGATCGGCGACGACACCATGGCGAACGCGCTGCAGGACGCCGCGATCGCCGGATTCGCGCATCCGTCGCAAGGCGAACTGCTGGCGCCGTTCGCGGACCGGTACTTCGCCGCCGTCGCCGATGTGTGGGCGCACCGGTCCAGCGAAGTCGCGCAGAAAGTGGCGGTCGGCCTCTACCCGCGCTGGGCCGTGGGTGAGTCCACGGTGGCAGCGGCCCGTACGTGGCTGGCGGGCGACCACCCCGCGGCGCTGCGCAGGCTCGTCACCGAGGGTCTGGCGGGTACCGAGCGGGCGCTCAAGGCGCGCGCGGCCGACATCGGCTGACCGACAACGACGCGGCGGCCCGGGAATGGATCTCCCGGGCCGCCGCGGTGTTCGTGTCGTGCCAGCGCTAGGAAATGGGCCCTGCGTGGTCGGTCAGGATGCGGATCCCATTGGTGAACCCGCCGAACAGGTCGCCGTCGCCGCACGCGGCGATCACCGACAACACCGCGGCGCGGGCCCCGCGTTCGCTGATCCGCAGCGCAGCCTCGGTACCCGTGACGATCTCCACGATGCGNTGACCGGGCGAGATGGCCACCAGTGCCGTGTAGGCGGCGTCTTCACCGAACGACGCGACGATCTGCTCGGCTGCGGCGCGGGAGTCCTCCCCCAAGTCGCCGAGGTACGCCGCGAACCGCAGACCGGTCGCGTGCTCCGCGTCGGCGATGATGCCGTCGAGCCGCTGCAACTGGTGCGGCGTGAACGGCTCCTCGCTGCCGATCGGACCGCATGTCGGCACCACCCTGACGAGCGCGCCGGTCTCGACTCGCACCAGGGTCGCGGGGTCGCGGCGGACCGCGATGTCACCACCCGGCATGGGCACCTCCCAGTTGGGTCCCGACGCGGTCCGCGACCGGCACCGAGACGACGGGCGTGACGCCGGCCCACAGGCGGTCGCCATGCTCCCACGACTGTCCCGGCTCGTAGCGGACTGCGGTGCGGTGCCGGCCGAGGCCCACCGTCAGCACACCCAACAGTGTGACGATGAGTCCGGGCGTCACCACGTACACGAGGATGATCTGCCAAACGCTCACGACATCACGGTAGTCGATGGTCGGCGCCGTTTCGCATCGGGATCGCCCGTCGTGTCGAAGCCCGTCGCCCGGCCGGTCCGGCGCCTTCGGCCGGTCACAGCAGGGGCAGATCCGCCATCCGGCGCCGGGCGACGGACCCCAGCGGGGCATCGAGCCGCAGCCACGTCGGCGTCACCCACACGTGGATGGCGCCGACCGCTTCGGCGCCCGCGTCCGCGAATCCCATGCCGGACAACGCGAACAGCATGCGCATCGAGATCGGCACCCGTACCTGCTCCGTGCGGACCGTCATCAACGCCTGATCGAGCACGACCGGCGGCACGGTGGCNTTGGTCTTGGCGCGCAGCTCATCGGCCCGGTCGATCCGGACGGCCCGCTCGGCGACGGGCTTGGCCGCCCGGACCTCGCGCTCCANGTCCGCCATCGTCAATTCGCCGATCGGCGACCAGCCGTCCGTCGGCGGCAGCTGCATGGACCACTGNTCACCGGCGTCCGTTCCGGCNTCCACCGCCTCGGCGCGCGACACGGCCAGCGCCGCCACCAGATTCGTGGCGTAGACGGTCAGCGGGTCCGGCTCGANGCGCCCGGCGACNCGGGTGGTGGCGACCACGCCGAAGCCCGCTCGCGCCCACAGATCCACGCCGGCCGCATCGGCGCAGGCCGCGAGCCGGACGAGGCCGGCAGGATCGAGCTGAGCGACCCGCCCGACGAAGTCGGTGGCGAGGCGGCGGTCGTCGGCGGACGCCGGCGCGAACAGCGTCATACCCGTTCCTTGCGTGGCGTGACGGCGAAGCGGCCCAGATACGCCCGCTCCGCGGCGTCGAGCCGGCGCGGGCGGAACGTGGCGGGGTCCACCGGAACGAGCACAGTCGACGCATCCACAGCGCGGCCCGCGGGCGCCTCCACCCGATAGTCGACGGTGAAGGACGCCGATCCGAGCGCCGAGACCGCCATGGACACCGTCACCGGGCTGCCGAAGCCGATCGCCCGCCGATAGTCCACGGCCACACGCGCCACCACGATTCCCTCGGTGAGCCTGCCCACGCCGTGGTTCTTCGCCGCCACGAACAGCCAGTCGACCCGGGCCTCCTCCAGCAGGGTCAGCGTGCGCGCGTTGTTCACGTGTCCGAAGGCGTCCAGGTCCGACCAGCGTACGCGGACATCGGTGTCGTAGCGCAGGCCGTCGGGCGTATTCCGTTCCGTCACTCCCTCATCCTGCCGCCCGCGCAAGGCCGCGCATGCAGCGGGTGACGGCGGCCCGTCATCGCTGCCGGATGAGGGACCGGATTTCGCGCGCCGCCACGGACAGCGCGGCCAGATCGCCAGCGCCGGCCTCGGCAATCTCACCCAGTGTGGCACGCGCACGCTCCAGCCGGGATGCGTTCTGCTGCTCCCATTGGGAGATCTTCACCCCGGGTTCCGATCCGGATTCCGTGGTGGACAGCACGTCCGCCGTGATCAGCCGCATCGATCGGTACAGGTCGTCGCGCACCGCCTGCCGAGCCAGTGCGTGCCACCGGTCGCCGCGCGCCAGGTCACTGACCTGCGTGAGCATGTGATCGAAGTCCAGATGCGCGGACAGTGCGTAGTACAGGCCGGCCGTCTCGGTGATGTCCCGGTCGGCCTCCGCAGCCACATCGGCGATATCCAGCACGGAGAAGGCGTAGAGACAGTACGCGACGCGCTCGGCCAGATCCGGTGTTGCGCCCTGATCGATCAGTGCGGCGATGTCGCGTGCCACATTCTCCCGCTCCACGCCGGCGAGCATGTCCGGGATCTGCGGACGCAGCTCGTCGGCCACAGCGCCGTAGCGGTCGATCTCGGCCTGCACCTCCAGCGGTTGCGGGCGGTGCGTGAGGAACCAGCGCGCGGCACGGTCCAGAACGCGGCGCACCAGCAGCGTCATATGGTCCTGGCAGTCGGCCGGCACGTCGTGATCGGCCGCGTCGATATCGCCGACCAGCTCCGGCAGCCGGAATACCGAGCTGACCACCGTGTAGGCGCGGATGGCGTCGGCGGCGGACGCGGCGATCTCCTCGCCGAGCCGGAACGCGTAGGTGATGCCCGCTTGGTTGACGACCTCGTTCACCGTCATCGTGGTGACGATCTCGCGGGCCAGCGGATGCGCCAGGATCGCGTCGGCGTACCGCTCGGCCATCGCGGGCGGGAAGTAGCGCAGGACGCGCTGCCGGTACGCGGCGGCACCGGGCAGATCCGTCTGCAACATCTCACGGGACAGGTGCGACTTCGTGTAGGCGACCAGCACCGCCAGCTCCGGGGAGGTGAGTCCGGTGCCGGCCGTGATCCGCGTCTCGATCTCCGCCGCGGTCGGCAGGAATTCGAGGTCCCGGTCGAGCCGGCCGCCGGCGACCAGCGCGTCGATCTGCCGCGCATGCACGGACAGCATCGGGCCGGCATGGTGACGCGAGACGCCCAGCAGGCGATTCTGCGCCCGGTTGTCGTCCAGTACCAGGTCGGCCACGTCGTCCGTCATTTCGGCCAGCAGCGCATTGCGCTGGTCCAGGGACACGCCGCCGGCGGCGATCAGCGGCTGCATCGCGATCTTGATGTTCACCTCGTGATCGGAGGTGTCGACACCGGCCGAGTTGTCGATGGCGTCGGTGTTGATGCGGCCGCCGGCCCGGGCGTACTCGATGCGGCCGAGTTGGGTGACACCCAGGTTGCCGCCCTCGCCGACCACCTTCGCCCGCAACTCGACACCGTTCACCCGAACAGCGTCATTCGCCTTGTTGCCCACCTGTGCATGCGTCTCGGCCTGCGATTTGACGTAGGTGCCGATACCGCCGTTCCACAGCAGGTCGACGGGCGCGAGCAGGATCGCGTGGATCAACTCATTGGGCGGCATCGCGACGACGCCGTCGGGCAGTCCGAGTGCCTGGCGCATCTGCGGCGACACCGGAATGGATTTGGCGGTGCGCGGCCAGACCCCGCCGCCTGCGGAAATCAGTTCCGGCCGGTAGTCAGCCCACGACGAGCGCGGCAGGTCGTAGAGCCGCTGTCGTTCGGTGAGGCTCTCGGCGGCGACCGGGTCCGGGTCGATGAAAATGTGGCGATGGTCGAAGGCGGCGACCAGTCGGATGTGCTCGCTGCGCAGCATGCCGTTGCCGAAGACGTCCCCGGACATGTCGCCGATGCCCACACAGCTGAAGTCCTGCCGCTGCACGTCGACGCCCAGCTCCCGGAAGTGGTGCCTGACAGACTCCCAGGCGCCGCGCGCGGTGATGCCCATGCCCTTGTGGTCGTAGCCGGCGCTGCCGCCGGACGCGAACGCGTCACCGAGCCAGTACCCGTACTGCGCGGACACTGCGTTGGCGATGTCCGAAAACCGCGCGGTGCCCTTGTCGGCGGCGACCACCAGGTACGGGTCGTCCCCGTCGTAGCGCAGCACCCGCTCCGGCGGGACGACCGCATCGCCGACGCGGTTGTCCGTCACATCCAACAGCCCGGATACGAAGATCTTGTATGACGCGATCCCCTCGGCCTGCACAGCGTCGCGATCGGTAGCCGCGTCCCCGGTCGGACTCGGCGGCATCTTCACCACGAAGCCGCCCTTCGCGCCCACGGGCACGATGATGGCGTTCTTCACCTCCTGAGCCTTGACCAGCCCGAGGACCTCGGTGCGGAAATCCTCGGGGCGATCCGACCAGCGCAGGCCGCCTCTCGCCACCGCGCCGAAGCGCAGGTGCACGCCCTCGACCCGCGGCGAGTAGACCCAGATCTCGTGGGCTGGAACCGGTTTCGGGATTCCCGGAACCCGGTGCGGGTCGAGCTTGAACGACAGCTGCGGCATGCCGTCGNCCAGGTTGGCGGCCACGAACGCATTCGTGCGCACCGTCGCCTCGATCAANTGCAGGAACGTGCGCAGGATCCGGTCCGCGTCCAGACTGGCCACTTTGTCCAGCTCCGTGGCGATGTCGGCGGCCAGCGTCTNGCAGTGCGCATCGCGATCGGTGCCGGGCAGATCCGGGTCGAATCGGGTNGCGAAGAGTGCGACCAGATTCGCCGTGATCATCGGGTACTGCGCGAGCACCTGCTCGACGTATCCCTGGGTGTAGGCCGAGCCGATCTGTCTCAAGTATTTGGCGTAGGCCCGCAGCACCGCGATCTGGCGCCACTCCAGGCGGGCCGCGAGCACCAGCGCGTTGAAGCCGTCCACCTCGGACCAGCCGTGCCAGGCCGCCACGAACGCGTCGCCGAACCGGCGCTTGACGTCCGCCAGGTCCTCCGCGCCGGCTTGCCGGTCGGCCTCCACGGCCAGACCGAAATCGTAGATGCGCGACGGGCTCCCGTCGGTGCGGCGCACCTCGTACGGCCGTTCGTCGACCACATGCACGCCCATGGATTGCAGGATCGGCATGGCCTGCGACAGCGACACCGTGGAATCGGTGACGTAGAGCTTGAGCCGACTGTCCCCCGGCGCACCCATCGACGGCTTGCCGAGCGCGATCACCAGATCATCCGGCCCGCTGACCTCGTCGAGTCGTTTGAGATCCTCGACCGCATCGGCGACGGAGTAGTCCTCCTTGTANGCCTCGTCGAACGCGTCGGCGTAGCGGCTCAGNGCTCCGGCGGTGTCCAGGTCGTCGTCGCCGCCGACCACCGTGCTGGCGAGTTGATCCTCCCAGCTGCGGACGGCCAAGCGCAGGTCCCGGTTGAGTTCGGCGACATCGACGTGGACGGGGGCGGCCGGGTCGGTAGCGATGGTGAAGTGCACCGAGGCCAGCAGTGCGTCTCCGATGTGCGCCGTGTAGCGCAGGCNGGTGCCGTGGAACGTGTCGAGCAGGATCTTCTGCATCGCCAAACGGCGCGAGGTGGTGTAGCGGTCGCGCGGCAGGAACACCAGCGCGGAGGTGAATCTGCCCTGCGGGTCGGGCTGCAGGAAGGTGCGGACGCGGCGCCGGCTGGACAGCTGCAGCTGCCCGGTGACCACGTCGGTGAGCTGCTTGAGATCGGCCCAGAACAGCTCCGCGCGCGGATAGTTCGACAGCGCCTCCAGGGCGCGCTGGCCGGAGTACGAGTCGGGAGCGGCACCCAGGTGCGCCAGCACTCGGCGCACCAGGCGGCGGACGACGGGCACCGTGGTGATCTCGGCGCTCCGGGCGGGCGGAGTCAGGCCGACCAGGAACTCCGCGACGTCGGAACCGCCCTGGGTGGCGCCGGCTGCGGGCTCCTCGACCGACACCAGCAGCGTGGCATGGCCTCGCCCCAGCGCCGTATCCAGCCAGAACTGCTGAACGCTGAACGTGCCCGCGGCCGGCGTCGAACTGAGGATCTCGCCGTCCGCGCCCATGGTCGCCACCAGGTCGTCGCGCAGCAGACCGAGNTGATCGGCCGGAGACGAGCCGGCAGCGCCCCGNCGACGGTAGCCCATGAACGTGACATGGCCGGCCGTCATCCANTCGAGCAGGTCGGCCGCCTCCATGGCATCGGCGTCGGCCGCGGTCGCATCGGAGGCCCGGCCCNCGCGTAGCGCGNCAGCCAGATCGGTGGCCCTGACCGCCATGGCCGGGGAGTCCGTGACGACAGTGCGGATCGCCGCAAGCGCGTGCTGGATGCGCCCGAGGATGGTGTTCACCCGATCCTCATCGGCGAGGCGGTCGACCAGCAGATGCATCCACGACTCGGCGCTCACTCGGTCACCGTCGCCGTGCTCATCGGAGGCGAACTCGCCCACCACGTCGCGCAGGTTTCCGGCAGAGTCACGCCGTACCGCGAGGATCGGGTGGATCACCCGATGCACGGTCACATCGGCCAANGACAGCACGGTGACGACGGAATCGACCAGGTACGGCATGTCGTCATTGACGATGTCGATGACGGTGGCGGCGCCGCCCCAGCCGTCGTCCCCGGGCTGNGGGTTGTAGCTGGCGATNAGGATCTCGCCGGGCATGCGGCGNCCGGCCAGGTCACGGTGCGCGGCGACGAGCGCGGTGATGTCCTCCGAACGTCGCGGTTGGTCTTCGGCAGGCACCCGACGGAAGTAGGCACGGATGAGTGTGGCGTCCGGTGGGCTCGCGGACGCCGCCTGGTCGACGGAAGGTTGCACCTCGTTCGTTTCTGTCGATGGTGCAACGGACTCGGTCGGCTCGCTCATGACGTGCATCTCCTCGGCGATGGGTAACGCCTCACGTCGATGAGCGTATCCGGGAGGCGTGCGCTCAGCAGCCTCCCGTGCCATAGGATGATCGTCATATGGCNTGACCTGCACGTATGTGCGTCAGTCGCGTGTCAGTTTGCGGTAGGCGACGCGATGCGGACGAGCNGCGTCGGCCCCGAGTCGCTCCACCTTGTTCTTCTCGTAGTCGGTGAAGTTGCCTTCGAAGAAGAACCAACGGGCCGGATCCTCGTCGGTGCCCTCCCACGCGAGGATGTGGGTACAGGTGCGGTCCAGGAACCACCGGTCGTGCGAGATGACCACGGCACAGCCCGGGAATTCCTCCAACGCGTTCTCCAACGAGCCCAGCGTCTCGACATCNAGGTCGTTGGTCGGCTCGTCCAGCAGGATCAGGTTGCCGCCGACCTTCAGCGTCAGCGCGAGGTTCAGCCTGTTCCGCTCGCCTCCGGAAAGCACGCCGGCCGGCTTTTGCTGGTCGGGTCCCTTGAAGCCGAATGCGGACACATAGGCGCGGGACGGCATCTCGACATTGCCCACGTGAATGTAGTCGAGCCCGTCCGACACGACCTCCCACACCGTCTTCTTCGGGTCGATGCCGGCGCGGGACTGATCGACGTACGACAGCTTCACGGTCTCGCCCACGCGGACCGTCCCGGCGTCCGGCTCCTCGAGTCCGACGATCGTCTTGAACAGGGTCGTCTTGCCGGCGCCGTTCGGGCCGATGACACCGACGATGCCGTTGCGCGGCAGGGTGAACGACAGGTTGTCGATGAGCACCCGGTCGCCGAATCCCTTGCGAAGGTTCTCGACCTCCACGACGACGCTGCCCAGGCGCGGGCCCGGCGGGATCTGGATCTCCTCGAAGTCGAGCTTGCGGGTCTTCTCCGCCTCCGCGGCCATCTCCTCGTACCGCGCCAGGCGGGCCTTGGACTTCGCCTGCCGGGCCTTCGCGCCGGAGCGCACCCAGGACAATTCGGATTGCAGGCGCTTGGCGAGCTTGGCGTCCTTACGGCCCTGCACCTCGAGCCGTTCGGCCTTCTTCTCCAGGTAGGTGGAGTAGTTGCCTTCGTAGGGCAGCAGGCGGCCGCGGTCGACCTCGGCGATCCACTGGGCGACGTGATCCAAGAAATACCGGTCGTGAGTGACGGCGAGCACCGCCCCCTCGTACTGCTGCAGGAACTGCTCGAGCCAGCTCACCGATTCGGCATCCAGATGGTTGGTGGGCTCGTCCAGCAGCAGCAGATCGGGAGCCGACAACAGCAGCCGGCACAACGCGACGCGGCGACGTTCGCCACCGGAGAGCACCGACACCGGCGCATCCGGCGGCGGGCAGCGCAGCGCATCCATCGCCTGGTCGAGNTGGGAGTCGATGTCCCATGCGTTCGCGTGGTCCAGATCCTCCTGGAGTCTGCCCATCTCCTCCATCAACTCGTCGGAGTAGTCGGTGGCCATCTGTTCGGCGATCTCGTTGAACCGGGCGAGCTTGGCGTAGACGTCGCCGAAGGCGCCCTGCACGTTCTCCAGGACGGTCTTGTCCTCGTCCAGCTGCGGCTCCTGCATCAGGATGCCGACCGAGTAGCCAGGGGTCAGGTAGGCCTCGCCGTTGGACGGCGTGTCCAATCCGGCCATGATCTTGAGGATCGTCGACTTGCCGGCACCGTTCGGTCCGACCACGCCGATCTTCGCGCCCGGATAGAACATCATGGTGACGTCGTCCAGGATGACCTTGTCACCGACGGCCTTCCGGGCCTTCTTCATGGTGTAGATGAACTCAGGCACGACTTCCCTCTCGCTACGGCTGTGCTCCGGTGGCCCGCCGTGGAGCGGCACCGCGGGCCGCTACCAGTGTGCCCTACCGCTCAGCGCCCGGCCGCCACGCGGACACCCGCTGACGCACCCTCCGACAGGCCCCGCCGGCGCGGCCTCACGGCGCCCGACGACGTCGTCCCGGGACGTGCGCAGCCGCGCGCCGCGCGAATCGCCCCGGGGCGGCGTCATACGCGCAGCTACAGCGCGGCCACCGGCTCCGGCGTATCGAACGCGCCGGCCACGACATCGTCGAATCCGTCAGCGGCTGCCTCCTCGCCGCCGTCGAAGGGATCGGCAGCGCCGCCGCCGGACTCATTGGCATCCGCCCCGTCCGCGGTCGTCCGGACGCCGCCGGCGTCGATCTGGGTGAACCGGCTGAACCGTTCTGCGTAGCCCTGGGCCAGGTCGTGCCCGACGAAATCGGCCGTCAGCTCGGTGAGCCAACGGGTCTGCTGATTCTCGTCGGTGTACTTTCGCTCGGTCACTCTGCCCTGCACCACCACCGGGTCGCCGCGTCGCAATGCCTGAGCCACGCCGCGTGCCAGGCGCCGCCAGCACACCACGTTGATGCCGAATTCGCCGACCTGCTTCCACTCGCCCGTCTCGGGATCGCGCCGGCGCCGATTCGACACCACCCTGAACGTCACACGATCCGGGCTGGCTGCACTGCCGCTGACCCTCGGGTCGGCAACCACGTTGCCGGCGACCGTCAGAACTGCTGTGTCGTACATCGTCGGAGGTTCCTTTCCGTCCCTGACGCCCCGGCCCGCTGCCGGCGACGTGCAGGCAACGGTCCGCGCGAAAGCCGCGCGTGGCAACGGGTACGGATGGGATGTGGACAGGATTGGGCCAGGTGGACAACTGCGGCGACGCTGCGCTGCTAGCGCGTCGCGGATCCGTCCCGCTCGGCCAGTGTGGAGAGCATCGCGTTGTAGGCCACGAGCTCCGCGTCGTGCGTCAGCTCGGCTTTGCGCGCGTCGCGAGCGGCCTGCCGTTCGTCGCTGCGCGCCCATTGCGCCATCAGGGCGAGCATCACCACGACCAACGGAATCTCGGTGAAGCCCCAGCCGATCGCCCCGCCCAGCTGCTGATTGGCGAGCAGGTCGGTCACCCAGGGCACCGCGACCCGCGCGAAGTAGTCGGCACCCAGCAGATGATGCGAGCTCATCAGGGCGAGACCGAAGAACGCATGGAACGGCATTGCGGCGAGCACGAGGGCCAGCTTGATCGGGGACGACAGCTGCCGGGGNGAAGGNTCGACCCCGATGATCACCCAGTAGTACAGGTANCCGGTCAGNACGAAGTGCACCGTCATGAACAGGTGTCCCGGGTGTGACGAGATCATCACGCCGAACAGGTCCGTGAAGTACAGCGCGTAGAAGCTCGCCACGAACAGCGG
>JGI26528J50254_1001654_pt1 | contig 11655 bp, 8 predicted proteins | sample ThiBiot_300_plan_FD_50254 | JGI IMG/M metagenome (IMG submission 50254)
GGAAGGGCGACGTTGGCGGCGGAGAACGACTCGATGAGGCCGAGGCGCACGGCGAGGTAGAGCTGTTCGAACGTGCCGCGGCTTAGGTCCGCCGCTGCGAGCACCTCGTCGTTCGGAGTGAACGCCCGCAGCTCGCGGCCCTCGTGGAGGTGAACGCGCACGTAACGGCCCGCCGTCATGGTNCCGAAGTGATGCCCGGCGCGGCGCAGCACCTCTGGNACTTTCGTGCGCTCGTACTCTTCGAGCGTGTCGTCGATCAGGCCCTTGGCGAGGCGCGCGACCACCCAGCGCCGCACTTGGGCACGCGCTTCTGCTGCGACGCGTTCAGCGGTCTGCAACTGAGTGGCTAGGTCGGCGGAGGCTTCTGCCTCCTCCAGCTTCTGCGTGAGGGCTCCGGTCTGCTCGTTGAGCTTGCGCGCTGCCGTGGCCAGGGTGCGCTCGCGCTCCTGCTCGACAGTGAGGCTCGCCTGCCAGCCCTGCGGGTCTCCCGCGGCTAACGCCTCACGCGCCTGGTCGGCGCGGGCCCCGAAGCGGGCAGCGACATCACGCTCTGCAGCGACAACCGCTGCCTGCAACGCCAGGCGCTTCTGCTCTAGTTCCAGGTAGCGCGCCTCCACCTCCTTGGCGCGCGCCGCCCAAGCCCTAACCGTGCTGGCCGCGGCTTCGGGTTCGGAGGCTAGGCCTAGCGCCATAGCTAACGCGCCGACTTGCTTGCGGTAGTCATCGGCTCGCGCCATGGCGGGCCGCAGCTTGGCGTCAACGTCCCTGAAGGCAGACTGCACGGCCTGCAGCCGCTCGATGTCCGCTACGAAAGCTGGCAGCTCTTCCGGCGGCAAGTCGGCTGGCACGCCGGCTGCGCGGCACCACTCTGCCCAAGCGTTCAGTAGCGCCGTGCGTTCCTCGCCGAGCTTGGCTGCGTTGCCTGCGTGAGTGGCGAAGGCCGCGCGAGCGTCCCTGGCTTCACGTGCAGCGCGGTCAAGGTCGCTTCCGCTGCGGGCTGCCGCCTCGAGCGCGGCGTCTAGCTCCAGCGCTGCGCGGTTCGCCGCCGCCACGTCCGCCGAGCGCGCGTCCCTCTTGAGCCCAAGCGCCGCCAACGCCGACTGCAAGTCGGCGGTCAAGTCGGTCTCCTCCGCGCGCAACGCCGCCGCCCGCTCCTCGAGCTCCGTCAGCGCGGCAGCGGCGACCCGGGACCGTCGCCAGCGCGGCCACAGGAGCACCGTTGCCACCACCGAGGCGGCCGCGGCCGCCAGATACGCGCGGTCCGAACGCCACCCTAGCCAGCCGGCGCCGAGCGCGAGGCACAGGACGAGCGCCCAGCCAACCCAGCGTTGCCAGCCTGCGGCCCGCATCGCGCTTACCCGCAGCTGCTCGTTGGCTTGCGCGCGCGCGTCACGCACCTCGGCCAACTCGGTGAAGAGGTCGCTCACGCGGGCCATGCCGGCCTTCCGCTCTCGCGTGCGCTCGGCNAGTTGCGCCAAGGCGGCGTCNACGGCTGCGTCATCGTCGGCGGGTTCCGGNTCGACCTGNGCGAACGCCCGTACGAGCAAGGGTTCACGNAGGAGGCGCTCGCGCTCGTCGCGGGCGGCCTCCTCACGTCCGGCGGCCAGGCCGACCTGAAGTTCAGCCTCGGCCTTCGCCCCCTCCAAGCGAGCTAGTGCCGCGGTCTTCTCCTCGATCGCCGCCCTCGCGGCGGCGGCCCGCGCACGCCACCCCGCGCCATCCACGAAGTCAGCTAGCCGCTTGGGGTTCCAACGCGGCCCTAACGCTGAGAGGCCAGCGCGCAAGTCGGCAACATGCTGGCTTAGCTCCTCCTGACGCGTCTCTACTTCGGCCGCGGTCTGCTCGAACGCGGCCAGCCTGGCGTCCAGCCCCTTGACGTCCTCGGCATGCGCCAGCCACAGCGCGGGGGCCGGGCCAGCGCCTGTGCCAGCCGCGTAGTCCGCGATCTCAGCCTCCAAGGAGGCGAGGTCGACGCCGGCAGCTGCGCCCGCCTGCCAGTTGGGCCACGCGTCAAGCAGGGCGCTGAACCACCCGACGCGTTCGGCCGCCGCCGCGCGCTCCACCGCGCGCTGCTCCGCCTCCGCCGCCACGCTGACCCGCTCGCGGACCGCCGAAGCGTAGTTGGCCGCCTCACGCCTGGCGGCGTGTGCTGCGTTGAGCGCGCTCGTCAGCTCTCCAGCTAGTTGGCCAAGCGTCGTGGCCGGGCTCCTTGGCTTGAGAAGGCCGTTCAGTTCGTCATCCAGCGCGCGAGAGGCGCGACCGGCGTTGGCCCCCGCCCCCGCGACGGCCGCAGAGTAGAGGCGCTCCTTCACGGCCGCGTCGGTGAGGGCCTCGAACGACTGGAGCTCGCCAAGGCCGAACGCGAACACGTTGCGGTAGACGCTGGCGTCAAGCTGGCCGGTGAGCGCGGCGAGGTGCGCTGAAGCTAGCGACTCGCCCGTGTCCAGGTCTCGCAGCCGCTGCGTGGCTCGCGCGCCGCTGCGAGAAACGCGGTAACGCTTGCCGGAGACGCTGATGTCGACGCTGCCAGTCACTCGCGTGGTCGCGGTCAGCGTGGTCGGGAAGAGCAGCGCCTGAATGAAGGCCATGAGGGTGCTCTTGCCTGCTTCGTTCGGGCCTTCGAGGACCATCAGACCGGCGCCGAACTCGAGCTCGAGGTCGTGCAGCCTGCGGAAACGCGTGACTGCCACGCGATCTATGCGCACGTTCTAGCCCTCCGCCGACTCTGCGTCGACCAGGTCGAAGGCGGCGATCGCTGCCTCGTCCCACAGCGCCTGAGCCTCGGCGATCAACGCCTCGAGGCCCAAGTGGTCGGCGACGTTGCGGAGTAGCGCGTGCGACTGCAACTCGGCGACGAGGCTAGCGACGTGCGCGGAGGCGTCTGGCCGGCGCGCGTCGCTCAGGGTCAGGAGGTCCGCGATGAAGTCGCCAGCTCGTAGCCGCGTCTCGCGGTCGAGTTCCGGCCTAGTGCGCAGCCGGACCTCGTCCCACCACACGCCAGCGGGGGCGACGTCGACCAGGTACTCGAGGAGTCCGGTCTCGCCAGCCTTCTGCAGCGCAGCGTGGGTCGGCCCCGAACCGTGCAGGGTAGCGCGCAGGACTTGCGTCAGCGCCGTGCCTCTCGGCAGTAGCGCTGCGGCAGTCAGGGCGGAGTGAACCTCGGCGACGCTAGCGAGGCCCGCGATGTCCAACTGGATGGCGTCGAAGCGCACGAGGCCGACCTCGACGAAGCTGGCCGTCGCCCGCCCGTCGTCCACGTCGACTAGGTAGAAGCCTTTCTCGCCCGTCTCGTTGACGTGACGCGCCTGCAGGTTGCCTGGGTAGATGGCGAGGGGGCGCTCGTGGCTCAGCACGGCGCGCACATGCACGTGGCCGAGCGCCCAATAGTCCATGCCGGAAGCGCGCAAGTCGGCGAGGGAGGCTGGCGCGTAGTTGGCGTGCCCACCGCGCCCGTCGACGTTCGCGTGCAGCAAGCCGACTTGGTAGCCGACGAAGCTACTGTCGCGCTTGAAGCGCAGCGCGAGGTTCTCAGTGACTTCCTGCCTTGCGTACGAGATGCCGTGAACGAGCGCGAGTTGTTGGCCGTCCTTGACGACGGGCGCGCTCGCTACGTCGTCGTGACCGAACACCGTGACACCTGGCGGCCAGTCGCCTATCGCCGACCAACGGCCACCTTGCGGGTCGTGGTTGCCGTGCACCACGAAGGACTGAACTCCGGCGGCGGCGAGCCGCGCCAGGCCGTCGCGGAAGCGCAGCTGAGCCCTCACGCCTGCTTCCGCACCGTCGTAGACGTCACCTGCTATGACCACGAAGTCGACTTCGGCGGCTAGGCAGGCGGTCACGGCATGATCCCAGGCGGTCAGTGACGCATCGCGCAAGGTGGCGGCTAGGTCTGGGCGGTTGGCGCGCAGCCCTTGGAACGGGGTGTCTAGGTGGAGGTCGGCTAGGTGAGCGAACCGGAAGCGCAAAGGTCACTCCTTCCTGCTACCGGTGACCGGAGCGGTTTCGGGGAGGATATCGCGAGCCCAACGCTGGTGACTATGAAAGAAGGTCGCAGTTGGCCAGTGCCCACTGCGACCTCCTCCGGCCAGGACCCCCATGTCCTGGTCGCGCCCCTAGCGCGAAGTTCCCTCTCTCTGACCCTACCGAGCGGTGCGGCTGGCTAGCGGTCGCCGCTCGGCGGTTACCCTGGCGCGGCCCTCAGCTTGGTGGCCGTGCACTCAACTCGACATCGGCAACGGGTGCTTTGGGCACCGCCGTGCGCCCAGAAGGCAAGTTGAGCAAGCCACACATGCCCGTCCGCAGTTCAGCTCCAGGTTTAGCTATCCCGAAGCCTTGCACGTGGCTCGCGCCAAGTGCCCTTAACTCCTCACATGCGGACAGGTCCTCGATGCCCTCTGCCACTACGACCGCGTAGCGCTCGCTCGTGCTCCTCACGAAGTCCCGCGCCGTTTCGCGCAGGGCGTCGTTGCCCTCGTAAAGCGCGGTGTAAACCACGCTGCGGTCGAGTTTGACGCCGTCTACCGGCACGTCGAAACGGACGCGGTTGCTCAGGTCGTGCGGGGTGACGTCATCCAGGAAGATGCCGCCGCAACGCTCGCGCAGGAGCCACAACTGCCGTGCCATTGCTGGCGCCTCCGAGGTGCCCCCTTCGACTACCTCGATGTAGAGGCGTTCCGTGACGCTAGGCAGCATGCCTTCTAACGTGCGCAGCGCCTCCGGTAGGAGGATCTGGGCGGGCGTTAGGTTGATGGACAAGCGGGCCATAGGGTGCGCGGCGAGCGCCTGCGCTCCCCTCAGTAGCGTGAAGTGCGTGAATATCTCGATCCGTGCTGGAGCCAACCAGCGCGGCAAGATATCGAGCGGACCGCGAACGGTGCCGTCTGGCATCTGCCAGCGAACTAACGCTTCTGACCAGTCGTCTCGCTCACTCGCCAGGCTGGCGATGGGCTGAAACATGAATGTCAGGTCTTCTAATGGTGAGGGCATTCGGGGGAAGGGGATCTTTAGTTCAGGGCTTTGTTGGGCTTAGACCGTGGGCGCGCTGAGCTGCGGCGAGTTGAACCGCCAGCCCAAGGCTCCGCTGGGTGACTTAGCCGACGTCCCACTCGCCTGGAAGGTTGCTTGTGCCGGCGAANACGGCATTGGCAGGGCTGTANGCGGCGACGCTNCCGACNGCGAGACCGGANACGGCGAGGGTGACGATCAGGGCGGTGAAGATGTTCTTGAGGTTGCGCATGATGGGGGAGTACCTCCGTGGCGTAGTGACCAGAAGGTAATCCGCGACCCGCTTCAAAGGCGCTTCACCGCCTGCGCATCTCATGTGAAGCGACACTGAAGCGCATTAGCGCCTACCCTTACTCTCACATCGGAAGAGGGTGAGTTCGACCATGGACAGAGAAGAAGCGCTCCGTAAGCTGCAGGCAACCACGACGTTCACGTTCGTAGGAGACAAAGTCCTGCTGCGTCAGGCACGCGTTCTGCAAGCGGCCGCCGAGATCGAACGCCAACTCACGTACGCCACCAACGCCCCAAGCGACCGCGCTGCCGTGGCCGCGTACGGCCGCCTGTTGCAGAGCGCCTGACAACCACCAGGGGCAGGCACTGCCGACAAAAGACCACTTGCTCTCAACATGAATCCCGTAACACCGCTGCCGCCAGCTAACGCGGCGGCTATCCTGAGACGATGTGGCTCCAACGCCAACTCACCGCCATCACGGGGGCGAGCAGACCCGTGGTCCTCACCGGCGGTGAGCCGTACGGTGCCCCGTTCCTCCTCGAGGGACTCAAGGACAAGGCCACCGTTGCCTGGTTCGAGGTCGGGCGCGGGGCAGCTGGGGACGCCGTGGCGCAAGGCAACGCCCTCGCGCGCGCCGTCAATGACGCCATCGGCACGCGCCTGCTCGGTTCGGCGCTCCCTTACCAAGCCCAGCTAGCTGCACTGAGCCATTACGGCGCAGACGTGCGTCCGCTGTGGCTTGCCCTGACAACGGAACTCGTGAACGAGCCGCTGCTCCCGGCCGTACTCGCCATGCAGCACGACGGTTTCCGCGTGCTGCTCGACCTGCGCGGGAGCCTAACGCCCCCGGCCGCGGTCACGGCAGGGTCCACCTTGTTAGGCCCGGACGAGCTGCGCGTGCCGCTCGACGAGGCGGAACTCCTCCTGCCGCGCGCGGTCACCACCCCGCAAATCGACGAGCTATGGCACGCGGTAGGCGGGCGCTTCACCGAGCTGTTGCAGCGTGGCAGCCGCCTGGCGGGTATCCCCGCCATCACCATCCCGAGCCCAGACGGCGCCCTCGTCGATTACCAAGAAGCGCAACTCGTCGACGCTTCCGTTGCCGTCCAGGCCCTCAGGCGTGAGGGTGAGCTGGTTGCCGCGCTCGAGCTCGCCAGCCTCAAGGCGCCGGAACTCGTAGAGGACCTGCTCAAGCAAGCCGGGCCGCGCTATCAGGAAGAAGGGCTCCTAGCCCGCCTCCACCTCATCCTCTCGGCCCTGCCGGCAGAGTATTCGGTAAGCGAACGCGTGCTCGAGTGGCGCCTCGTGGCGGGTTTCGCCGTCGGTGACGTGGCCACGGTCTTGCCAGACGTCGACTATCACCTCACCGTGCACCTCGCCCCCGAACTCAGGGCGCGGCGCGCTGGTGCGTTGCCACCTGAACGCGGTTTCGCGCTAGCCAAACAAGCCGTGGAGGCGCGCCGCACACCCCTCACCCTCTGGCAGTACGGCAGGCTGCACCCAGACCCAGATCAAGCCCTTCAACTGCTGCGAGAGTCAGTGCAGCTGGCAGACGACATAGGTGGGCCGTTCGACCTAGTGCGCAACGCGGGCATGCTCGTAGCGCGCCTCTCACGCATGGGCGACTACGCTCAAGCCGCCCGCTGGGCGCGCTGGACCCTCGACGTCTTCGATCGCGGCGACGTGCGGGACGGCGCAAGGCGGCTCCAGCTCGTCAACGACCTCGCCATGGCCAACATCATGACAGGCGACCTCGTCGGCACGCGTGGCGTCCTGGAGAACGCGCAGGTGCTTGCGGAGGGCAACCTCCCGCAACTAGCGGCCTTATTGAGGGGCACGCTCGCGTTCCTCGACCTAGCGGAGGGCCAACCGGAGGCCGCGCTTGAGCTGGCCCTCGCCAACTACCAGGCGAGCCCGCGGCGCTCGCGGGCGGTGCACGGTCACCTCCTCGCGCGGGTGCTGCTCGAGCTCGGCAGGGTCGGCGAGGCGCGACGGGTAGCGGAGGACGTCGTTGGGCTCGCGGAGGCCGACCGCGGTTACGAGTGGACCGTCGCCCAACTAACGCGCGGCATGGTCGCCGCGGTGGCCGGGGACGAGGACGCCGCCCCGGACCTACTAACCGCGGCTTTGGACCGAGAGTTGGCCGCCGAGCATCGGCTCAGCGCCATCCTCTACTACCTGTACGCAAGCGAAGGCGCGGCGGTGAACCTGCCGCCCGACGCCGTTGCGCTCGTGGCTGGGGCGGCGCCGATCGCGCTGCGCATCGTCAGCGGGCCGGAGGAGCTCCTCGCGCCCGTATGGAACCGCGTGGCTGTGCCGCAGGCCAGCCTCCGCCTGAGCCTGCTCGGAACCCCAGCAGCGCGCTATAACGGCAAGAGCCAACCGCTGCCTCAGCGCATGGCGGAAGTGACGACTGCGCTCGTGCACAACGTCGACGGCATCGACCTCGAGGAGCTCAACGACTACCTGGTGCCCGACGGCCAGACGCCCTTCACCAAGAGCGGCATGCGCGCCATGCTCACCCGCCTACGCAAGACCCTGCCCATTAGCGATGCGCCGTACCGCTTCCTCGTTCCCTTCTCGTCCGACGTGCTCGACCTGCGCGCCCACCTCGCCAAGGGCGAGGTGCGGCAGGCCGTGGCGCTCTACCGCAGCGCGCTGCTGCCGCGCAGCGAGGCGCCAGGGGTGGTGGGTGAACGCCTCGACCTCGAGGAGTTGCTGCGCCAGGCGGCGCTCGGGGCGGGCGACGGCGACGCGCTCTTCGACCTAGCCGAACGCTTGACCGACGACCTCGAGTGCTGGGAGGCGGCCGCCGCCGCGCTGCTGCCTGGCGACCCGCGCCTGACGGTGGCAAGAGCGCGCGTCAGGCGCCTACGCGACGACTACCGGGAGAGCGCCTGACGCACTCAGCTCACGCGCCCCTGCCTCAGACGCTCTGCGCGCGGTGCAGCAAGCTGTAAAGGCCGTCCTGCGCCAGCAGTTCGCTGTGGTTGCCCTGCTCCGCGATGCCGCTCTCGTCGACTACGACGATGCGGTCCGCGCCCTGGATGGTGGCTAGCCTATGCGCGATCACGAGCGTGGTGCGGCCCTCGGCCAACTCGAGCAGCGATTGTTGGATGGCGCGCTCGGTCTGAGTATCCAGCGCCGAGGTCGCCTCGTCCAGGATGAGGATGGGCGGGTTCTTGAGGAATATCCGGGCGATGGCGAGGCGCTGCTTCTGCCCACCTGAGAGCTTCACGCCGCGCTCCCCGATGACCGTGTCTAGGCCGAGCGGGAGCTCCGCGATCAGGCTATCGAGACGCGCGCGGCGCGCGGCTTCCACTATCTCGGCCTCCGAAGCGCCGAGCTTGCCGTACTCGATGTTCGCGCGGATGGTGCCAGCGAAGAGGAAAACGTCTTGCTGCACGATGCCGATGTTGCGCCGCAGGCTAGCGAGGGTCATGTCGCGCACGTCGCGGCCATCGATGGTTATGCGCCCAGCCGTCGGCTCGTAGAAGCGCGGCAGGAGCGAGCAGATCGTGGTCTTGCCAGCGCCAGACGGTCCCACGAAGGCCACCGTCTCGCCGGCGGCGACGTGCAGGTCGATACCCGAGAGGACCGTCTTGCCTGACGCGTAACCGAAGCTAACGTCCTCGTAGACGATGTCGCCGCTCAGGTGAGATACGGCCGTGGCGCCAGGGCGATCCTCGATGTCTGGGCGGGTGTCGATCAGCTCCGTGTAGCGCTTGAAGCCAGCGATGCCCTTCGGGTACGTCTCGATGACCGAGTTGATCTTCTCGAGCGGCCGGAAGAACACGCCGACGAGGAGGATGAACGCCACGAACCCACCGTTGCTCAGGTTGCCGCTCACTACGAAGTAGCTGCCCGCCACCATGACGATCAGTTGCGTGAAACGCATGCTGAGGTACGAGAAGGCGTGCGTTGCCGCCATGATGCGGTAGGCCTCGAGCTTGGTGGTGCGGTACGCCTCGTTATCGGCCGCGAACAAGCCGCGTTCGTGGTCCTCGTTAGCGAACGCCTGGACTACGCGAATGCCGCCGACGTTCTCCTCGATGCGGCCGTTGAACGCGCCAACGCGGTCGTAGATGGCCCGCCAGTTGCGCGTCATGCGGCCGCCGTAACGCACCGTGAACCACCCNGTGAACGGCACGACCGCCAAGGTGATGAGGGCGAGGGGCACGTTGACGGTGAACATGAGGACGAACGCGCCGAGGAGGGTCATGACGGCGATGAACAGGTCCTCCGGGCCGTGGTGCGCGACCTCGCCGATCTCCTCCAAGTCCTTCGTGAGGCGCGCTACCAGGTGGCCGGTCTTCTGCTCGTCGTAGTAACCGAACGAGAGCTTCTGGAGGTGGTCGAAGGCGTTGCGGCGCATGTCCGTCTCGATGTTGATGCCGAGCATGTGCCCCCAGTAAGTCACGACCGCCATCAAGCCCGTGTTGAGGAGGTAGACCGCCCCGAGCGCAACGGCAGCCATGGTGATGGACGCCCAGTGACCGGTCGGAAGGAGGCGGTCGATGAAGAGCTGCACGGCGAGCGGGAAGGCAAGCTCGAGCACGCCAGCGACCACCGCGCTGGTGAAGTCGATGGCGAACAGCCTCTTGTAAGGAGCGTAATAGGAGAAGAAGCGGCGCAGCACTGGGAGATGCTACTCGACGGGCCAGCGAGCGGNCGTTCATGACTGGCTCGCCTGCTCTAGCGTGGACTGGTGGCATCGGCCAGTGGACGGGTACGCTGGACCCTCATGGAGCGAGAGGCCACTGGGCGCTTCGGGAACGGACTGCTCGGCAGCCTGCCCATCGCCCTCGCGTACTTTCCCGTGGCGGTGTCGTTCGGGGTTACCGCGGCCAAGACGGGCTTCAGCTTCGCAGAGGCTGCCTTCATGTCGATCGTCATCTACGCTGGCGCCAGCCAGTTCCTGGCCGTCGCCCTCCTGGCAGGCAACGCGTCCCCACTGCTTGCCGTCGCCTCCCTACTAGCCATGAACGCACGCCACCTCCTTTACGCCCCCGCGCTCTTGACGTTGGTGCGGCGGACGGGGGCCGGCGCCGTCTCCACCCGCTGGTCTTGGTTCTGGGCGCACGGCCTGACTGACGAGGTGTTCGCGAGCGCCGCCGCGCGCGTNGCTGGTCGACAGTTGCACTGGCGTGAGGCGTGGCAGGCGGGCATCGGCCTTGGCGCNTACGCGGCTTGGGTGTCCGGCACGGTCGTCGGCGCCCTCCTCGGCGGCGGGGCGTTCGAGCGCTGGCCGGCTGTCGACGCGGCCCTCGCCTTCCTCATGCCCGCGCTGTTCCTCTCGCTGCTCCTCGCCATGTTCGAGCGGCGGCAGTGGCCCGTGATCGTGGTCGCCATGCTCGCCTTCGCGCTCGGAGCTGCGCTCCTCAGCACCAGCACCGGGATCTTGCTTGGCATGCTGGGTGGTGGGCTCGCTGGCGTCCTCATCACGAGTAGGGCGGACCCCACCAGCGCTGGGGAGCGCCCGTGAGCCTCACGTTCGTGCTCGTGTGCGTGACGGTCGGCGTCGGCACCTACTTGTTCCGCTACCTGCCTACGCACTTCGGGGGGCGAGGACGCTCAAACGGGGCACTGGCTGGGCCGCTTGGCAAGTTCCTGTCGAGCGTCGGCCTTGGCGCCGTGGCCGCGCTGCTGGCGGCGGCGCTAGCGCCGTACATCGCGCCGTTCGCGCGTGAGGTCGTTGCCGGGGGCGTTGGTCGTGAGGAGGTCCGCGCCGCTGGCGCCGCGCTGGTTGGCGTGGTCGTCACCGCCTTGGTCTTCCGCTGGCGGCGTGGCGTCGCGAGCGCCACCCTAGCTGGAGCGGCGGCCTACGGCCTCGTGTGGTGGCTCTTGTAGCGGCGCTACTTTTCCCGCTGGCCAGTCGGCGCCGAGCGCGGCACCGGCAACTTGAGCTTCAGCACGCGGCTGCCGATGCGCACCACCAAGGTAACGGCGACGGCGGCCGCCAGGGCGAGGTGCGAGTCGAGGCCGTGCAGCAGGAAGTACGCGAGCGCGCCAAGCGCCGCCGCCGAGGCGTAGAAGTCACCGAAGCGGTAGAAGATGCCGGGCACCTGCCCGACGAGCACGTCGCGCAGCACCCCGCCACCAACGCCAGAGACGGCGCCGGCGAAGACGGTGCCCCACGGCCCCATGCCGTACGCCATGCCGCGCTCGGCGCCGAGGGCGGCGAACAGCGCGAGGCCGAAGGAGTCTAGTGCGTAGAGGAGGCGGCTATCTTCGCGCAGGCGGTGGTGGAAGACGAACACCGCCATGGCGGTGAGGCCGACGCCCCAGAGCAGCGCCTCGTTGGAGAGGGAAGCGGGGGGCAGTGCACCCACCATGACGTCGCGGATGGAGCCGCCGCCGATGGCGGTGACGGTGGCAAGCACGAGCACGCCGATGATGTCGAAGCGCTGCCGCAC
>JGI26528J50254_1001660_pt1 | contig 11639 bp, 8 predicted proteins | sample ThiBiot_300_plan_FD_50254 | JGI IMG/M metagenome (IMG submission 50254)
CTCGCCCGCGGCGTCAGCGTCTCACTGCTCGCGCGTTACCTACTGTTCAAGCTGCCAGCCGCCGCCGCGCCTGGCTTGCCGCTCGCCCTCCTCTTCGCCGCCCTACTAACCATGACGCGGCTCGGGCAAGACGGTGAGCTCAAGGCCGCGCTGCTCCTAGGTCTTGGGCCGCGGCGTTTCGTCATGCCGCTACTTGGGCTTGGGCTGGCGGTCAGCGCGGTCGCGCTCGTGAACAACGAGTTNGTCGTGCCGTGGAGCGAGCGCCGGGCAGCNGAGGTCGAGAAGGACATCATGCTCGTGAGCCCGGAGACCATCGTGCAGGCCGGNTCGTTCTTCACGGACTCCCTCGGACGCAGCATCTTCATCGGACNGGTCTTGCCTGGNGGCGAGTTNCGCGACATCACCGTGATCACGCCTGGCGGTAGTAGCGGGCCNCGCGAGGTGATNACCGCCGCGAGCGGCGCTTCCGACCCGCAAGCCGGCGTGTGGCGCCTGCACGACCTCGCGTTGCGGGTATTGCGCGACGGACGCCTCACGCTCGACGTGCGCTCGGAAGAAGCGGTCCTGCCAGTAAGGGGTCTAGCGGCCACGTCGTCCGCCTCACCTGACCTCGTCTACTTGCCACTGCGCGAACTCGTGCAACGCCTACGCAGTCCCGACACGGAGGAGAAGCCGGCGGAGTGGACCGCGCTCCACCGCAAGCTGGCGGAGCCGCTCGCCGCGACGTCCTTCGCCATCTTCGCCGCGGCAGTCGGGCTCTTCACCTTCAGGCGCGGCGCCAACCTCGGCTTCGTTGCGGCGCTGCTCCTTACGTTCGTCTACTACGCTACGTGGAGCGTGACGAAGCTCCTTGGCGCACAAGGCACGGTTCCAGCGTGGGCGGCTGGCTGGGCGCCCGTTGCCCTCTACTTGCTGGCTGGCTTCGTTCTGCTGCTCGCCGCGAGGCGGCGCTAACCCCATGCGGCAAGGTTCGTGGCTGCGCCCACTTGGCGCGCTCCTGACCTTGGCGCTGCTTGCCCCTTGGGCCACGGCGGCGCGCATCAGCATCGACGCCAGCTCAGACCCAGAGAGCAGCCTCGAGATCCGCACCCTCACCCTGCCGGGCGGCAGCGAGGTCGCCCTCTACGTACTCTCAGGCGACGGCCTAGTCGTCCGCATCGACGAGGACACGCTCGAGGCCGACCACGTAGAGGTTGACCTAACGAACCGCGTCGTGCGCGTGATCGGGCCAGGCTCGTTCACGACCGGGGAGGAGACCGTGACGGGCGAGGACCTGATCATCGACCTGCGGGCAGAGTCGTTCAGCGGCGACGACGTGCTCATCGTCACGCAAGCGATCGACGTGAAAGGCGACCGCGCCAGCCGCGTGCCCGGCCTCATAAGGGTGGCGATGGGGTTCTTCAGCCCGTGCACGAGATGCGGGCAGGAGCTCGAGGACTACGCCTTCAAGGCAGGCAAGATCGAGATCTACCCTGGCGACCGCCTCGTGGCGTACGACGTGACCGTGCTGATACGGGGCGCGTCCGTGCTTGCACTGCCGCTCATGGTGCTGCCGCTCGCGCCGCCTGACCGCCAACCACGCATCGAGTACGTCACTGGCAACGCGACGAGCCGCGCGCGCCTCTCCCTCAACTGGCCTTATGCGGCTGGCGCCGACGCTTACGGAGACGTCGGGCTGCGCTACTACGCAGACGTGCTCCCCGGCGGGTCCGCGTTCGGCGACTTCTTCCTTGGCGGCAGCGTGCTCGAGAGTTACCTCGGCGGGTCGTTGAACCACCGCTACTACACGGAGCGCGGCAAGGGCGAGTTCTTCGTCGACTTCACGCCCGGCTTCGTCACGTACGGCGCGGGCGGCACGCTGGCGGCCGCGACCGGCGCCCTCGAACCGCTCTTCGTGGTGCGCTTCTCCTACGCGGACGAGACCGTGCTTGGGCCGCCCCAAACGAGCTTCCTGTTCAGCCGCGACGACTCGCGCAGGCCGCGCATCTGGGAAGCCAACTACTCCAGCGTGCAAGTGCAGGACGGGGTGAGGGGCACGTTCACTACGCGCGTGTTCTACGACCTCGACCCACTGGACGCCGTTAGCACCCCTAGCTATGCGAGCCGCTTCGAACCGCTGCAGACCATCGCGCGCTTGCGTGTCGAGCCGGACAAGCTTCCGGCCGACTTGGGAGGGCTGGCCCTCGAGCGTCTCTACGTAGATATCGGCGCGTTCCAAGACCGCAGCAACGCCCTCAACCGTTCAGCGGCCGTCGTGCCCATCACTAGCGGCGGGCGCCTGGTCGAGTCGCACGCGCTCTCGCTGACGCCCCTCGCCCTGTGGCCCGGCGCACGCCTCGAAGGCCGCACCGACTTCACCGGCTACTACTACGACACGGCGGAGAGGCAGGTCGAGTGGCTCAGCTACCTCGCGCTGCGGCAGGAGTTCGGGCGCTACGGCAACTTAGGGGTCAGCTACACGCGCGACGTGCGCGAGGGCGAGACCCCCTTCCGTTTCGACCTCTTCCCCTACCGCAACCGCAGCGACGTACGCGCGCAGTTGCGCCTCGACCCGCTGCCGTGGCTGCGCTTCGAGCAGGCGGGCGGCTACGTCCTCGTCGACGACCGCGACCCGACGCAGGTGGGCTGGGCGCCCCTCGAGTCGACCCTCACGCTCTTGAGTAACCTGAACTGGATCAGTCTGACCGTCAAGAACCGCTACGATCTCAAGACGCCAGACCCAGGCACGCTAGACGCGACCCTCAACCTGACCACCCGCGGCGCCTTCAGGGCGGCGCTCGAGGTCAAGCACAGCGCTGACCTGCTGAGCGCGCCGGACCGCATCACTGGCGAGCTACGCGACACGTCGCAGACGTCCGTGAAGGTGTCGGTCGGGGTGGCCGGCGCGCTAGACCTCAGCGTCGCCACCGGCTACCGCTACGCCCCAGCCACCTTGCCGGTCGGCACGGCGCCAGACCATTTCGACGACCTGGAGGTGAAGCTCACGCTTGGCACCCTCGAGCACGGAGACGCCGTGCCCGGCCTCGCCGTCACGTACGCCCGCGACCTCGACCTTGGGCGCCTCAGCGCCTTCGCCGTCGAGGCTTCCGCCGAACTAAGCGTCCTGCAGTTCGACGCTAGCGAGCGCATCAGTCTGCCGACCGGTCAGCTCGCCGCCAGCAAACTACGCGTGGCATGGCCGGGCGTCGCGGCTGCTCAGGCGGAGGGCCTCCTGTGGCTCAGCACTGATTGGCTTGGCCTGCCGCAGCCTGCGCCTTACGCCCGCACGCTCACCTTCAGTGTCGAGGACGCCCCCGAACGTGGCCGTCCTAGCTGGCAAGTGCAGTTCTCGACCCTCGTCGACCCGAGCGTGGCCCCGGCAGGCGAGGACCTCGGCTACCGCAACTCCATCCTCTCCGGCCGCGTGCTGCTCGTAGACGAAGTCCTCGGACCGGCGCGCTTCAGCGTCGACGGGTTCGTCGAGCTCTTGTGGGCGGACGACCGCCAACCGACGACCTATCTGCGGCGCGGGAACCTCACGTTCGGCGTCGACCTCTACGAGCGCGTCGGCCTGCAGGGCACCGTGGGCTACTCAGGGGCATACGACTACGCGGCCGAAGTCGTGAGCTCGGGCCGCCTCACCTTGCAGGAGGTGGCACTAATGGTTCGTCCGCTCGACACCCTCTACGTTGGGGCCGTGTTCAACGAGGTGTGGGACCTCGCGGCGAGCGGCACGGGCAGCCCGGCGTTCAGCCTGCAACCGCGCTTCGTGGTCGTGTGGAACCGCTGCTGCTGGGCGCTGTACGGCTCCTGGGACTCGAAGTCTGGCGCGGTGGCGGTGACCCTGACGACCCCTGGAGCCACTCAAGGCATCGGCCACGTGTTCGATACGGGCTGGGTCATCCCTGGACGGGAACCATGAAGCGCTGCCTGGTCGCGTTCCTAGCGTTAGCTGCGCTGCTGGCGGGCTGCACGGGCACGACCGAACCGCGGCCACCTACGCTGCTCGTCGTCGGTTACGCGGCCGCCAGCGGCCCGACCCTGGCCCTCGTCGAGGACGGTGGCCCGACCGCGGGTCAGGCTCGTCTGCAGTTCGTGGCCGGCAGTGAACGCGCGCTCATGGCCGACGCCGTGGCGATCGACGTCGAGGACCGCGATTTCACGCGCGCGAACGCCTGGGTGCTCGTGCGCGCGCAGACTACGAGCGGCGGAGTCTTGGCGGTCCAGGCGTGGCTGCAGCGCTTCGCCGTCGCCGGCATCGACGCCGCTGCGCCGGCGGCCTTCGCGGAGGACCCGGCGCGGCGCGTGGTACTCAGCGGCAGCGGCGGCGTGCTCGTCGACCCCGGCTTGCCTGGCCGCACGGTGTGCCCGAGTGCGCTTCAGGTCACGCGCAACGGGCAGTGGGCCCTCATCCTTGACGATCCGGCGGCGTGCGGCGAGGCCGGCTTTCCAGTGCAGTGGCTGCTCAACACCGTGACTGGCAGCGCTAGCGCCTTGCGGGCCACCGCAGACGTGCTCGCGACCTCGCCTTACACCGACCAAGTCGTAGGCGGCGAACGCGGCTACTTCCTCGTGAGCGCGCCAGGCGGAGCCCAGGTCTACGCTACGGACTTCACCAACTCGGCTACCTGGCTCGGCCAAGCGCGGCTGGGCGACTCGAGCGCCCTAGTGGACATGGCTGGCAGTGGCAGCGTGCTGGTCGGGCTGACTACCAGCAGGCTGACGAGCCTTGACCTCAGCGACCCGAGCGCCACCCCAACCGCGGCGACGCTAGAGGTCAACGCCGGGCCTTGGGCGCGCCTGGTCACAGACCCGTTAGGTGCGACGACGGAAGTGCTGGTGCTCAACGGTAACCGCGTGGCGCTGCACCGCACGCCCGGAACGCCCGAGGTTGGCCCGGTGCTCGTNGCGGCGGCGGCTGGCAGCATCGACCCGATCAACCGCTTCGCCTACCTCCTCACCAACGGGTCCATCACCTTGGTCGACCTGCTAACCGGGCTCGACGAGTACGACACGCCGCTGCAATCCGGCGCCTTCGACGTCCCGGAGTTAACGCTTGCCACGGGAGCGGACGGGCGCGCCCTCGGTGTGATCACGTGGGTGCGGGCGCTCGCTACCGCAACGCCGTAAGGCGGCGGTTCAGGCCGCTCCGCTCGCGTCGCCTGAAGCTAGCGCCCCCGACTCCGCCATCGCTGCGCTCAGGCGCTCGACCGCCCCTGACGCCACGGCCCTAGCTGCGGTGCGCACCGCGCTCGTCACCGCCTTGGCGTCTGACGAACCGTGGCCGATGAAGGCGTAGCCTTGCACGCCAAGCAGAGGCTGGGCACCGTACTCTGCCGGGTCGAGGCGCTTGGCCAGAGCGCGCAACGCTGGCCGCACGAGGAGGCCACCGAGCTGCGCCCTCACGCTCGACCGCAACGCCTCTCGCACCCAGGAGAAGATGGCCTTGGCCTCACCCTCGGCTTGCTTGAGGATGACGTTGCCCGTGAAGCCGTCAGTCACCACCACGTCGACCGCGCCCGTGAACAGGTCGCGGCCCTCGACGTTGCCAACGAAGCCGAGGTTCGGCGTCGCGCTAAGCAGGGCGTGCGCGGCGCGCGTCAACTCGTTGCCCTTGCTTGGCTCCTCGCCGATGGACATGAGCCCGACCTTGGGCTTCTCGACGCCCCACATGCTGCGCACGAACGCGCTGCCCATGATGGCGAACTGCTGCAAGTAGATGGGCTTGCAATCCGCGTTGGCGCCCACGTCCAGCAGCGCGGTCGCGCCCGTGGCTGTCGGGAGGGTGGCGAGGATGGCGGCGCGCTCGACGCCCTTGATGCGTCCGAGTTCGAAGATGGCGGCCGCCATGGTGGCGCCGGAGTGCCCCATCGAGACGCAGGCCGCGGCGCGGCCGTCCTTCACCAAGCGCATGGCGACCATGACGCTGGAGTCGCGCCTGCGGCGCACGTCCGTTGCGTGCTCGTTCATGCCGATGACGTCTGACGCGTGCACGACTGGCAGGTCAACGCCCGCGCGCTCGAGCTCCTTGCGGAGCTGCGCCTCGTCCCCTACCAGCACGACGGGTAGACCAGCTAGGTGAGCGGCCACGCCTCCGTCGACTGCGGCGCGCGGCATCTGCTCGCCGCCCATGGCGTCTATGGCGATGCGTCGGCCCCTGACGGCAGGGTCGGTAGAGCGCGGGTCCGCGGTTACGGCGCTGCCTGCAGGTGTCATGAGGTGCCAGTATAGCGCCGCAGCCGTAATCGGCTGCAGCAGGGATATGCTCGCCAGGTGGACTTCCGCACCTTCGACGCCCCCGCCGGCGAGCGCCTCGACGTGGCGATCGCGCAGGCGCTCGACCTATCACGCACCTACGCCAAGGAGTTGGTAAGCGAGGGTTACGTGACGGTCGACGGCCGCCCTGTCGGCAAGGCCAGCTCGAAGATGGCGGGCAACGAGGTCGTCTCGGTCATCATCCCGCCCCCGCGCCCGATGCTGGTGGAACCGGAAGAGATCGCGCTCGACATCATCTATCAAGACGACGACCTGGTGGCCATCAACAAACCTCCTGGCTTGGTGGCGCACCCGACGGCAACGTTGCGCACCGGTACCGTCGTCAACGCCCTGCTTGGGCGCATGCCGCTCTCCAAGGAGCGCACCCAGGACCCAAGCGACGAGGCGTACCGGCCTGGCATCGTGCACCGCCTCGACAAGGACACTTCGGGCGTGATGGTGGTCGCCAAGAACGACGCCGCCCACCGGCACCTCTCGCACTCCTTCAAGAAGCGCTTCGCCGAGAAGGAGTACGTCGCCATCGTCGTTGGCGAGGTGGAGGACGGCGTCGCGGTCGACGCCGCCATCGGCCGCCATCCCGTGAGGCGCCAGAGCATGACGGTGGGTGGCGAGAACCCAAAGTCGGCAAGCACGCAGTTCCTCGTCTTGGCGCGACTGAAGGGTCACACGCTCGTCAAGGCGCGACCGCACTCCGGCCGCACGCACCAGATCAGGGTGCACCTCGCCTACCTCGGCACGCCGATCCTGGGAGACGAGCTGTACGGCAGCGCAAGCCCAGCCATCGGGCGGCAGGCGCTGCACGCTTACCGCCTCAGCGTTCCGCACCCTCGCGACGATCAGGCCGTCACCTTCAGCGCGCAAGTGCCGCTAGACATGGTAGAGGCGTGGCTGCGCCTGGGCGGCAGCTGGCCACCNCCTGGTCACGCAGACCTCTAGCGCTACAATCGCTGGCACTCCGCCACTCGGCGACCGGCCGCGCCCGCCGCCCCTTGGCAAGGCAGACGAGGTGATGTGGCATGACAGACCAACAACGTCCGCACGATGCGCCGAACCCAAGCGACCCGCCGCTCTGGAGCCTAACCAGCCTCTACCCCGCCATCGACTCACCGGCGTTCCAGGCGGACAAGCTCCTCTTACGTGAACGCGTCATCGGGCTAGAGCGCTATTTAGACGCTCACGAGGTTCGGGCTGGCGCCGCCAGCGGAGCCGGCGCCGGCAACGCCACCGTACTCGAGGGCCTGCTCGAACGCCTCGAGGGCGCGCACCTCACCATGCTCACGCTGCGCAGTTACCTTGCCGCCAGCACCGCTGTCACGCCTTCGACGAAGCCGCGCAAGCAGAGCTCTCGGCCCTCACGCCGTACGCCAGCCGCATGGCGGCACTTGGCGCGCGCTTCCAGGCGTGGGTGAAGGAGCTGGACCTGACCGAAGTCGCACGCCATTCCAGTCTGGTGGCGGAGAACCGCTACCCGTTGAGCCGCGAGCAGTTGGCAGGCGCTCATCTGCTTGGCGAGGAGGCGGAGGACCTCGCCGCGGAATTGGCTGACACCGGAGGAGACGCCTGGGCGCGCCTGCACAACAGCCTCATCTCGCGCGGCACGGTGCACGGCAAGGTACTCGCAGGCGGGGCGGAAGGCGAGTACGGCATGGCAGAGTTGCGCACCCTGCAGGCGAACGCCGACGAGGGCGTCAGGCGGCGCGCTTACCTCGCCGAACGCGACTTGCTGCAGCGCAACGAGCTCGCGTTCGCCGCGGCCATGAACGGCGTGAAGGGCCAGGCCGAGACGCTGGCGCGGCGCCGCGGGTGGGGTGGCGCCTTTCAGGAGAGCCTGCATCAGAACTCCGTGACCCAAGCGACGTTAGCGGCCATGCAAGGCGCCTGTGAGCAGCGCTTCGCGACCCTGCGGGACTACTTGAAGGCGAAGGCGTGGCAGTTAGGCAAGCAACAGTTGGCCTGGTACGACCTGTATGCGCCCCTGCCCCACACGAGCAGCACGCGTTACTCGTGGAACGAGGCCAAGGCGTTCGTGATCGAGCAGTTCGGCACCTATAGCCTCGAGTTGGCCGCCTTCGCGCAGCGCGCCTTCCGCGAGGGCTGGGTCGACGCGCCGCCGCGCAAGGGTAAGCGCAACGGCGCCTTCTGCATGCCAGTGCCTGCCCGTGGCGAGTCGCGGGTCATGGTCAACTTCGGCGGCACGCTCGGGGACGTCTTCACCCTCGCGCACGAGCTGGGGCACGCGTATCACAACGACTGCACCTACCGCTACGGGCGCTCGCTGCTGCAGTCGCAGACGCCGATGACGTTGGCGGAAACCGCCAGCATCTTCTGCGAGACGATCGTGCTGGAGGGCGTCCTCAACGGAGCGGACGACGCCACGCGCCTCGTGGCGCTCGAGCAGCACCTCATCCAGGCCACGCAGCTCGTCATCGACATCCACTCTCGTTACCTGTTCGAGGCCACGGTCCTCGAGCGCCGGCGCGAGCGCGAGCTCAGTGTCCCTGAGCTCAAGCAGATCATGGCGGACGCGCAGGCGCGGACCTACGGCGACGCCCTCAACGAGGCGGAACGCCACGACCTGATGTGGGCGCACAAGGGCCACTACTACTCAGCCGACTTGTCGTTCTACAACTACCCGTACACGTTCGGTTTCCTGTTCGGGTTGGGGCTCTACAAGGTGTACAAGCAGGACAAGGACGCGTTCATCGGCCGCTACGACGAGTTGCTTGCGAGCACTGGCATGGCTGGCGCTGCCGACTTGGCGCGCGGGTTCGGGATCGACATCGAGGACGAGGCGTTCTGGCGCTCGAGTCTCGACGTCGTAGAAGAGCGAGTGTTAGCCTTCCAGCTGTTAACTGAAAGGGTAACCAGATGAACTACCGCGATCTTTTCGACCTCACCGGCCGCGACGTCCTGGTCATCGGAGCTGGTTCCGGCATCGGCCGCGCCACCGCCCAGGGCCTAGCCGACTTCGGCGCCATCGTCACTTGCGCAGACTCGAACGAGGACTCAGCCACCTCTGCGGCCGCCGAACTTCACGCCTTGGGTTACGAGGCCAACGCAGCCACGGTCAACATCACGGACGCGAGCGCCGTCGAGGACCTGGTCAACGGCATGAGCGGCCTCGACGCCGTCGTGTGCACGCCGTCGATCAACGTGCGCAAGCCACTGCTCGACATCAGTGGTGAGGAGTTCGACCGCGTCATCAACGTGAACCTCAAGGGCAGCTTCAACGTCATGCGCTCTGCAGGCAAGCGCCTCGCGGCCCAGGGCAAGGGCAGTGTCGTGTTCTTCTCCAGCATCCGCAGTCAGGTCGTCGAGCCCGGCCAGGGCGTTTACGCCGCCACCAAGGCCGGCACCCTGCAGATGATCCGGGCGTTGGCTTCCGAGCTCGGCCCGCAAGGCGTGCGCGCCAACGCCGTCGCGCCTGGCGTCGTTGAGACTCCCCTGACCCAACAGATCAAGAACCAACCGGAGTGGTACGCCGCGTACGCGAACAAGAGTGCCCTAGGCCGCTGGTCGCAACCTAGCGAACTCGTCGGCGCCGTCGTCTTCCTCGTATCAGACGCCGCCTCGTTCGTGACGGGCTCCCTCCTCTACGTTGATGGCGGTTGGACCGCACAGGACGGCCGCTTCACCCCACCCCTATGAGTGCGGAAGCTCGGGAAGCGGCCTTCCCGACCGACCTCGCTAGGCGCGCAGCTGCCGCCGTCGATCCGCAGCGGGTAGCCGACTTGGCGCAGGGGCTCGTGCGGGTGCGGAGCGTCTACGACGAGGCGCAGGGCACCACAGAAGCTGGGGCCGCCGCCTTCGTCGCCGACTACCTCAGGTCCGTAGGGCTCGAGCCCATCGTCGAGGAGGCCGCCCCAGGCAGGCCTAACGTCGTGTGCGACTGGCAGGGCAGTAGTTACGACCAGACGAAGCACCGCACCCTCATGTTCGAGGGGCACACGGACGTCGTTACAGAGGGCGACCCAGGCAAGTGGCGGATCCCGCCGTTCGAGGGCCGCATCGTAGGCGACGTGCTGCACGGCCGCGGCACGGCGGACATGAAGGCCGGCGTCGCGGCTTGCCTGGCGGCGCTCGAGGCGATCAGGGCGGTCGCTCCGGACCTACCCGGTCGCATCCGCCTCGGGATAGTCGCAGACGAGGAGGGCATGATGCTCGGCATCAAGCACTTCATCAACCAGGGTTGGGCGGACGAGGTTAGCGGCTGCATCGTCGCCGAGCCGGAAGAGAACGAGCTGTGCCTGTTCCAGAAGGGCGCCATGCGCGTGAACGTGCGCGTCGTCGGCGTCATGAGCCACGGCGCGATGCCGTACGCCGGCGTCAACCCTAACCGCGGCGTTGCGGACCTCATCGTTGCGCTCCGTGACTTCGAGCGACGCGAGCAGGCGCGCCTCGGTGAGCACGAGTTCCTCGGGCTGCCTTGGATAACCCCGACCGTCGTGCGTTCGCCCGCTCACGGCGAGGCGCAACTCAACGTCATGCCTGAAGAAGCNTACGTCGCGCTTGACATCCGCACCGTGCCCGGCCAGGACCACACCGAGATCGAGGCAGAGTTGCGCCGGATCGGCGCGGCNATCGAGGCTGCTACNGACCGCCTGCACTTGCACTTCGACGTGTTCGAGTCGCGTCCATGGACCCAAACAGAGGCAACGGACCCGCTCGTCGCGGCGCTCGAGTCCGTCTACGCTGGCGTGTTCGGGACGGCGCCGCGCTATGGCGGAGTGCCTGGAGCGACGGACGGCACCTTCCTGTGGGCCTGGCGGAACATACCGGTGGTTACGGTGGGCCCAGGCGACCGCACCATCCCGCACCAGGTCGACGAGTTCGTGCGCCTAAGCGAAGTCGTTGCAAGTGCTCGCCTATACGCCGCCGCTGCGGTAACTTATCTGACGTCAGACAGTTGAGCCGGGCGGGCTAGGCGCCACGCCGACGCGCGCCGCCATGCCTACCGGCGAATCGACGACCTAGAGGAGTCAACACATGTCTACTCAACCTTCCAAGCCTTTCCTCTCCCGCGCGTTGGGTGCGGCAGTGCTCGCGTTCGCGCTGCTGGCAGGCACTGCGGTCGCTGAGGACCCTGCACCAGTAACCGGCGGCACGGTCACGGTGGCGATCACCGCCGACCCGCCCGGTTGGGATCCGACCGCCAGCACCTCACAAGAGATCCCGCGTGTCATGTACAACAACGTCTTCGAGGGCCTCGTCAAGTTCGACCGCACTGGCGCCATCGTGCCGGGGCTCGCAGAGTCTTACGACGTCTCGGAGGACGGTCTCACCTGGACCTTCCACCTGCGTCAGGGCGTCAAGTTCCACGACGGCAGCGACTTCAGCTCCGCCGACGTCGTCGCCAAGTTCGAACGCGCCCAGGACCCCGATTC
>JGI26528J50254_1001687_pt1 | contig 11486 bp, 10 predicted proteins | sample ThiBiot_300_plan_FD_50254 | JGI IMG/M metagenome (IMG submission 50254)
TTCGTGCTCGACGGTGGGCAGGGGCATGCGGTGGATCGACAGAGGGAGACGGGGTGCCATCCTAGCAGTCCCGACCTTCACCTCGATGCGTAGGAGCCCGCTGGCGGGCGATGCTTTTGTTCTAATGTCATGGAGACCGAAACAAAAGCATCGCCCGCCAGCGGGCTCCTACTGGGCGCGGGGGATCGGGCGGACAGGAGTCTGGTGCCGGCGCGTGATGTGCTTTGTCGATATCCGCGGCAGTCTGCACGCATGCCAGCTTTTCCATCCGTTGGTCGTCGTGCCTTGCGTCAGGGTCGCGTGTCCATTCCCGGCCAGATGTATTTGCTGACGACGGTGACTCGCCATCGTGAGTGCTTCTTCGCGGATCCGGCTTGCGCGCGCGTGGCCAGTCGGGTCATCCACGCGGCATCGACCTGGGCGGATTCCTGCCTGCTCGCATGGGTACTGATGCCCGATCACTGGCATGGCCTGTTGCAACTCGGCGATGAGCCGCTGGGCCGGGTCATGAATCGCTTCAAGGGATGCGCATCGCGCGCCTTGCGTGAGTCATGCGGGCTGGACGTGTCGCCGTGGGATCGCAGTTTTCATGACCACGCGTTGCGCGTCGAGGAGGACATCAGGGTGGTGGCGCGATACATCATCGCCAATCCGGTGCGCGCCGGCCTGGCCGACAGCGTGCTTGGCTATCCCTACTGGGATGCCGTCTGGCTCGATCGCGACCCATCGCGGATCTTGCAGGAGCCCGCTGGCGGGCGATGCTCTTGTTGCTGACATCAGGGCAAAGGCATCGCCCGCCAGCGGGCTCCTGCAACAGGGTGGGTGATTTATTTCTCGACGTCCAGCCCCAGTTCGTGCGCGAAGAAGGTCAGCCCGATCGCGGTGTCGCCGACACGCTGGCTGAACGGGGCGCCGACGCCGTGGCCGGCGTTCATGCGGGTCAGCAGCAGGATCGGCTGGTGCGAGTTGCTGGCGTCCTGCAGCGCGGCGGCGAACTTGCGCGACTGCCACGGCGCCACGCGCGGATCGTTTTCGCCGGTGGTGAGCAGNACCGCCGGGTAGGCGGTGTTCGCCTNNACGTGCTGCAGCGGCGAGTAGGCCAGGGTGGCCTTGAACTGCGCCGGGTCGGCGATGCTGCCGTATTCGGGGATGTTGTACGGGCCGTTGGCGAAGTCGGTCTCGTGGCGCAGCATGTCGTAGATGCCCACGCGCGCCACCACCGCGCGGTAGTCGCCGGGGTGCTGCACGATCTGCGTGCCCATCAGCAGGCCGCCGTTGCTGCCGCCGAGGATGCCGAGGTGGGCGCGGTCGGTCCAGCGCATGTCGATCAGCGCCAGCGCGGCGGCGTGGAAGTCGTCGAACACGTTCTGCTTGTCGAGCTTCTGGCCCTGCGCGTGCCAGGCCTGGCCGTTCTCGTTGCCGCCGCGGATGTTGGCGTAGGCGAGCGCGCCGCCGTGTTCCAGCCAGGCCAGGTTGGGGCCGATGAAGCCGGGCTTCACCGGCAGGTCGAAGCCGCCGTAGCTGTACAGGATGGTCGGCCGCGCGCCGTTCGGGGCGGTACTGCGCAGCGACAGCACGGTCACCGGGATCTTCGTGCCGTCCTTCGAGATGCCGTCGATGCGCTGCACGACGACGCGGGAATAATCCGCCGCCGGCTTCACCTCGAACACGGTTTTCAGCGTGCCGTTCTTGCCGTCGTATTCGGCCCAGCGCGCGGGCGTGGTCCAGCCGCTGTAGCTGATCAGCGCCTTGTCCCGGCCGGACTCGGAGGCGATCGCGCCGATGCCGACGCCGTGCTCGGGCAGCGGCAGGCGGCGCAGGAACTTCGCGCCGGCGTCGTATTGCTCGACCCACCAGTCCGGCCCCCGGCTGCGCACCACCAGGAAGCCGGCGTCGAGCGGGGCGATCTGCTGGATCGCGCCTGCGCGCTCGGCCAGTACCGGCACGGCCTTGCCGTCGTCGCCGATGGCCACGACCTTGCCGCGCGGTGCCTCCTGGAACGAGGCCACGTACAGACGTCCATTCACCCAGGCGGCCGTGCGCGCGTTGGCGTCGCGGCCGAGCACGCGCTCGAAGCGACCGCCGCGGCGCAGGAACACCTCGGCCGGCCCGCCGTCGCCGTCGTAGGCGAGCACCGCGGCCTGGGCCGTGGCCGGCGCATTCACCAGCACGTATTCGGCGGTTTTCGCGTAGCCCTTGCCGAACACCACGCCGTCCGCGGCGGCGGACTGGCCCAGCGCGTGGTGCACCAGGGTGGCGTGGAACTGTTCCACTTCCTGGCCGGCCGCGGGCGGCGCGAAGCGCACGTAGCTGAAGCCGCGCTCGTCGGCATCCCAGGCCAGGCCCTGCGGCGTGGTGCCGCCGCCGGCCCAGGGCAGGGTGTCGGGCAGGGTCTTGCCGGTGCCGACGTCGAGCACGCGGATGGTGGTCAGCTCGCTGCCGCCCTCGGCGGTGCCGTAGGCAAGGTAGCGCCCGCGCGGCGACGGCCAGTAGGCGGTGATCGCGGTGCCGCCGTGGTCGGCGTTCGGATCCACCAGCACCTTCGCCGCGCCGTCCGGCCACGCCTGCGCCACCAGTACCGGCTGCGGCTGCGGCGGGGTCTGCCGCAGGTAGAACAGGTTGCCGCCGGCCAGCATCGGGTCGGAGCGCGTGGTCGAGGTGATCGCCAGCTGCTGCACTCGCGCGGTCAGCGCCTTGCCTTGCGGCATCGCCGCCAGGGTGGCTTCGGTGTAGGCGTTCTGCGCCGCGATCCACTGCCGCACCGCCGGGTCGTGCGGGTTTTCCAGCCAGCGGTACGGGTCGGCAACGCTGACGCCGTGGAACGTGCCGGACGCTGCCTGCCGCGGGGTGGGCGGCGGCAGCGGCTGCGACTCGCCGATCAGCGCCACCTCGCGCGGCGGTTTCGACGATGGATTCACAGGCGGCAGCTGGGCCGCGTGGGTGCCGCCGGCGGCGAGCAGCAGGGCGGCGGCGAAGGACGCAAGGCGCATGGCGGGATCCCATGGAAGACGAGCAGGCAGAGCAGAGTAGCAACGCGCCGCCGCCGCTGCAGCCGTCGGCCGCTGACTTTCGGCAGGGGTAGCCGCGGATCGCCGGCGCGCTCGGTTATGCTGGCTTTTTTTGCCCGGGAAGAATCCATGCGTCGATTGCTGCTGGCCGCCCTCGTTGCCTTCACCGTCGCGCCACTGGCGGCGGTCGCCGCGCCGGCGTCGACGCCGCTGGATCTGGAAACCGTGATGGCCAACCCCGACTGGATCGGGCAGGCGGTGGAGCAGCCGTACTGGAGCGTGGACGGCCGTCACCTGTACTACTCGCTGAAGCGCGACGGCAGCCCACTGCGCGACCTGTACCGGGTCGATCCGGCGACGGGCCAGGGCGCGAAGCTCGACCCGGCCGCGCTGGCGCAGGCCGACGGCCCGGCGGTGTTCGACCGCGCACACAGGCACGCCGCCTTCATCCTGCACGGCGACGTGTTCGTGGTGGAGCTGGCCAGCGGCCAGCGCCGTCAGGTCACCCGCACGCCGCAGGACGAATCCGCGCCGGGCTTTTCCGCCGATGGCCGCGCACTGCAGTTCCGCGACGGCAACGACTGGTACCGCCACGACCTGGCCAGCGGCGTCACCGCGCCCGTGGCGGTGTTGAAGTTCGCCGACGATCCGCAGGCGCAGCAGCCCGATGCGCTGGGCGAGCGGCAACTGGAACTGTTCAGCACGCTGCGCCAGCTCAAGGCCGACAAGCAGGCCCGGCGCGACGAGGACAAGGCGCTGGCCGCCGCCGATCCGGGCCGCGCGCCGCAGCCGTTCTTTCTCGGCGACAAGATCGCCCTGGTCGACAGCGAGCTGTCGCCGGACGGCCGCTGGCTGCTGCTGGTGACCGCGCCGAAGGACTACAAGGCCGGCAAGGCGCCGACGCTGGCCCACTACGTCACCGACTCCGGTTACCTCGAGCCGCAGGAGGCGCGCGTCTACGTGGGCCGCAACGATCCGGCGCCGCAGTCGCTGCTCTTGCTCGACCTGGCCAGCCACCAGTCCTACCCGCTGGCCACCGACACGCTGCCCGGCATCAAGGACGATCCGCTGAAGGAGCTGCGCGCGCGCGCCGTCGCCGCGCTCGAGAAGGCCGGCAAGACCGAGCAGGCCAAGGCGCTGAAGGCGCCCGAGCAGCGCGCCGTGCGCATCATCGGCAGCGACGACGACGGCGGTGGCGGCGGCATCGCGTGGAGCGACGACGGCCGCAACCTCGCCATCCAGCTGCGCGCGATCGACAACAAGGATCGCTGGATCGCCAGCGTGGATTTCAGCAGGCACGTGCTGGTGCCGCAGCACCGTTTGACCGACCCGGCCTGGATCAACTGGAACTTCAACGATTTCGGCTGGCTGAAGGACGGCCGCACGCTGTGGTACCTGAGCGAGCAGACGGGTTACTCGCAGCTCTACGTCAAGCCGCCGGGCGGCAAGGCGAAGGCGCTGACCGCCGGCAAGTTCGAGGTGAGCCACCCGCAGCTCAGCGCCGACGGCCGCTGGTTCTACCTGCGCACCAACCAGGTGGCGCCGTACAGCTACGACGTCTATCGCGTGCCGTCCGCAGGCGGCGAGCTGGCCCGCGTGACCAACTACCAGGGCATGGACGAGTTCGCGCTGTCGCCCGACGGCACGCAGCTGGCCGTGCTGCACTCCTCGCCGTACATGTTGCCGCAATTGGCCGTCCAGCCGTCCGCCGGCGGCGCGCCGCGCGAGCTGACCCGCACGATGAAGGCGGCGTTCACCGCGCGCGACTGGATCGCGCCGCAGATCGTCGAGGTGAAGTCCAGCCATGGCGCCGGCAGCATCTACGCGAAGTACTACGGCCCGGCGCACGAGGACGGCGCCGCCAAACCGGCGGTGATCTTCGTGCACGGCGCGGGCTACCTGCAGAACGTCACGCTGTCGTGGTCGAACTACTTCCGCGAGCAGATGTTCCACAACCTGCTCGTGCAGCAGGGCTACGTGGTGCTGGACATGGACTACCGCGCCTCCGAAGGCTACGGCCGCGACTGGCGCACCGCGATCTACCGCCAGATGGGCCACCCGGAGCTGGAGGACCTGCTCGACGGCAAGGCCTGGCTGGTGCAGAACCACCACGTCGATCCGCGCCGCGTGGGCATCTACGGCGGCAGCTACGGCGGCTTCATGACCGAGATGGCGCTGCTGCGCGCGCCGGGCGAATTCGCCGCCGGCGCCGCGCTGCGCCCGGTCAGCGACTGGACGCTGTACAACCACGAGTACACCTCCAACATCCTCAACGACCCGCAGCTCGACCCGGAGGCGTACCGCATCAGCTCGCCGATCGAGTACGCCGAGCAGCTGCGCGACCCGCTGCTGATCCAGCACGGCCTGATCGACGACAACGTACTGGCCGAGGATTCGATCCGCCTGTACCAGCGCTTCATCGAGCTGCACAAGAAGAACTTCTGGATGTCGCTGTACCCGCTGGAGCGCCACGGCTTCGTGCACGCCGATTCCTGGTACGACGAGTACCGCCGCATCGACGAGCTGTTCGATACCTACGTGAAGCCGGCAAAGGAAGCCGCCACGCACTGAGCGGGTCGGCGCGGGCGCTTGACCCGCGCCGTTGCGCTCGTCGAAAGTAGTGCGGCTGGCGGGGGCCGACCTGGCCTTCCCGCGCGCGACGGATGACGCCGGCGGTGCCCGGATGAGGGGGGAAACATGCGCAAGTTGCTGTGGCTTTTCGCGGCGTGCGGCCTGTTGCTGGCCGCCTGCGCCAAGCCGTTGCCGCCGGAGCGGCTGGCGTATGCCGGGCAGTGGCGGTCGACGACGATGTCGCTGTTGATCACCACCGGCGGCAACGTGCACTACCGGCGGGTGGACGGCAACGCAAGCAAGTCCGTCAACGGCCCGCTGCAGTCGTTCGAGGGCGACAACTTCGTGGTGGGCATCGGCCCGGTCAGGACCACCTTCGTGGTCTCGGTGCCGCCGCACGAGGACGCCGGCGACTGGAAGATGACGGTCGACGGCGTGGAGCTGACTCGGGTGCCGCCGGGCGAGTGAGCCGGCAAAAAAACGGCCGCAGCGGAATCGCCTGGATTCCGTTGCGGCCGGGGGACCGGCAGCACTGCAGGATCGCGGTAGGACGACCCTGCAAACCCGAGGGGAGCGAGTGCTGCTGCCAGGTTACTTGGCGACCAGGACGCCGGTCATGCCGGGGTGGAACTTGCAGAAGAACGCGAACGAGCCGGCCTTGGCCGTGGTGCGCACGGTGGCGCCCGGTTTCAGGTCGACGTCGAAGCTGCCGTCGCGCGCGGTGGCGCTGTGTTCGAAGATGTCGCGGTTGACCCACTCGATGATGTCACCGGCGCGTACGCCGGTGGGCATCGGGCCAAACACCATCTTGTCGAGCACGATCACGTGCACCGCCCTCGCTGGCGCCGTGGCCGTGGCCGGAGCGGCCGCGAACGCCGGCGCGACAGCCACGCCCAGGCTCAGCAGGCCGACGAACAGAATCGTGCTGCGGAACATGGCGCGCTCCTTACTTCAGGCTGGCCGCGAGGTGCTCGGCATGCATCTCGTGCTCGTGGAACAGCTTCGAGCCGGTCTCCAGCAGCGACTTCAGCTCGGCGTTCTGCGTGGACGGGATCAGCGTGCCGTCGAGTGCGGCCAGCACGGCCTTGTGGAAGGCCACTTCGTTCTCGGCATAGGCCTTGTCGTAGGCGGCGCCGCTGAGCGCGGCCAGCTTGGCCTGTTCGGCGGCGGCGCCCTTGGCCAGCGACTGGCTGGTGCCGTTGTCGGCCGGGGNGACGCCCAGCTTCTTGGCCAGCGCCAGCGCCTGGTCGTTCACCGCGGCGTGGTCGCGCGCCATTTCCTCGGCGAACTGGCGCACCGCCTGGTTGTGCGACTTGCCCAGCGCCTGCTTGGCGGCGGTGACGTCGATGGCGCCGGCGGTGTAGGCGATGTGGGCGATCTGCGCGTCGTTGATGGCCGGCGCCGGGGNGGCGGCGTGCACATTGGCGAACGAGCCGAGGCCGAGGGTGAGGGCGAGGGCGAACAGGGTCTTGCTCATGAGCGGTGTCTCCTTGGGATGGACGAGAGGCAAGCAGTGCTTGCCGGTGCGCATGTGATGCAGCAGCGGCGCACAGGTTCCGGCTCGTGCGTGCGCAAGCGCCGCGGGAACCTCGGCGGCGGTGCCCGCGTCGGATCAGCTGTCATTCCCACGAAGCCGCCCGCATGCTCGAACTCGACCAGCTCATCCATTCCGCCGGCGCACCGGCGCCGGCCGCGGAAACCCCCCGACCCACCCGCGCCGAGGCCGAAGCCGCCGTGCGCACGCTGATCCGCTGGGCCGGCGACGAACCCGCGCGCGAAGGCTTGCAGGCCACGCCGGCGCGCGTGGTGCGCGCGTACGAGGAATGGTTCGCCGGCTACCGGCAGGACCCGGCCGGCCTGCTCAGCCGCACCTTCGGCGAGGTCGGCGGCTACGACGAACCGGTCGTCCTGCGCGACATCCCGCTGCAGTCGACCTGCGAACACCACATGGCGGCGATCCGCGGCGTGGTGCACATCGCCTACCTGCCGAACCAGCGCGTGGTCGGCATCTCCAAGCTGGCGCGGCTGGTCGAGGCGTTCGGCCGGCGCCTGCAGATCCAGGAGCGGCTCACCGTGGAAATCGCCGATACGCTGGCCCAGGTGCTGCACCCGCGCGGCGTGGCGGTGATCGTCCAGGCCAGCCACGAGTGCCTGTCCTCGCGCGGCGTGCGCCTGCACGGGGTATCGATGCAGACCCGGCGGCTGCTCGGCGAATTCGCGCAGGAACCCCGGCGGGCCGAGATACTGGCCATGCTGGCCGGCTGAGCTGGGAACCTCGGGCCGCGCCGATGCATCCGATCAGGTGTAAAAGGAGAAAGCCATGTCTGCCCATGCCCATGTTGCACCCGTCGATTACGCCGCGCTGGACGACCACGCGCTGGTGGCCCAGGTCCGCGCCGGCCATCGCGAGGCGTTCCGCCACATCATGCAGCGCTGCAACCAGCGCCTGTTCCGTGTCGCCCGCGCGGTGCTCGGCGAGGATTCGGAAGCGGAAGACGTGCTGCAGGAATCGTATATGCGTGCCTATCACAAGCTGGATTCGTTCCGCGGCGACTCGACCCTGCTGACCTGGCTCACCAGCATCGTGCTGAACGAGGCGCGCGGCCGCCTGCGCAAGCGCCACACCATGGTCGGCCTGGAGCAGGTCGACGCGATGCCGGACGACACCCACCAGATCGTGCAGTTCCCCTCGAAGTTCGGCAGCGAGGATCCGGCGGTGTCGGCTGCGCGCACGCAGATCCGCCACCTGCTCGAACACGCCATCGACAAGCTGCCGGAAGCGTTCCGCACCGTCTACATGATGCGCGAGGTGGAAGAGTGCTCGGTGGAGGAAACCGCCAGCCTGCTGGCGATCAAGCCGGAGACGGTGAAGACCCGCCTGCACCGCGCGCGCCGGCTGCTGCGCACCTCGCTGCAGGGCACCCTGGCCGAAACCATGAGCGGGGCGTTCCCGTTCATGGGCCAGCGCTGCGCCCGCGTCACCGATGCGGTGATGGCAAGGCTGGACGTCGAGCACACGGCCTGATCCGCGCGGAGGTTGGCGCCGCCGCCTCAATCCACCATAACCCGCAGGGCGGGTACCGCCCGCCACGTGCCGCCCCGCGTCGTGGCGGCGCGATCAGCGCCGCGCCGGCACGGCCGGCGCTTCGATCCGCTGCAGCCGTTCGGCCAGCGTGGCGCGCGACAGCTCGCCCATGTGCGTGTCGCGCAGGCGGCCGTCGGCGTCGAGGAACAAGGTGGTCGGGTAGCCGCGCACGTTGTAGTGGCTCGACAGGTCCAGGTTGCCGTCGATCAGCACGTTGTCCAGCGCGAGGCGCTGCGCGCGCATGAACTGCTGCACCGCCGCCGCCGATTCGCCCTGGTCGGCGAACACGAAGCGGACCTGCGGCAGCGTCTGCTGCGCCTCGGCCAGCACCGGCATCTCGCGTCGGCACGGGCCGCACCAGGTGGCCCACAGGTTGATCACGGCGGGCCGGCCGCGCAGCGTTTCCAGCGCCACCTCGCGCCCGTCCAGGTCGCGCAGGACCAGCGCCGGCAGGCCCGGGCGGCTGGCCGCGGCCAGCTTGTACGCGACCAGTCCGGCGAAGGCCCAGGCCGCGATGCCGACGGCCACGCCGGCAGCCAGCGGCCGGCGCAGCGGCGGCCGGCGCCAGCCGATCAGCAGCGCCGCCGCCAGCAGTCCGAGCGCTCCGGCGACCGGGTCGAAGCCCTGGTCGCGAATGTTCAGCACGCTCCACGGCTGCTGCGCGTACTGCGGCCACCAGCCGGCGACGTAGGCGACGCGCGCGGCGAGCAGGCCGAAGCCGAGCGCCAGGAACAGCGCATTGCCGGCATCGGCGTAGCCGCGGCGACGCAGGAAGCCGGCGACGGCGAGCGCGGCGACGACGCCGGACAGCAGCGCCAGCAAGGCCGACGAGAGGGCCAGCGGTCCGATGTTCAAGAGGGTGTGTCCTGGCTGGGGGTGCGCTGCGGGATCGGCGCGCGTGTGCGGGTCACCACCTTACCCGCTATCGCGCGGCCGGTGCGGCCCGGCGCAGTCCGGCCGCCTCGCGCGCCAGCCGCTCGATGCCGGCCCAGTCGGCGGCAGCCAGCCTGTCGGCCGGAGTGAGCCAGGAGCCGCCCACGCACAGCACGTTGGGCAGGGCGAGGAAGTCCGGCGCGCTGGCCAGGCCGATGCCGCCGGTGGGGCAGAAGCGGATCTGCGGCAGCGGACTGGCCCAGGCGCCGAGCAGCTTGGTGCCGCCGGCCGGCACCGCCGGGAAGAACTTGAGATGCCGGTAGCCGCGTTCGAGCAGGGCCATCGCCTCGCTGGCGGTGGCCACGCCGGGCAAGAGCGGCAGGTCGCTGTCGTCGGCGGCGTCGAGCAGCCGCGGCGAGGTGCCGGGCGATACGGCGAAACGCGCGCCGGCTTGCCGTGCGGCCGCGAGGTCGCGCGCGGTCAGCGCGGTGCCACAACCGACCACCGCGCCTTCCACCTCGGCGGCGATCGCGCGGATCGCCTCCAGCGCCGCCGACGTGCGCAGGGTGACCTCGATCGTCGGGATGCCGCCGGCGACCAGCGCGCGCGCCATCGGTACCGCGGCGCGTACGTCGTCGATCACTACTACCGGAATCACCGGCGCCAGCCGCATCGTGGTTGCGATCTGTTGCTGCTTGAGTTCGATGCTGCTCATGGATTCACTCGCGGGCGGAAGATGGTAATGATGCGTGTGCAGGACTGGCTATTTGCAGGAGCCCGCTGGCGGGCGATGCTCGTGGCGACGTGTGCAGAAAGCATCGCCCGCCAGCGGGCTCCTACAGGAGATGCGGGTGGTTGTTCACAGCACGCCGGCGCCGAGGTCGGCGTTGGCGGCGGCCTGGCGGAACAGGCCGAACAGCTCGCGGCCCATGCCGCTGTGTTCGCGCGACAGGTCGGCCGCGTGCGGCAGGCGCGCGTCCAGCTCGTGCGCCTCCATCAGGACGTCCAGACGTCCGTTCGTCGCGTCCAGGCGGATCATGTCGCCGTCGCGGATCTTGGCGAGGTTGCCGCCGGCCACCGCCTCGGGCGTCACGTGGATCGCCGCCGGCACGCGGCCGGAGGCGCCGGACATGCGCCCGTCGGTGAGCAGGGCGATGCGGTGGCCGCGGTCCTGCAGCAGCGCCAGCGTGGGGGTGAGCTTGTGCAGCTCGGGCATGCCGTTCGCGCGCGGACCCTGGAAACGCACCACCGCCACGAAGTCGCGGTTGAGTTCGCCGCGCTTGAACGCGGCGGCCACCTCGTCCTGGTCGTCGAACACGATCGCCGGCGCCTCGATCAGCAGGCGGTCGTCCGGCACCGAGGACACCTTGATCACCGCGCGGCCGAGGTTGCCGTCGAGCATGCGCAGGCCGCCGTCGGCGCGGAACGGTTCGTCGATGCCGCGCAGCACGCCGCGGTTGCCGCTCTGCTTCGATACCGGCGTCCAGTGCAGCGTGCCGCCGTCGTCGAGAGTGGGAACCTGCGCGTAGCTGTCCAGGCCGGTGCCGAAGATGGTCTGCACGTCGCCGTGCAGCAGGCCGGCGCCGAGCAGCTGGTCGATCAGGAAGGCCATGCCGCCGGCGTCGTGGAACTGGTTCACGTCGGCGTAGCCGTTCGGGTAGACGCGCGCCAGCAGCGGGATCACGCCGGACAGCGCGTCGAAGTCGTCCCAGCGCAGCTGGATGCCGGCGGCATGCGCGATCGCCACCAGGTGCAGCAGGTGGTTGGTGGAGCCGCCGGTGGCGTGCAGGCCGATCACGCCGTTGACGATCGCGCGCTCGTCGATGATGTGGCCCAGCGGCAGGCAGTTGCCGCCCGGCGTGCTGAGCCCGGCGACGCGGCGCACCACCTCGGCGGTGAGCGCGTCGCGCAGCGGCGTGTCCGGCGCGGTGAAGCTGGCGCCGGGCAGG